>Ga0065711_1002595_pt1 | contig 33521 bp, 20 predicted proteins | sample Hoacrofraction12_FD_59098 | JGI IMG/M metagenome (GOLD analysis project Ga0065711, IMG submission 59098) | Hoatzin crop microbial communities from Cojedes, Venezuela - Epithelial fraction 12 v2 (version 2) | ecosystem: Host-associated > Birds > Digestive system > Esophagus > Crop | place...
TCCCCTCTACACTGCCCTAGTGAGGCCCCATCTGGAGTACTCTGTCCAGTTCTGGGCTCCCCAGTTCAAGAAAGATGAAGAGCTACTGGAGAGAGTCCAGCGGAGGGCTGCGAGGATGATGAGGGGACTGGAGCATGTCTCCTGCAAGGGGACCTAATAAATGCTTACAAATATCTGAAGGATGGGTGTCAGGAGGATGGGGCCAAGCTCTTTTCAGTGGTGCCCAGTGACTGGACAAGGGGCAATGGGCACAAACTGAAGCATAGGAAGTTCCGTCTGAACATGAGGAAGAATTTCTTCCCTCTGAGGGTGACGGAGCACTGGAACAGGCTGCCCAGGGAGGTTGTGGAGTCTCCGTCTCTGGAGATATGCAAGACCCACCTGCACAAGTTCATGTGCAGCCTGTTCTAGGCAACCTTGCTTCAGCAGGGGGGTTGGACTAGACCATCCACAGATGTCCCTTCCAATCCCTACCATTCTGTGATTCTGTGATTCTGTAAAGTGATGTGCCTTTGCCATTTTCATTGTTGAGGAATGCCTGATGCCCTCACATTCGTGTGAAGAAACTTCCAGTCCACATTCTCCAAGAGACTGGTGTCTGGAGCTGGCTTAGCAGAGGAAAGTGTGCCAGAAGTGACTCATCCACGGGTACGTGTTTTCCTCCATCATTATACTTCAACATTATACTGTGAATGAATTTGAAAATACATGTTATTTCCAAGGCTATATCTTTCCAGTTATGAAAACTGTGAAGTGTCATGGCCAGAAAAGAAAAAACTGAAGCAGTTGTGCATGGATGTGTGCACCAATGTCCTTCCTGCTCTGTCTCATCCCTCTCTTTCTGCTGTGCCCCTGTTGTACACCAGAGAGCAGCATCTGTCTTGTCCTGTGGTCCTCATCAACGTGTTCACACACCTCCATGCTGGACTATCTCAAATGTAAAAATCTGTATGTCTCTGTAGTCCTCTTATGATAAACAACATTATTATGTTGTTTCCTCTGATAACTCTTATCTAGGCATTACCTGGATTGATGGATTCTTAATATTTGCTACTGGTGGCTGGCTCCTTGTTAATAATAATGCAGATACATGCAGATCATGTAATAATCCAAAGAATTCCACAAATTATTGAATTTTTTAACTGAAATTCTGAGCTAAAATACAATACTAAAAATCTCAATGAAAATCTTGACTGGTTTTCTTTTGTTTTCTTTCTTTTTTTTTTTTTTTCTCTCAAATGTACTATGCTGCTACAAAGGGATGCTTTGAATAGGCTTCATTTTCTCTTTTTCCTTCCTCAGCCTACTGCATGCTTTAGTTCTCCAGTGCTTCCTAATTTTTCTTGGGCTTTTGGGTGGGCTTTTTTGGGGGATTGGTTTTTTTTTTAATTGCTGTCATGGATTTTGCTGAGATGGAACATTTTCTGCATAACAACGCACATGAGTAGCTTTTCCTTGGCTGTCTTCCTCTGTTAAAACATTTCCTATTGTCTTCAGCATTGACACTACTGTTATTTTCATTACGATATCATTGGAGCGCCCTAGTCACATATTGCACCACAAAGTAATTTATACCAGGACAAAAGATGGTATCTGGCTCCAGAATTGTATTAACATGTAGACAGGTCAGATTTTAAAATTGTTTTAATTTTTGTTTTATGTAAAATGACCTTTAGCAGAATCTAGTCATGGATCACAACAAGGTATAAATCATGTTTCAGCAGTATCATAACACTTCGGCAATATAGCAGAAGTTCTAGTATCCCATTGCCTTCTTCCTGTTTTTTATCCAGGACAAAATTAAGTATGGGTACCTGGCATGAACACAGAGAACCAGGTGAGATTGTGGTCAGAGGTGGAAAGCAGAAGACAGGAAAGGAGAGCTTGGACCACCTAGCTCTGAAGGGGCTTTGCTGGCCTGTAAATCACTGGGAAAGTCTGGTTTCAGTTTTTCATTCTCCTGCACATTTTCCTGTGTGACCCTCATGGGCCACATCATTCCTGATCACCAGACCAAAAGAAACAGTTCAGCTTTGTAGTGCTGTGCACAATACCATTCACTTTTAGCTGAGCGCTGGTAAGATCCACTGCTAGAGGTCAGATATCTCTGTGTGGCTGAACCAAGCAGTGCTAGAGCACATGCTTTGGCTCTGAGGCACTGTCTGGCCATGTCTATAGTATTGAATTCCCATAGCCTCCAAAGCATGGGAGATGATACATCCAAACTGCCTACCAAGGGTGGCCTTCAGTCCTTTCTAAGCTTTGAACAGTGGCTGAGGGTTGTTTGGGAAGATCTGCCCGAGACTGTTCTAAAAATTAAAAATGAACAGATGATCACGTTCCCCTTCTGGTACAGACATAAGCAGTACATAAGAAAAAATATGTTCATACAGTTCAGATCCCTTGAAACCTCAATGAGGAACAAACGTCCTGCTAAAGCCTTTAACGGGAAACAGTTCTTCTACAACTCCTTTTCTAGGACTCAGACATCACACTTTTGCCCACAGCACGATAGCAATCTCTGATCTCGGCTTGCCCACAGGAATCAGTTTTGAAGTTCACCTACCCTTTCTAATCATGTGCAAGCAGAGGGATTTCAGAAGCCCAAACACTGCAAAAATGGTGAATGAGAAAATGTGACCCTCTCCTCTCACTGGAAATCCTTGATACTCTGCTTGCTAGGTCCAAAAGACTGGTTCTGCAGTCACAAGGACATATTTCCATGGTTGGAAGGGTAGGAGAAGGCTGTGATGGATGGCGAGTTGACCATAGAAGGCACTCCAGAAGAGAGACGGGAAAATGCCAGAGCAGGGAGAGCGTTGCAATCAAAAAAATGAGCACCTCATTCTATGTACTACATACTGCAAAGAAAGATGAAGATTTTCCCTGGTTTCTATTTCTAAAGAGCGTCTATCTGCTAGGCAGGAGGGGATAATCTCTGTTTTTAAAAGACCTCATCCTGTAGGATCTGGATACTTGTTTGTATTGGGAGCACTCAGTATAATGGGGTTAGGCTACAGCCTAGAGTGAAAAAAACGCCTTTTTTAATTGAACACCAGTATCCTGCACTTGTATGGAGAGCCCCTCACACACGGAAAAAGTTGAAGGACAGCGAAAAAGTACACATGACGTCCATCACATATTATGCAAAGCAAGACAAGTAGGACTGTTTCATGAAGTCATTCTTCATAAAAGTTCCCACTACTGAAGAGGAAACACCTCCTTGCTATTCTGAAGAAGACCTTGTTGTAAGAGGGTTTTTCTACATCGAAACCAAGTGTCAGGTCCTACATGCTTTCTGTCCTTATGTCATTCGCCTCTAGCAACTGAAGCTCAAGCAGCGCAGTGCTGAGTAATTCTAGCATGGTCCACAATACTAGTGAAGAATGGCATTGCCTGATTTTATCCTAGATTCCCAGAGTATTGGCTTCTCCAACAAGCAAAAAGGGGCGTATGGGCAAGAATGCACTCTGGCGACAGCATGGAGATGGCCATCAGCATCTCTATGGTATTTGCCATAGTGTAAGGTTAAGACAAAGTCTGACTGCACAGACTATATCACTGTGTCTTTCAAATAGCCTACCTAGATTATCCCAGTCTGTCCCTGCTATCTTCATTACTTACTACTGTGCATGAAGTATTATGTAATGTCTGTGACTTGTAAATATTTGATTATAAATTCAAATACCTGTAAAATTCACAGTTAAATATTAGCTGCAGATAGGTTGAAACACAGATGTTTCTTGCTGGAATTAGTCCAGAAAGCCAGATTTAACATGATGACTTCCCAGCAAAACAGCTGCAGACTCCTGAATGACAGGAGTATGGCTGGGACCAGTCGCTCCTACCATGGACTCCATGTGTCTTCAGAGAAATCTTACGACTCCTTTACTACAGTATCTGAAACTTGACTATTGGCTATACTATACACTTATGTGTCTCAGTCCTACTTATTTCCATCCCTTCCCTGTTACCCTGCTTAGAACCCTCCCCACATCTCCCTTCTTTTGTGCGTTCAGTTGGGGATGTGCTATAAACTACGCTGCTGCACCCAGTAGCTTTAACAACTCTCCTCTCGATGCTACACACCCAGTGCTTTGATCCTATGTGTTCCTCCTGCTGCAGGATCTTCTGCCTCCATTGCCCTGCTCCCCTCCAAAGCTCTGGATCCAACACAGGTAATTTTATCATGGTGTCTTTCATTGAGTATGTCACAAACTAGGAATAAATGACTTCATGAAGAACATTTAAAATCATTCCATTAGTCATATGCTGCAGTGTTTTTACCTTGCAGGTGCTTTCAAAGTTCATCCCGCAGTACCTATTAGTGCAAGACCATGGAAGGTGTTTTCCTTATACCACAGGTACCAGGCAATGGTGTATTCAAGTCATATTATCTGCAAATGGACTGAGTAGGAATTTCCAGACTTCATGTATTTCACCACAAACCTCATCGCCGAGAAGTCTAGGGAATGGACATGTAAGCTGAATTAACACAGTACTATATCTCTTCCACTTATTTGAGAAAAAATGGCTAAACTTTCCCAGTCACTCAAAACAGCAGGCGACTAATAACAGAAAATATCTCGCTTTGCTCCCCTTAGACCTCCTAAGCAATAATTTTCCCCGCTCCCTGAGCCCATGGATCAGTGACAAATCCTCCAATATTATAACTGAGTTGTAGCTGCAGAGATGTCAGTGCTGTTACTAACTTGTCTGCCCAGAACAACTAGTGCCTACTTCCCTATTTGGCTAAATAGTCTTACCCTCATCCTACCTCAACATTTCCTGCACATGAAGATAAAGCTGGTGTCTATGCTTGCCAACCCACTGCTGTGACAGAAACCAACAGGAAAAACATCAAGCCAGTAACTCGAAACAGTTGGCTGCTCACTGCAAAGACCTTTGGCATGCAAAGATTGTTCATTTCAACAGGACTTCCAGGCGTATGGATATAGATTGGAAAAGACTTACTACTTTCAGACTCCTGAGGCTGACAAGAGATTATGAGGATGACATTTTAAGGATGGAATTGTTTATTTGTGTTAGAAACTGCGGGAAAATCAAACCCTTGGTTACTTTCTGAACTATGAACAGGATTTAACAAAGCAGCTTTCAGAAACATTTCCCTTATCAAAATGTCTTGCAAAATCTGAGGATGAGGAAATGGTTGAAGAACTCGCAGCTTTTCAGAACTGCAGCTAGACACATGAAAATGCAGCCCAGGAACCAGCAGAGAACTGTCTTTCTGTGAGTGGGGAGTTGACTGAGAAACCTTGCAATGACCCAGGAGTCAGTGTGAAAGGGCAGGGAGATTAATGTGATTCTGAACAGACAAGCAACCTTTACGGAAAACATGCTACACTGAAACTTCCCTCCCACTCCCTCCTTTCCTTGGCACCTTCCTGCAGCCTCAAGTGGCTCTGTCTCTGGATCCCTAGGCCTCCAAAGAGTCATCAGACTGGAAAAGCAAGGACCGCAAGGACCCAAATCACAGCTCCTTCTTACAAGGCACCGACCACAGCAGTGCCCACCTCGAATCTCTCCAACCCAAATAAGACTTCACTGCTGCAACAATATTGCTTCCAGCGCTTCGGATTCCTGAAGGGTCATTAGGCAGAAAACCCACAGCCACAAACAGCTGTAACCTGTAATGTTCAGAGCTGTGGGAGCTGTCTGCATTGCACTGTCACTGATAAGTTCAAATTATAGCATTTACTCCATTTTCCTTTTTTCTTTTTTTTTTTTTAATTTACAGTGCTCACCATATGTATTTACCATTTTCCCCTGTTTGCATCTTTGCAATTTCAGTTTTTCAAAAAAACAATTGCTTTTACTCATTGCTGTAATTTTAGTTTGCATTTGATGCTACTAAAAGGCCTGATTTTTTCTCAGACTCCTATTTGCAGGAGCTGGAGAGTTTGTGGTGTACTCCGGGAGACAAGGGTCCAGTTTAATGTCTTTCAAAAGAAATCTAACTTGCACTCAAGAAAATCACTCCACAAAATGAGCTAGTGGGTGGTAAAAGGTTCAAACCCATTCTAGTTCTCCAGATCAGAATGCCTGCTTAGTCCAGGCACTGTCATCTCTACCTGCTTTGTCTAAGTGCATTTTCCAGTGCCATCCTGACATTATCCAGATAATTATTAAGGTAATACTTGTTTATTGTTGTGGTTGTTGTTATTATTATTGTCCTTGTTGTTGTTCAGTAAATATTTTATCAAGCAAGTTAAAGTATGTAGTAATCAAGGAGAAGGTAAGACTAATTGGCAGTGGCTATGTCAGCAGACTAACCATAGTCTGGATGCAGATACACTACAGTCACCCAATCATCCACAGAGTTAAATTGTCTCTCTGGTACTTTTTTTGACACCAGCTGCCCTCCCAGATTATGCCTAGGCACAATTCAGGTAGCATGAGCAAGGGACCATCCCTCTGTCTGTTTTGGAGGGGTGACAAAGCCCTGTAGCTTGAATGTGAGTCATGCCATGCCAGGTGGCCTCAGGGACAAATAACGGTCCTTGGACCATGTAATTTCCTAGTACAGATGTTGTTCCTCTCTCCATAGTGGGCTTGAGACCTCCTTTTCATTCAAAATAGAGGAATGCGCTGCTGCAGCCCTAGCACTGTGCATCAGATCATTACTAATCCTTCTGGAACTGCCTGGTTAATCCTTTGTTATCTGGACTTTCTGCCGGCACCCTGTCACTGCCTTTCAGCCTAATCCTGTGGCACAACCCCTTCCCATCAGGTAACACTCAGTTCGACTGCCCAGAAGGGCACCGTGTGAGGTGAGGTGTCTTCAGGATTTTGCTGTGAGAGTATTCAGTCTGGACTGGAGAGACCCGTAAGTAACATGTAATAAATGTATGGACAGACTATTTCCCATCAGATACAAAAAAAGTACAGAGAAACACTGGGCTAAAAGGCTTTTGGTTTTGATGTCCTGCACTCAGATGTTACAAAATGAAGCAAAGTGACATTTAAAACTGTCATATGACGTCAGTACTATGTATTCTTTAACTCAAAGTGAAAACCATCTTTCTCATAAGATAATTCTCTCATCTGGGATGAGTCCCAGTTGATAGTTAGGACCAATATTGAAGCTGATTCCAGTTATCCTGAGCTGTATGCACGTCCTTTTTCTATTTATGTTACACCTTTCAGTCTACTCCAAAGTACCAAGGTGTTTTCCTGAAGGGCCTTTCCAGAAGTTAGTCTGCAAACCTGTTTTCTCTCTTGTGGGAATTGTCTCGAAATATAGGAGACACAGAGGGTCCTACTGTTAAGGTGCAGCCTGGGCTGCGGAGAAGACTTTGATTTGTGGCCGAAGATTCTTCTGTCTCTTCTCCCAAACAAGACTTAGTTTTTTACCATGCTCCCCACTCTTGCCTTTTACACTTGTTTCACCTATGTCTACCAGTCATTGCTTTTTTCCTGATTTCAGTTTTAGACTTCTACCCCAGAAAGTCATTGTCGTGGCTTAATGTACATGTAAGTCAATTTGCACAAAAGAGGGGTCCCACCCTTTCTCCCCAACCCAAACATGCTCCTTCACCTATCCTTAACTGCAGTTGCCAGTTCTTCTCCCATATCTGGAAGCCTATGAATGCTGCTTGTGTTCAGTGAACAAGTCACCTGCATTTTTTAGCATGAAATAAGAAATGAGTTTTCATTCTTTTCAAAAATATTTGCTATATTCACCTGAGATCTCCTAATGTTATTTAGTTTCAGGCTGACACTCACCACCAAAAATCACACTCGTTGTGACAGTTTAGCAAAATCATAAAGAAGTTAGAATAGAGTACTAGTTTCTAGCAAACATCTAATTTTGCCTTTATTTGCAGAAGCTTGTGCTTGTATGAGGGAACGTAGGGTATCCATGCTCCATTTATGTATTCTGTCCTACCAAAAGACTACCTCATCTACTGGAACAAAGGCTACCTGCTGAGAGGAACACATCTATCTTCATGATGTATGTTTGGCCTATAGCCTGAAGCCACAGCTCCATAGCTGGAGATGGTTCAGTAGGTTTGATAGAATGGTTGTTAAAATTGACTGCCAAGTCCTGAGCCAGCTGCTAAAAGCTTCCTCCAGCAACCACTGCTCCTGGTGATTCCTGTCGACTCTCATCTTCAGAGCTTTCTCCTCCCTCTACTGCCACCCACTTGTTTGTGCTTGGGTTCCAAGTCCCTGGTGGCACCCTATGGCCCCATCTGGAGTTGCAGAACTCTTATTGCCTCTAAGTCTTTTGTGACTTTGGCCACACAGCCTTTGTGACACCTTTGGCCCACCACTGAGTTTGAAGAAGGATGCAACCAGAGCAGATCCTTCACTGGAGGGTAGCAGGTGCTGGACTCTCTGGAGGGAGGACTTTTGATGCTTTGTCTCCTTTAGGGCAAAGGAAAACAGGTTAATTAAAACCAGCGGACTCAGGGAGGTGTTAGCTGCTGCCTCACACATTGGGTTTATGGGCTGAATCTTGTTCTCTTTAGGCTTCCAGATTTTTCTCAGTTACTGTTTCTTCTGTCACATACTGTTTCTTCTGTCATACACTCACTGCTTGTGCCTGCCCTTTGGAAAAACTTTTCTACAGTCCTGCACTTCATCAGTACAATAATCATTTCAGGCTTCCCTGTTAGACATAGTGAGCTAATGTGAGGCACAGAGAAGTGAAAGGAAGTCTTCTTCTTGATTTCAATAAGCTTTGAATGAGGTATTTTTCCTTGCTGAAACCTGTTTTTTCCTCTTCTTCTTTCACTCACTTTGGTATTCAATATGCATGTGAGCGTGTGTGATTGCATGTTTTTGATCTTCTTCTAAACTTTTAGTGCTGAGAAGGATACAAATTTGGGAGATAAACTCTAAAGACATCATTGACGAAATATTGAAGCCAATTCCATGTTTTAATCCTGCATAAATTATCCTGGAACACAGCCCACATTTATGATGTGTGAGAGAATAGAAAAATAATGGGATTACTGAGAATTTTCAGATGATTATAAACATATGGTGCAGAATGGTATAAGAACAAAACATACTGAGGGAAACATCATCAGTAAATGAAAGGTTAATAATGGAAAAAGTAAGTTTGGAACCTCTTATGTGGCCTAGTATCAAACACTACTGACATGAAAGAATTCCTGCAGAACTGTTAAAAGTGGACAGCTAGTAGTTTAATGATTGTAACAAGAAAACTTGAAGGCATTGGAAAGGAAACTATATGATTATAAAAGAACTCATCACATATTTAAGCCTCCTATGAAAAATGGTAGTTTTGTGCCTGAGGTTCCGGACTGGGACTCAGATCTTGATTTATTTCCCAGTTCTGTTACAGATTTCCTCTGTGACCTTGAGCCAGTTACTTTGGGAGACACATGTTAAAGCTCCTGAATGACTTATGAATACAAGTCCCTGTTCCAAAAGGGACATAGCAGCAGATTCACAAAGGGACAAGCATACAGGAATGATGACCGTAGGCAGGGCTATCCCCAAAGTGAGTGTGCAGCCCCATCAAGTTCCACTTCTGAGTACCAGTAGGCTACTGTGCCCCAGGGGAGATGTCTGAATGCCCATGGAAAATGAGCAGGAGATGGCATGGAGGGGATCTGCTGCCATCTGACCTCCTGTGGGTACCCTGGAACAGGCAGTCTTGGGAACTGCTTGCTTTCATGGTTTCTAGCTTCTGCTCCATTTTCATTCGTAGTTCATCTCTGGGAGACGCTCAGGTGTGATGCTTGGATCTGCACAGGCAGAAGATCCCAGGAGTGACAGGGTCAGTAGGCTTACCCAGAGAAACACAGGGGCTGCTGGCTCTTGGGTCAAAAAAGAAAGAACCAGCAACACCCATCTCTCTCAAGGGCAAGTGTGGGAAAACTTCCTCCTGGTTCACGGCCCACCCAAGACCCTCAGCCTCAGAGCTCAAACTTACTTCCCCAAAGTCCAAGGGAAGCGAGAAAAAGGAGGGGCAGGGTCATGCTGCTATTGCTTGCCCCCGGTCTGTGAAGATGAGTTGTAGCAAAAATACAGAGCTCTTATTTTCTCGCTTAGATCCTCAGGCTTCAGTATCAGGATTAGGAATGAAAGAAGTGTTTATTTGTTTGCCAGTGCAGGAATTAGCTTCCTAAGGAAACTTGCATAGCAACCAAGCAAGCTTGTAAACTTGAAGCACCTAAGTGCTGTTGCATTCAGATGTCAGACAGCTTTGAAAAATGGACCCTTTTTGCAGTTCCTAGCTTGTGAAGTAGAAATAGCAATAGCAGAATATTCTTCACCTACCTCATCCTGCATTAGTCCGTACATAGTCTCTCAACTCACATACAAAAAAGGAATGCAAGAAGTAGTAAACCTGTGGTGTAGGTAGGGGAGCCAAGGATGGATATTCGCTCTAGCTTTCCATATGCTATAGCAATGATAGAAAGATCTTGCAGGCATTTTTTTCTCCCCTTAATACGTAGTACAGTCATAATTCAGAAATTGCTTTGGACAGGATTCACAAACTGCTGTGTCTCTGTAAAGTCAGTTGAAAGTAAATAACATACTTTCCACTTCAGCCTTTTGGATATCTCCATTTGCCATGGTTAGTTTCATTCTGCATGGAAGTATATGCAGGTTCAGGTACGTGATAGATCACAAAGGTGAAGAATATTGAGTTTCTGAGAATCAGAAATGTCCTAGCAGAGCATCTCCCTTAAAGGCATATATTTTCTTGCCTGTGGTTTTGGCATAAGTGAAAGATCCATACAAAACACATGGAAAAAATTTAGTAAAGGGACTAAGGTGTATGTTTATCATTCAGAATTGAATATTTTAGCAATGTGTGTTTGCTGACAGGAGTGGGGAAGTACAAAGGAATTCAGAAACATCGAGGCAAATATTATCACTTTCACCAAAATATTTTCAACCTGTGAGTCTCCACCTACAACTGATGGCTTCTCAGCAAAGCCAGGGGAGGCTGATCTCACTGCCAGCTGAGCTTGATGCACTAAATGAAAACTATTAAGAGTATTGACTGCTGCATATTTACATTTCATAAAAGTCATTTGACTCTTCTGGGTAAGAGTAGGAAAAATGTCAGATACACAAGTAGCTAAAGTCTTGGTTAATAGATTAGGTTCCGCGTTCAGAAATTAAATAGTTTCTGTCACTGTGACCTTCTGTATCTGCTTTTATAATCAATGTGATCAAAGCAGTCCTTGTGTCCTGGGACAAGATTCCCTTCTGTAATTTTTCCACAGAACTGGAGACAGCTTTACCAAAACATATTTTATAAAGCTGCAGGAAATCTGCCCGTAACTGATGCTTTTCCCAAACTTTAAGTCTTGAAAGAATCTTTCTGTTTCCTGTAAGTACATGTCTCTTTTCATCTGATGTATCTGCTTGTAGAGGGGAATCCTCTGAGTGTCAGTTTTATCACTGATACTTGTCTGAAATCACTTTGGTCAAAATTATCTTTTTCTAGATCTGTTGGCTACTGTATTTGTCCGTGACCAACTGCCACTGAGTCATAAGCTTCTAGCTCAAGGGGGTCATTATGATCATCCCATTTGACCTTGGGTGTAAGACACACCACAATTTCAGTGATTCCTGTAGAAAGCCTGTGGCTTCTGGTTCACATTTTCATCCTTCAGTGACAGATTTCCTGGGGATTAGCCTGCCTATACTAGGACTGCCTCTACTAGGACTACAAATGCCAGGGAAACAGTTTGGTGGTTGTGGTGGCTCCTCGTGAACCTTCTGGCTGTGTCCCATCTGGGTCCTACATGCTTATTTCTGGAAGCACTACTAGTCCCATCTGATTTTCCATTTATTCTTTCTTAAAAATTTGCTGTCTGTAAATTGCCCAGCAGCAGCATAAGAAGTGCAAGGATACTGAAAACACAGGGTTTGTGTCAGGGTTTTACGGTTCAGCCAAGAACCAGTGTCATCTAAGCACTGGACTGTGGCAAGATACTCTAATGTGGTTCCAGGGAATTGAGATGTAGTGAAATCTTGCAGACTATAAAGAAGCGCAGGTTCCATGCCTGTGGACAGACCATCTCTTTTCACAGCTCAGTGAAACTCCATCTCTTTCTTCTGTCATTGGCAGTACATTGCTGTTCCCTCATTCCTGCAGTCTGGAGGTAAATGATGATCCTTTAAGACAGATCTCAGCAGAGTTTTTCTCCGTGCTTCACTGAAGCATAAAATGTGGTGTACATTGACTCCAGTGCTGTGGGTTTTTTTCCAGACGCACAGCTGCAATACCCTTCCCAGTGCAGACTCCCATGTCTGTGGGAACTCTGAAGAGGGTTTTCCAGTCTAAAGAGTTTTGTGCTCAAAACTTGCATACCAGAACCTCTTTGCAGTGAACAGGGTTCAGAGTTACTGGTCCCATGAACGATTTCACAGGATGTTGAACACTCCCACCAGTACATCGTAAGCTTACTGTTTTGACATCCTGAGCCCTCTCCTTGCCTATCCTCCACTATCTTAAAACTCTACATTTCCATCCATTTTTATTTTTTTCTGCGGTAATCCACTGAAGAAAGAACACTGTTGCCAGTTTTGTTTCCTTTATAATTCTAAATCCAAAATCTGAGGTGATAAGTAAGCAAATATTTTTTTAATTTGACCTGATGGATAACAAAGTCTGAGGATCTTTCAGCACTCCCTAGTAAGAACTTCTTACTACAGTCTTATTTTCTGTTTATGAGAGACATAAATCACATCTATTTTAGTCTTTTTTTGATTCAAGAAGACTGAGGGGTTTTCCTTTCTCTCAGGTTTAAATAATGAAATCTGTTCATAGATTCATTTATGCAATAGTCTGTGAACTCTCCTAATAAGGGCATAGACTATAGGTTCTTCTTCAAAAAGAATGTAGGATAGTTTGAAGTGGCTGAACTGCAATTAACCTGCAGGCTTAAATGATTGACAGAAACATTCATCTTATTCTATTTTCAAATGAAGGCTCAGACCTTGTTGGAAAGATACTCTTCATGTGAGAACAAGCTATTGGTCTAAATTCAGATATAACCAAATTATTTAGCCGTCTTTATCAGGTCAAATTGCCTGAAGTCTTCTTAGGTTAAAATGTAATTAGTCATAAGTCTTTTGCTTGTTTGTTTTTTTGTTGTCCAGTTCTGTAACTGTGAAAGAAGTGGTATAGATTTCAGTTCATGTGAGTAGCAGCCAATTAGGTAAAACAGAATGCCAGATTTCAAGGAGTGCGTTACAGTCTCTCTAGAGTATAGGTCATCCGAAAGGCTTTCAGAGCTAATTGTTCCTGAAAGAGGAATGGCTATTACTTACTGCCACCGGGGCCTCTGATCTTCCTGCAACCCTACATGAGGCTGTTTATTAAAGTTTTCTTTAAAAATGGAGCCCTTCTGCCCTTCGGTTTTGATGTGCTCAGTACTTAAAGAGTAGAGTAGTAAAGACTACAAAACAAAAGAGATTATCTGTAACTAATATTTTAATCCAGAGCCCTGGAATTCCTTGTGCAGGATTTAAGCTGTTGCACAACAGGCTGACTGCAGACATTTCATATCTGTGCTTCTCGACAACCTACTGAATCTGTTTCTGAGACCTACCTGTTCTATAAAGGTTAGTGCATGTAGGAAAGGCGTTAGCATCTTTTCATTGCAATTTCACCTTCTAAGTCTTTCTTACCACTGAGTGTAGAACCAGAGAGCATTAATAAATCGATGAGTGAAATACATGGATAACAGTGAAACCCTACAAACATTGAAGAGAAAGATGTTAACAGATAGATCTGTTTAGCTTATAGATCATACCTAGATTTTTCCTAAATTTTCGCAGTTCTCTTGAGATACCTAACGTGTATCTGGTTCAATGCTTCCCTTTAAAGCAAACAGCTCCCTATTTGTATTTTCCTTATTTTGCGTACAGGACAGGCAATGGAGCCCACACAGTGTGAATATTAGGAACTTATCAAACCAGTCTTCTGAAATGATCAAGTTACCAATTACTTAATCAATGGGGACAGGTTTCCTTCAAAGTCAAAGGAGTGGGAGCCTGTATTCATAAGAGTGAGATAAAGTATTATCTTAACTGCATTTGGACAATAGAAGTATAAGGCAAAAAACAACTGCCTGCAGCTGCTCAGAAAGCCAAAGATGCACTGACTTGTACTTATCATTGATTGGAAATGACCCAAGTTTTACAAGTTTGCACACGATGCATCAAATACTGGGAAGTCCACAGGAATTAGTATCATACCTTACTAAGGTGGTCTTGAAAAATCTCTTACGAACTTGGCTGTCTCTGATGTATCCAAGTCTGTCAGAAAAAATTTTGTGGTCACTACTGGGCCTGTATGTGAAAGGAAAAGATCACAGTATAGGTTCATTTGAAACGCTTTTCTCTGACTGATTTATGCATCCTGGTAAGTCTGAGACATCATGTCGAGAAGAGGTTTTACAATTGATGGCCAAAGAAGTATCAATGGAGTACCTTTTCCACACGTTCTGTGGGTACTGAAATTCATTAAGTTTATGCTTTGTATATCCAACACAAAGGGTTAAATCCTATCCTCTGCTGTACACAACAGCTCCAGTGAAAAGATCTTGGATAAAAGTTCTCTGCAATCAGAGAAAGTGTCCCATACATATGAACAAGCATTTTGCAAATAGGAACAGCATTCAACAGTGGATATATAGATCATCTGGACAATAAAGACTACTGTATCCAATACTCACTTCTCCTTAAGTCTTTGTAATGTGTCCCTGTTTCTTGCGACTTTTTGTTTAGCGAGTATACATTTTGAATGTAGATGATGGGGTTTCTGACTGCTAAATGGGCTTTAAGAACTCTTCACTGGCAAAACATCCAAAGAAAAATGTTGGAAGAGTGAATAATTTTATGGGCTTTATGTGCCCCCTGGTGGAAAACTTCCTCAGTGTAGCTGTAAGGATTTAATGGAAAACCATCTCCTGTAAACAGATGTGTGGTTCATGAAACATATCTGAGTCGCATTTTCATCTGAGGCACTGTGCTATTATCGGTATGTAGCCCATGAATAAGAATGCACAAGATTCCAAGTTACAAACGAGCACCTGGACTCATTTAACTGCTGCTATCATGATGTACATTGCTCGTACGGTATAAATTGCTGGCCTAAAATTTCTTGCAGGCAAATGATGCCAAGCTCTTAATATATATAAAATGAACTCTAGTAACTTAAGCAAAATAATCACAATTTTCCCTACAGTCTTTCCAGGATTTCAATCTGGAGGGTTTCGGAGGATACACAATACCTTGTTACAAGCCATATAATGTTTTAAAAAGTATCCAACTGACAACCTTGGCTAACATCGTATCTTCTATCTAGATTACTTCAATATGTCATGTCCGTATCACATCACTCTGTCCATGGTCCCAATGCCAAGGATTTCTGTCTTGTCCAACCTTTCCATCTGGAAGTAATGAGCTTAATATTCTGGCTCTACCCCCATAAAAGCTATGTCACAAAAAAGTAGCAGTCTTACGAACTGTTGTATACCCTGAAGACAAATTTGAGATCCACATAGCCTCTCGAAGTTCTACTCAGATTCATTTAAAGACATATTTTCCACTGTACTCCCATAAGACCTACAGCATACCATAAGGCTGTCAGAGCGATCTGACAACCATTTATGCTTCAGTCCTGTCCTAGACATGTCAAAGGACCACGCTTCACAGATAATGAAGGGCTAGGGTGTTCCTTTGGGGCAAACCACATTGTGTTACAAGATATGCTCTTAAGATGCCTGTTCTGTTCATTGCAATTTCTCTGAAAGCCTAAAACAAAGCAAACAGAAGTTCTTTGTTTTCAAGTCTTTTCACATCTTGTAGAAAGCGACCTCAACCTCTCTAGGAGCTAATTATATGCACAGACAAAACAATGAGTCAGGTATTGCCCATCAGCATGAGCTTAAGCTCCATCTCCATGTTCATCAGAACAGCATGGTGGCTGAGAACATCAGCAGTACTCCCTTTACTGCTGCTGTATGGAGGGATCAAGACCTGTTCTGAGGAGGGTCGGCTTTAAATCTCTTTTCTCTCCATTTTCTTTCTTTTATCACAGGGTGAGAAGGGTGGGACACTAGTCTGAGCAGCGGTTTTATAAGTAATGTCCTAAGAAATACCAAGAAACTCTGACCACGAGTTGTTTTCATTTTCTCATAAGCCATTTTTTGTTTCATTTTCTAGTATTATCAGCAGTTTGCAAAAACTTGAATCTTGGGCCAAAATGTGGCAGCATTCCTCAGACACCTCACCTGGGCTGCATAAATTTACAGAGGGAAATTTGTCTCGCCTACCTTAGACACCTATTTTAGGATGGGGTGAATCTTCCAGTGGAAGTGCCTCTCTCCCAACATTAACTATACATAAAGGTAGCCCTAGAATAATATTTAAATAACTGAAATAAATTTATATAAATCCCAATTTTTAATGTCAGGATTAAAACCAGATTTTATGGAGTCAGCTCTTATGTCTGTCATATTCTTAAACCATTATAAGAACTCATTTTCTAAAGGACTATTTTAATTGCATCTAAAATGAACTCTTTAGCATTTAGTTGAGATTTTGTTCGACGTGTCTCAAAATAGAAACCAATTTTAAGAATAGTAGCCTAATGTTTGCTAGTAAGATGTGCAGGTACAGGTGAATTAGTCATATGTTCTTAGAATCACTACTGTGTTATTGCTGGCCAGAAAAAATATGAAGAACTGAAAAAAATTGAGTTGTCCTGAAATCAAAATACTTTGCACAGTCCTATCAGATTTGCTGAGGAATACTCTGACATTGCTAAAATGTCCTGTTTTATAATTTTGGAACCCAGCATCCAATGTTTGCTTTCATGATAGTTTTTAATGTTTAATGTTCTTATGACGTATTTCATTTTGTGCTCTCAGTACAATTAATGGGTCAGCTACAATCAAATGTTTCTTTCTGAGACAATTTGGTTGATATGGGATATTTTTCTTAAAACTTTCTTTTCCAGATAATTTCAAAATTTTCAGACGTTATGCCTAACTTGTGTAAGATCAAATCTGAAAATCCTCTGCAAATTTATTTTCTGCACAGATTTGATTTATTGTTGATATTCCACCAAGAGAGTGTCAGTCATAAACCTTTTAAAAAGCTGAAAGGAAAAGAGATTCACTGTTCCTTGGAGAGGACTTCACACTTACTGGGCCAGGACTTAAAATCTGTTTCCACAACTGCAAGAACACCCCATATCAAAACAGTTTTTTTCAAGTGAACCTGAGGAGAAATTGGTGGTATTTTTCATATCACCTTGCACAACTTTAAGTAGTTAGAGGACATAAAATGAAATATTATCATCTTTGAAAATACAGCTGTGTAGTTAGCTTAAAACATTAAAATGCCTGACTGGTTAAAGTTTGTGGTTGCTCTCATTTGCCTCTGTGAAGGGCATGTTCAAGAAACAGAAAGGAAGTATTTCTACATAGCTATAGATTCAGGGGCATCAGGTTTTACATGTTTCTTTATTAGAATCAGTCTGTATAACAGTGTCTTCAAACACAAATTTGCTATAACGAGCCAGATCCCTCAGACTATTGAGTTCATTTTCTGCTGCTTCATAGCTCACTTCATAGCAGTGGAAAATGATGCGTACCATCTGGAGGTTCCTCCTGAATATTTCCTCTGAGAAGATGGGCTCTCTAGTTGTTGCAAAGCCAGCAGAGATGTCTTCGCTATCTGTGACACCTCTGCTGTGCTGCCTGGCATGAGGGAAAGGGATGTATTTACAGAGAAGACAGAGAATGTGAAGAGAAAAGTATTTTCACTGCCAGATTTTCCCAATGCCTTTGAGTTCAATTCACTGGCAATATTTTAAAGCATTTCTTAGTAGTGTTTTGTTCAAATGCTGGCAGTGCTGTAGAGCCAACCACACTTTAAAGCCACTGTCTCCGCTGCTTTCCTCACTAGCAGGCTAGAACTCAGCCCAGAATTACTCTCCAGCACTTAGATATCTTTGCTTTTTGCTGTTTTCCAGTTCACCACTTAGGCTCTGCTCCTGGGTGTGCGTCAACACAGGTGATTGACTCCTACGTTGAGAAGTCACCCGGACAACAGCTGGACTCTTCAGAGAGGCAGGCACCTACCTGTGAGGTCCTCTGATAGGCTGAGCTTAGTGAAGAAGGCTCCTATTACTGTAGCAACTCCCAGTGCATATGCAGCTCCTTGCCTTGGACAGTTATTTAAGGTTTCCTTTACTCAAACCACTCCCGAACATACCATATCAGCAAAACCCAAGACATTTAACAACAAAGCAATCCTTTCCTCCACCCACAACACACATACTCACATGCAAATTAACATTTGCACAATTGAAGCACAGGAAGTTCCATCTGAAGATGAGGAAGAACTTCTTCACTCTGAGGGTGATGGAGCACTGGAACAGCTTGCCCCTGGAGGCTGTGGAGTCTCCTTCTCTGGAGATACTCAAGACCCACCTGGACGAGGTCCTGTGCAGCCTACTGCAGGTGACCCTGCTTCGGCAGGGGGGTTGGACTAGATGACCCACAGAGGTCCCTTCCAACCCCTACCATTCTGTGATTCTGTGATTCTGTGATTTGATAAAAGGTACATTTCAGCTTTCATTCAGTGTCATAATGGTTTGATCATGAGCTGAAACTCCATCACAGAAGCCAAGAGGAAAACCACTGTCTTTCCGGAAATGTTTGTAGTGCTGGTATAAAGAAAGGGATAGACACAGGTGGGAAGAATAAGGAAATAATGAGGCAACCTTAGTTTTTGTGAAATGCATTAGCATCATCTCTAAAATCTGAGCTAAATTATCCTGCTTCATTTGGCCTTCCTACCTGTATGTCTTTCTTTGCTGGAGTTCAGTTTTGACAATGTTCACGTTCAGCATTTTTATAATAGAGAGTGAATTAAATGACTCTGAACACAACTGTGCCCAGGATTAAAATGATTTACTGTAATGGTTGCAACAATTCTGAAGGTGGCTTGAGAGTTAGAATGATTGTTATGCCAAACTGCTTGAAGGGCAAACAGCTACCTCTGAATGTTCTTCTGATATCCAATTATTTGTCCACAGGTCATGTAAATCCATATTGCTAAGCAGGTTAATTTTATGTACTACTGTTGAAATATGAATACAACTGCTTTTCATGTTTCATCTAATTTTTCAAGACTGTCTTTCAGAGGAAATGGAACCTGATGTGATTTAACTGTTGGAGGAGGTAGAGGGGGGTTAAATTCAGTCAATTTATGTTCATTATAAACAAATCCAAATTCCTAGCTCGTATGGTATGACTAACATATGTCACATACTACAGCATGTCTGGTGTACCCTTTAACATTTTAACAGTCCATCAGACATTAATGTGACTTAAACATCAAAAACAGGTTCATTTTGCCATTAATATCCTGAAACAAGAACATCAAATATACACATCCTGAGATTTAATCTGTAAACATAACCAAAAATGTCTGGATGAAGGGGGCTTGTTTATATTTCAGTAGTGCTACTTCCATGAAGCATGTGTCTGCTATCTTTAGTATCCAATTCTAGCATCCTACCACTGAGAGAGCCCGAATGTCTTTGATACTGTTAGGGAGACTTATAAGTCTTCTGCTGACATACCAGTCCCTTTGTAGATCCCCTAAAGTTAAAGCTACTGATAAACATAACTTGCCTTATAAAGAGGTGAAGAATTTTAAAACCACTTCAAACATGCTCGAGATTTGCCTATTCATTTTTCCATGGTGTGAAAGCAGGTTCTGAACTGAGGTGGAATTAAGAGGACATGCTTCTTTTTACCAAAGTAATGATTTGTTTGATAAACAAGAAGGGAAAAGGAAAAATGTGAAGATGGCTGCAGAGTGACAAAATAAAATATCTGAGGAAAACTTAATAAAATGCAAATGAACTTTCAGTCCAGTCAAATCCCTTTGTTTATTTTTCTACCGTTATTCAAATACTTGGTTCTTGCACTGATGAATTCTCAAGGAGGTACATTTCTTAGGAATTAGTGTAGGACAAAGCATGTGTGCACTAATAGTCTCCAAACACGCTGTATCTATCAACTCTGTTAGGAGTGAGTGAAGCCGCTACAATCAGGAAGATAATGAGGAAAAAAAGAGAAGAAAAAAAAAGAATAGTTATACTCTTTGATATCTGCAAGATTGTTTAATCCAGCTCTTACGTAGATAAAACCACAATGTAATTGCTATGAAGTGAACTGCATTAGCAACTACGGCCTTGGAAAACCAGCCAGATACATTCAAGGTCTGAAGTACAGATGAATACTTCAATGAAGGCATGTCTTAAATCAATCATTGCACTTGTGGAATTTGTCAAAAGCATGGTTTTTTGAAGAAAAATGCAGATTCATCTGAACTTCTTACACCAGTGCATGTGTTTCCATTAAATTTTTGTCAAGATGATTTTGCAAGCTGAGGCTGGAATTTCTCATCAAAACCAGGCAGAGAGAATCCCTTCTCAAAATAACTAATGGCATGGGAAACTCCTTTGGCACAGAAGAACAAGAGCAAGGACTTCAGTATGGTCTCCTGAGCAATTTTATTTCAGTACGTGAAACAGGGCCAGGGCAAACCTGAGCACGGGCAGATGACTCTCAGTACAGTTAAATTGTTAGCATGTCCTTGGCAAGTTTGGCCTGGGCTAACTACCTCTCTCCCAAAAACATCCCAGCACAGCTGAGGGGATAGTTTGAGCCAGTATAGATGCAGTCAGCATGTTTTTGGGGGTAAAAGCTATTAACTGTGTCAACACAAGCCATGCGAGCTGACCTCAGGGCAGACAGCAGTCCCTGGGCAATTGCATTTACTAGTACAGCTGCAATACAGTAGTCCCTGTGAGCACATGGGAGAGTTATAAGATACTAGAGGAAAAGACTTTTTCACATGCATTTTTGCTGCAAATTTTTCTGGAATGGTCTCAGTACTGTCCCAGTGCAGACTGAAAATGTTTTCTGAAACCGTGACTTTTCTGCAAAATAAAACTCTTGTTTTCTGGCCAACTCTAGTACCAATTTGACAATATTGACATAGAAACTAAGGTAATTTATATTAGTGAAACCCCTAGTGTGGGTACAGTTATGCAGATAAAAGAAGAGTTTATACATATTTCTCTTCCTGTAGTGCCTCAACATTAGGGGTTCACTCAAATTTCTCACTCAGATCTTATGTTAGGTTTTTTTCATGTCCTTCTCTTTCAACAATTGTAGCATGAACAAAACCACACATGGAAGGTGAGAGTGAAGAAGATATGGATGAACAAAGGCAGCATGTCTTAACGCCTGGGTATTATGAACACATAAAACATTAAAGACAGAGATAACTGTATGTTGCTCTGATGAGATTCTAGTGGTTGATAAAATGGCATAAGGAACACACTGATAATTTATCTTAGGGGATATAGCTTTACTCATCCATGAAAGTTGTGCACATAGCTTTGAAACATATGCATTGATTTTTCCGTGTGTAGATGACTGAGTTTGTCAACTGAGGATGCTAGTCTTCCAGCTTCAGGTAGATGCTGAAAATCCAAGATCTACTTCTGTCCATGTTCTCTAAGAGCAGTTTAAAAAATGTTCATGCATCCACACGTCTACACTTAGAATTCCTTGAAGTTAAGTGGGATTTCTCACATCATGTCATGTTCCCAAACTAGAATGATTGCCTTTCTAGTAAAGATCTGTGGATGCACTCTTTGAGGTTTTCAGTCTTATTTGCATAGGAAGATTTCCTTTTTCAAAGATCAGTCATGGAAAATCAGAAATACTGTAACAGAAGCTAGAGGGGAGCGGTCTGAAGAAGGAGCAACAAGTTAGAAGGAGGTAGATCTATACTTGGCTGAGATAACATAATGTTCTTCTCTAGCAGCAATGCTAAAACCTGAAGGGAGCCACTGAGTACACCTGGTAGAGTTTTTGTAATGAGTGATGATTGTCTTTGTGTAAGCAGAGACTATGAGACCCTTCTGCATCAGTGTATCCAGTCCTTTGCATCATCACCAAGTTTCACCGTAAAAGCAATCAAGTTTCTTGCAGTCTGACTGGTCTGAGCACCCATAAGATATTCTTATGTTTACTGACTTCCCTTGCAGCACTCTGTGACTATAGCACATTTTGTGTGGGATAGATGGCCTTTGCTTCAATTTTCAGTTTCTGGAGGCATGTTGCTCTGCTTTAGCTTCTGCTAAAAAGCAGTGCCTGTCCTCCCCAATGTATGAGAGGAAATAAAAAAATGTGAATAATGAAGCAAACGGCATTCATATTTTGTTGCTATCTCACACTTTTAAAGCTAATTGCACGATGTCTGAGAAGTTGACTCATGTTCATTGAACACTTGGCCTTAAAAATGGACACAGTTATACATACTTCCAACAGGCTAATGTCTCCTTCTCTTTTACGAAGATCGATAGAAAATAGTCACTGTGACTTTGTGTTAATGTTTAATTTTGAAACAAATGTCCATGCAGAAATCAGGTCCTCCACAGGGATTAGCTATTGTGAACCATCTTTCTGTCCTTTCATTTTAGATTACTTGTGTTCTGCCTTACAGCCAAAATGAAACCTAGTTTCTCTCCTTTGACTACAACTCAATGTGGATAGTACGAAGCACTAAGAGCTTTCCATTGCTGTGGTATATGCTGTTAATTGCTAACATATTCTGTCACATCATTTTTCACAGTATTGGAACTTTTTAAATATACCACAACTCAACAGATATTAACAGGACCAGACATGTCTTGGAAGATGGTACTGCTAGTATTTCCTTCCTCCTTCGGTTCCCACTGAGCAGATGTAAATCACTTTGGGACTGCATTTTAGTTCTGAAACCTGTTTCAGTTTTTCTCAAACCTAATTCGAGGTCATGTGGAGTTTTCTTTCTTTCTCCAAAACAAAAAAAAAGGCAGTCTTTGAGCTTTAATTACCAAGAATCTCTCCCCCACAGAATCCACTTAGGCAGATATACTGTAGGAAATCCATGAAAGACTACAGCCCCCAATTTTCACTGAGAAACTAGACAAAATTGTAACTGGCAAATACTTAGCCTCTCAGGACCCTGACCACATGTCCTGCTCTTGTTCCCTTTGGCAGTTTCTCTTTCAAGCTCTCTTCAGGGCCTGGGCTGTCTTGGGTGATGCATTCTGCACTGAGCCTTCGTAGTAGGGCATGATCCTCAGTAGGGCCCTTGAGTACTGCTAAGATTCAAACAAATGATTAATAAAGAGCAGACCCCAGGCTGCAAATTGCATTTCATTCACACCATTCAGATCTTGCTCCCACAAAAGGAGCTTGTCTATATTCATTTGGTCCAAAATGAGGGATGGATTCAGGTTTCATGAGTCTAAAACCAGAGCTTTCTTCCTCCATTGGGGAATCTAAGTTTTCTTTTGAACAGAAATTTAGATTAAATAAAAAATACATTGCTGCTTTCACAGCCTTCTTGGTTGGGAGCCAGGGACTCCTCTCTGTAATTCTGGTTTATTCTACTTATTCTTTGCAGGTGGTTTCTGAACATTTCTGTTGCCCTGGGCAAGTGACTGAATATGTCTGTTTTCCCAAATGCAAAATGAGAATAGTACTGCTTATGACATTTTCTGACCAACAGTACTGGGCTGCCTAGCATCTGAAATAGTGCACAGCATTTATGTAATGCAAAATAAATAAATATTTTGCTACTTGATGTGACCTGAAATAAGATTTTCATTCTATTTCGTATTTCATTGAGAACATCAAAATACATGTTAAAAATATATGTCTTGTTATTAGTTGAATTAGTTTCTTAACCATAGACAAAAGACTGGAGCAAAACCAAACAAACAATCAAACAAAATGAAGTCCAATACAGTCCCTGCTACCTCAGGAATACAGACTTCAATCCATTTCCTAATTTTCCTCTAAAAAAGCTGTAACAGAACCTCAGTGCTTTGGAAGAATACAGGAAAGGTAACTACACTGAAAGAGAGATTCAGATTCTGCTTTTTATGCAGAAATGTATTATTTAACAGTCCAATAATTCTTCATCCCTTGAAAAACATAATAATGACTCTACAGTGATTCAAACTTACTTTTTTTCAGTCTGTGTGTAGAACCAGCTTCATTCTCTGGTGTCTGTTCAGGGCCTTGGAAGATGACTTTTGTTCAAGCAGATCAGTACACATTGCCAGTGCCCTAATTTTGTCACTGCTAATACAGAAATGTGGGAGATATTAACATCTCTATAACCCTGTGTCGGATTGTATCTCTGAAATATTAGGATATGTAGCCAGTATCAAAGTGTTTGGATGTACAGACTTTTCTGGGAGCTGTGGGTTTTTAGACACTTGTAGATAAAAAAAAGAGAAGCTTTTCTGAGGCTGGTGTCAGCTTACAATGTTATGTTTTCAAGCATGGGGCAATATTGCCCAAAAGGAGAACTTCAATTCTTTCAACAGCATTGCTAAGCTGAATAATACCACACCTTTCTGCCATGTGTTTCCAAAAGCTAAGGCTTGCTTGGTGTGTAACTTTAGGCAGCAATGAAGATTTTATTTTTCTCTCTGTTTTGTAAAGTTAACTTTTAAAGAAAGAGCTGGCCAGATAACAAGGATGCTATTTCAGGAAAAAAGGTTTCAAGGTTTTCACATTAATTTTTATTCTGAATCAGAAGGAAACCAAAGCATGAAATTTATTTTTTTTTCAAGTGAGAGGAGGCCACTAGAACAATTGATAGCACTGCAATTCAACTATTTAGCTAGATTTGAAGAAAAGCTTCATTTTAATTCCTGTCCTGAACTGAGCCACTGGCTTTTGCAGTATAGATCTCATAGATCTCATACTGTATTTGAACACACAATTCACCCTTGACATAGAAAGGCCTGCCAATGAAAATTACTTGGAAATAATAAGCATCTTCTTGTGAAGTTTCAAGTTTGACACACCACTTTTCATAAGAAAAATTAAAAAAATCAGCTCCATTCCTTGCTTTGCAAGATTATACATACAGAAGAATGCATAATAATACTATTTTTGAAAGAAATTACTCCGAGGTAGAGTTTAGACACTTGGGATGAAGATTAAGCTTGTTTTCATATTGTACACATTTGCAGCACACCAGGATAAAATCTTATCATAGCAAATTTCACCAGCACCTTTGGGTGTGTGAAGTAGATGGGCACAATACAACCCTTGGCCTTATCATCTCCACAGAACTGTATTTAATCTTTAAAAAGCTAAAAAACTACCTCACACATTCAGCTGCAATAAATTCCTTTACCTCCATCTTAATTTTCAGGCCTGGCAATACCATGCTTGTGGATATGTTTATTGTGCTTGTGGATATGTGGATTGTCTTAGGACAATCTTCAACACCAAGTTTTTTGGTGCAAAAAATGAGCAAATACAGGCTGAGGCAGAAGTGCAGCATGCAGGAGCCAAAATGCGTGAAAAAACTTGGGTACCACTGCATTGCCAGGAAGAATGAGAGGAGTGGTTGCCCGTAAGCCGCCTCCCAAAGCATTGAGTAGGCACTAAGCACAGCAGGTTGGCAGATCACAGAATCACAGAATCACAGAATCACAGAATCACAGAATGGTAGGGATTGGAAGGGACCTCTGTGGGTCATCTAGTCCAACTCCCCTGCCGAAGCAGAGTCACCTACAGCAGGCTGCACAGGACCTTGTCCCGGCAGGTCTTGAGTATCTCCAGAGAAGCAGACTCCACAACCTCCCTGGGCAACCTGTTCCAGTGCTCCGTCAAATACAGATTCATTCTTCCACAGCAATGCAGCCCAACAGAAAGGACTCAAGTCTTTTTTTTTGAGTGGCATTGCTACACTAGTGCAGGAACACAGCTTTACTGCTAATTATCCCAGTGCAAAAGCAAAGAAACCTGAAATGGGCTTATTTGGTGTTGCTCCAATGAGAAGACAGAAAGACCAACATTTGCCAAGTGGGCAGGATGAAGTCATCAGAGAGACTAGTTTGTTTCTAACTTTAGAAGATACTGCAAACAGTGGAAAGAGAGAAGGGGGTTGCTTTTTGTTTTAAAAAGAAAACTCTTTAGCATGCATTTTACACTATTGTAGCATTTTCACTTAACATTGGCCAGCTTTCTTTTATTTTTTTAATGTATTTTCTCAATTTCAGATGGGGTAGGTGAGCCCTTAAAAATATATCCTCTAGGTTCGTGATATACATCAGAGCTGTAAAAATCTCCTAGGAGAATTAAAGAGAACCTAAAAAAGATGTTCCTTATTTTGCTGTAGTTCTGTCTGTGATTAATGGAAGCCTCTGATGATGACTGCAACTCAGTATATTTCTTGGCACTGTCACTGTGTTTTCCTTTCTTCTCAGCTGGGTCAAGTCACAGTGACTATAAAAAGTAGAAGCACAAGGTTTTTCTTGACAGTTGAGTAATACAAAAGAGGGCCTGCTGCTGTACAGGGTGTTGTTTTGTACATAACTGTGGGTGTTTGTGAGGACATGATAGAGATTAGAACAAGATAAATAGCAAAGAGAGAAAGGATTCAGATGAACTTTTACAAAAGCAATTCTCCATTTCCATGCCAGCAACCATTTCCATGAATGGCTCTTTGTACCAATACATGAGCAAAAGAGGTCTCTATTTTGCTTTTCAGGTTTACAACCACCCAGTTGCAGTATTCAGGGTGCTACATTACACACAAAATCAAGCACACTGAGTACAGTTTAGGCAGCATAGCTGCTGTGGTGTTTCAACCGTGAGCAGATTTTCTACTGTCCTGAGTTCTCAGAGCCTGGCTTCTGTCTTGGTATCTTCCAATGCCCAAGTGAGACCCCTGCTCAGCTCACTCAAGAGGTAAAAAATATTTTACCTCAGAAGCTACAGAGGAAAGGCCATATATGGAAAGCTGTATATCTATTTTCAGCAAGTAATATTTGACTTAGACTTTGCTAACTTATACTAGATAAAGCTCTTGAAGCTATTTTGCAGAAAAAACTTCTAATATTCTGTACTTTAGTGCTCGTTGGTGCTTTAGCTTTGCTGCAGGACACATGCGTTCAGGGACCCTCAACGACTAAGTCATGTCTTCAGGCCCCATATAACTTCTGGAAAAGAGAAGTAAGCCATGAAAAAATCAACAAATTTTAGAGATTTTTCCTCTTCCTTTTGATAATTTACAAAAGAAAAAGTGATTGTGGCTAAGGGGTGGTTCAGGCCTTTGTAGTGATGCAGAGGGTCTTTTAGCCTGATGAATAAGATCTGCTAGCATGTCCTTTCGGCACAGCCCCCGTACCTAGGAATTTTCAGGAAGTCCTAAATCACTCAGGTCTGTTCTATTCCTGGACCTCAAAGCTTTAGCACATGATCACATTTTGTGGAGACAGAAGAAAGCTATGAATCAGTGCATCTAATACTGTTGTATTGCTTAACAATTTAGCTAAATCTTGAAAGCTTCCTGGATATGTAGCGCCTTACTATCACTTGATTCCTTCAAGGACACCTAGGATACACTTATCCTTGTGCCCTGAGAAGTGTGCTCAGACCTGGATGGCAACGGGCATGTCTGGGACACCCTGGACTGTTAAACTCTTGTAGCCTTCAAAGCAAGGTTACCCACAGTGGGTACTGAGAACGGTCCCTGGTTTGTCCAAACCATCAAGCTGTTCCCAGGCATTATTTGGGGTGGTCCTAGTTGGCCTATGCCTAAACTATGCTTAAACTGTGCCAACGACTGTTCTAAGGTTTAAGCAACATTAAGCATAAAGATCCAATACCATTCCCATCACCTCACACTGTTTAATTTATAGCCACAGCCTCTGAATCTTACTCAGGTCCTCTTGTGCATTTTTCTGCTTAAAATAAAGAGGAAAACTCCCAAATCATACATGTTGCGTTTGACAGCTGTGCACTGGATTATGTGAAAAAGGGAGATGTGACAGACATCAACTAACCAAAAAGTTGCTGCCACATTTGTTCTGAAACTAAACTCATTGGGAAGTTTCATATGGCAAGTACCTCCATGAACACACAGCTTCCTTCTCACACCCAGTTCCTTCACATTTTAAAGGGGTTATGATGGTTTAAATATTTCCCTTTGCCTTAGCCACTTTGAGTATCCACTTATCATTGTCATTACAACAAGATTTATTTCACAAATGTTTGATAACTCTGTATTTAAACACAAATTGCTGAAGTAAGTGAATGTGTCTTGTAACATAGACTACAAAGTTCAGCAAGGCTCTGGAGCAAGAGGTCAACTGCAAGCTATTGTCAGTTTCATGTGTGTTCAAAATTTATGCCCATGCTTGAGCGCTTTATTAAACAAGTGCCACTTTTTATTTCATTGCTAATGACATTTTTGTTAAAATGCCTATTTGCCTATAGCTATATGTATACCTATATAATATTTTGTATGGCCCAATTCTATTGCCTGTTGATATGGCTGAACTGCATTAACATGTTTGCCCTACTAGATAATAAAGAACTAACTGGTGAGCAGGGTGTAATTTCATGGAGAATATCAGTGATGTCCTATGACATCTAAATTCAGTTTATGGAAACTTTATAATCACAAGAAATACTATAGTCACTCTTTTTGATTTTATGTTAAAAGATTCCTCCGAGTCTTTTCTCATGACAATCCGATGGCTTGAAAAAAGTCTCCTTTTTTAAATAGAACATGATAAACAAATGGCTGTTTTTAAATTTAGACAGCCTTGAGGTAAATGTGAGAATAAGCTGTGAATTAAGCATCCCTTGACACATGGAAGTTTGTAAAGTGAGAAAAACCAGACTGACCTTTAGTGCAGTGCTGATTAGTGAAGGATTACACCATCTTTGGTATTAGGAGCCACATGTTATGTGTACCTCATCAGAGGGGCATATGTACGCAAGAAACCCACTGTTCTCTGCCATTTATTAATAGTAATACTTGCCACAGTCAAAATATTTAGTACATTTAACGCTTTGAAGGATTAAGGAGCCATTTCCATTAATATTGAACACAGGAAATTACTAACTCTCAGGACAACACCAGGTATCACAGATGCCATGGTTTTTTTTGAAAACTGGTTGTGTGATTTTATCTGGCTTGTGGCTCCAGTTATACACCTCTGTGTCAGGGCACCGCAGGGGATGGGGGATCCCTGCAGTGAGGACCAGGAGCAGTGGGGACTCCCTGGGGCTGCAGGGCAGGACCTGGCATCCCATCTAATCCTACCCCTCATCCAGGAGCAGGGCAGCCAGGAGGCATTGGTGCAGGTGGGAACTGGGGGCCGGCAGTACTGTGGCATCACTGGGGCAGGGGCAGATGACACCAGGGAGAATGGAAGGGGGTCCTGGGCTGTGGGCAGGGTGGAGTGAGACCCTTGTACCCTTGTGAGGGGACCAGATCACAGATGATCACTGCTGGCATAAGTTAAGAAAATATTATTATCATTCCGGAACAAGGAGGACAAGGATTTTTTTGTTTGTTTATTTGTTTTGTCATGCCAGTCCTGTATTTAGACAATGTATGAAACTGGATGGTTTAAACACTCCTGTTTAACAGCATTGGGAATATAGGCACTATGGAGCCCTCAGTAAATGAATGTGCACACACTCTTCAGAGCATGCATCTGAAAAATCACACATGTGGCACGGCCTGTGTCTCCCTTCAGCCAGGTAGGTCAGATTCACACAGTCTGCCACAGTTCCCATCTCCGGGAAACAAATCTCTTTGAAGAGGTTCATGTTTCTGAAAGGATTAAAGGTTCCTACTGCAGTCCCAGTAGCTTCCTTTCACAGGCACAAAGAGACATGTAAAAACTAGTGTGTGCAAACCTGATTTTGCTTAAATTTCAAGTAAAGTTTGATTCTTAAATCTGAAAAGAATTCTTGAATAGCTCAATTTTTAGAAAAAAACCCACATTTTTTAACACAATATTAGAGAGAAATCCTCTGAAAGGTCAGCAGCAACATTCTGTAAGGCAGTAATGAGAGGAAAAGCCATACTTCCAAGATATTCCTTCTCATTTTAGCAATACTTTTTCCCATCAATAATTTTTCCCCTTCAAATCTCTCCTTCACTTACTGTACTTATTATGCTGAGTATTCTTTCACATTTCCAGTTTTACACACAAAGATTTTTCATTTATCTTTTCATCTAAGTTGACTTGAGTGTTGCAGCCTTAGGCAGCTGACAAGTTAAATTAGCAGAGATGTTTTACTGCCACGGCTACAATAAATTCCGTTCTCATTTTAGAAGTATCCCTCTGATCCAGACATTTTTGCAGTGATAACTATCGGCGTGGTGTTACAAATGTTTATTGGGCCTTATGAGTTGGGGTGGCATTCTGTTTTTCAAGGAGAAATTGGAAACAGAGGTGTCAAGGAGAGATGCTCCTATTTGTTTCCTTCAGTTGACGTTAATTCAACAAAGATCTTCCATCCCATCCTGTTTCCTCATAAGAAAGGTTTTTTGCTCTTGTAATTCACTACTCCCATCCTGAACCGCTGTGGACAGATTCAGTTCTTTCACGCAGAGCCTTTTGAAGTATTTCTAACGTGAAATAATTTATCCTGAAAAAAGGGTGGTGTTACTGCGGATGTAGCCATGGTGGTCTTCGGCCAGACATGAAGTGCTTTGGAGTGACTGTATTACAGCTGCAATTGTCTTATTGCCATCAGAAGCTGCAGAGATATGTGAACGGACAGCACGAGATGTTCTCCAGAAAACCCAAGGACATTCAAAAATACTTGCGAATAAGCAATTCCCAATGTCTCCTCTAGAGCTATTCCATTAAAATACAGGAAAAGTCCATTCGGTCATTTCAGGCAAGATTCAATTTGAGACATTTAAATTCATCGTTGAGGTTCAGTTCCACCTTAAGAGCCCTATGGATCAGTTCACTTGCATAAATATAAGTGCCAAGTGCCATTTGAGATGTTTTAAGAAATTCAAGAGATTCTTACAGAGCTAGCAGATATGACACAGGACATACGGGGGACTTACAATCTTCAGGAGCTGCATCTGGAAGCCAGTGGAAAATGTTAGGGCATCTGAAATGGTACTAGACACCTATGTGTAGGGAACTGAACTTTTCCCTTAAACTCAGGCGTCTACTTGTAGACATCTACGGACAAGTTGGTAGATAAGCTAGGACTTCAGTCAGTATTCAACAAAGTCAGTCAACAGAGGTAACATAGTCAGAGGAGCTAAAAGGAGAACTTGTCTGACCAGCCACTGAGGACTGGAGTAATTTGCCCACTGTTAGTCATCTAGTGCCATTGAAAAGTCTCAGGGCATCTAAGACATTAGCAGAAAGAGTACACAGACACACTACCTACAGGTGACTAATACCTTTCTGGCATAATGTCTGGAGGAACAAAGGAATGTGCTAGGGCATCTAAAATGACCCCATATGTCTGCATTTAGAAAACTGAACCACATCCTTCATGTCTGCTTCAGGATGAAATGAATAGCGCTCCAGCCTTCTTTGATGGTGTCAACCAGATGTCCATGGAGATACTCAAAATGAAGTGTCTCAACCTATAAGCTGAATTTTGCCCACCTCATTTCTTCTTCAGCCAGCCGTGGATTTGTCTCTGAAGTTAATTTATTGCAATGTGGTTTTAGGAACTAAGATAAAAACCCGTAAAAGATCACAAAATTTGAGTTTCCTTGGTGACTGGGATAAAGTGGCCTAAAATATTAGGGGTCTGTTTTCCTGTGCTTCTGCTCAGCGTGACTTTGGTGAATGAAGGCTGCCAAGCAGAGCTCCCCACTATTTGGTTTTGTACTGGGGCTCGTGTGTTGCTCTGGTTTTCTCCTGCTATTTTTGATTCTTGCAGGCCTGCATGTCAGATGAGCACAGCCAGCAGCGTTCTCTCCCTCCCTGTTACATTGTCCCTGTGCCAGGGCCAAATGAGGTAGGAGCAGGGGGTGGCAGCGCAGGAACCAAGGAACCATCTGTGCTTCCTTTGTGTACACTGAGAGCTCCCCCACTGCGAGGAGCTCTCAGCTGGACACATCTGGCTGAAGTCCAGCTCCTTTGAATGGTTTCAGTAGCTCTCAGGAGTTGGAACACACTGGGGAATCTGGCCCAAGCTGCTCGGGGTTTGTGGTTTAATGGGCTAAATTGGGCTAGGAGTGAGTGCTTGCTTTAGCTGATTGCATTATTCAAAACCAGCTTTTTCAACAGAAATACAACTGCAATTAACACTTTTTTTTCTCTGTTTAAACGGAAGTCCATCCCATACAAATCCTAAAGACTTTCTGGCAAGCTAGCCTACACATGCTCCTTAGCCGAAGAGGACACTGCAATCAGAAAAAAATATATGAAACAACCTATAAATCCCTTCATGCCTCAAAGAGTATTCAAACTTCCCCAGAATGTTAAGTTCTGTTCTGAGCAAAGACCTCAAGGATCTTGCATGTGAGCACAACACTTTCCACTTCTACCTCTAAGTCCCTTCTTCTCCGTCTGCCGTTTTGCCCCGATGTAGACTCATTCACTCTTGTTGGTTCTGCTCTGCAGGAAAGAACACGCTTGTCTTGAGCAGCACAGGAAATAAGGAAGTTTTAGGATTTTGCGTCTTTTGGTCCTGGAATTACTAAACCAGTTTCCATTATTTTCTGCTACTGTGTGTCTCCAGTTTCCTCCAAATGCATGACTTGGAAGAAAAGGAGAGCAGTGAACATTAACAGGTGGGAAGGTAAAGCAAGGTGAGGTAACCTTGCAGTAACTGTTTATTTATCACCAGGTTGAAGGGCAGATCTCTCAGCAGAAAATGCGGGTAAGATTTCTTTCCTCAATTCCAAATATATTGGAGATTTTTGTTTCCTTCCTGGTGTCTGTTACACTCATTGTGGGTGTAGGTAGCAGGCAACAATCCTCTAGCAAAAGGATGAGAGAGAATGAGTGAGATGTGCAATTTAAACACACATATTAGTCCAAAAATATTTACTCACTGCTCTGTAAAGGAGAAGTACAATATAAGAGAGACAGAGGATGATGGTGATGGTAAAGACTGATTTTATTGTGAATGAAACATGGAAACTATTTTGGATGAAGGACATAGTTATGCTCACTAAAGGTCATGGGGAAGAAATTAGCTCTAGTTCACAGTGTAGGTAGGCAGGGTTACCACATTTCTCTCTGGGATTTCTTGTCGAGAAGTAATGCCTGTATGCTGCCCAGACAGTGTATGGATATGCAGAAAATCTTCTGAATTGGGAATGTATTGGATTTACTACACATACACCAAGAGGTGCACACATAGAATCAGAGAATCATAGAATGGTAGGGGTTGGAAGGGACCTGATAGATCAGCTAGTTCCAACCCCCCCTGCCATGAGCAGGAACATCTTCCACTAGACCAGGTTGCTCAGAGCTCCATCCAACCTGGCCTTGAACACTGCCAGGGAGGGGGCATCCACGACTTCCCTGGGCAACCTGTTCCAGTGTTTCACCACCCTCATGGTGAAGAATTTCTTCCTAATATCTAATCTAAATCTGCCCTCTTTTAGTTTAGAGCCGTTCCCCCTTGTCCTATCACTAC
>Ga0065711_1006145_pt1 | contig 33517 bp, 14 predicted proteins | sample Hoacrofraction12_FD_59098 | JGI IMG/M metagenome (GOLD analysis project Ga0065711, IMG submission 59098) | Hoatzin crop microbial communities from Cojedes, Venezuela - Epithelial fraction 12 v2 (version 2) | ecosystem: Host-associated > Birds > Digestive system > Esophagus > Crop | place...
CTGCCTGATCTCCGCTAGAAGCTCCTTGTTTAACCATGCAGGTCTCCTGCCTCCTTTGCTAAATTTCTTTCTCAGGGGGATGCATTGCTCCTGTGCATGGAAGAAGTGTTGTTTAAAAAGCGACCATATGATTTTCTAACTGTAAAATCTGCCTTGGAATGAAAAATGCCAGAGGTCATCCATTGCCATCTGTCTTTATTTTGCTCACCCACTGGGTCATCTACCCCTCCCCACAGTATATTGTTTTTTAAATAAGCAAACTCTCATTGACAAGGAAGACCATAATGGCTCTATAAGAGACAATGTGGTCTGCTGTGTCAATAGGCCACATTTTATAGCTCCTGAATTGCATACTGAAAGAGCTTATTGCTTCAGAGGCCTGAAGATTGAACATGACAACAATGTCTGCTTGCATTTACTGGAAATTCTTTTATTTTCTTATGAAAGTGAGGAAAATGTTAATAATTTGACATTTATTATAAACTGAACTAAAAATTCTTTAAGATATACATATAACCTTATTTTTTTGTTATAAATTCCATCTTTGTTAAAACGGGTATTCTGATTCTGACTTATTTTATATATATATCTCATATATATCTTATATCTTATATATCTATATATATATCTTATATCTATCTTATATCTTATATCTTATATCTTGTATATATTATCATATATATATATCTTATATATATATATCTTTCATAATAACACTGTGTAACACTGCAAAATGAATTCAAAACATACTTCAGTGTGTCAGTAGTGTTTCACGTCTACAGTGGAGAAGCTGAAGAGACACATAGTGGAGCCAGACTCAATAGTGGTTACTTCACAAGGCAGCTTAAAATAATTGGTGATGTTGTTTCATCTTGAATCGATCTGAAACTTGATCTGTGTCATTATTTATAAAATGCTGATAGGGGTGAAACCTAAGGTAATCCTTGCTAAACAGTGTTTATCCTCATTTGATCCAACCTTTCTCTCTTTTGCCCTCTCCGTTCCTTTTTACTTATAATCAATCTCCAAATCTCTCCTGTTTAAAAAATGGTTATTCATAAATGTTTCTCCTGAAGTCATGGAGCTTGAGTGATGGTGGAAGCTACTGGAGTGAAGCAGAAATAAAGTAATATTTGTGAAAAACATTGTCACAAAATCCCAGTGGATATGAGAATCCACTTCATTCCCAAGCCTGATTGTCCTTCTTCATCTGGTCATTCAGGAGCATGCAAACAGGGGAAGTTGCTCCCATATGTTTTTCAGAGATGACTGAAAGTTTCTGGTATTCTCCATGAGGATGGCTTTACCTCTCCTGGGGGGAGGGAAAAGGTCTGCCGTGTCGTGTATGTGTGTCCCCCGCCAATATGAATATGGAAATCTTCTCAGTGACACTCAAAGTTTCCAATAGGAAAACTATTCTTGTGTGAGATCACCGCTTTGAATGTCAGGAAGAGAGGTCAGCTAGTACAAAACACTTGGAAAAAAACATGGAGCAGCATAGGATGGCCACTATGGAGGAATCTGAAATGAAATTGGTTTGCAAATGTTTATTGCTTCTTCCAGACCAGAAGGAAATTAAACATCTTGAAATTTCCAAACAGAAATGCATACAAAGATCTCTTTCCTCTGCTCACGTATTTATTTTCCTAGACAAAAATGCAGCAGTTTTATGCCTGCAGATTTTTAAGAAAAGATGAAATCATGCTGCAGGAATGAAATAATTTTTGAAAAGTAGTAAATCAGATGAAAATTATTTTTTCATAAAATAGTATTCAGATGGATTTTTTTTTTTAAGAGACTATTGATGCTCTGTTTACCATGTCAAGTGCCTTAGAATAAAGCTAAATTTCAGGGAGAGATAGGAAGGAAGAAAAAAATAGTTTGGGCTTAACATTACCAATTAAGCAGTGATAGGTGTTTAGTGTAGTTTAGTGGAACTGTAGCCTCCTGATGTTATGGACCTCTCTAATCAGAGGAACTCTATCCAAAATAGAATTGTATCTGTCTCTGTACTTGTTTTTTGATATTTCTGAACTTCAGGCTACTGAAATAAAGTTTACCTCCATAAGCTGTGAATATCTGAGTTTGGTATTTCTTACCACGGTGAAGTCCATTACAACTCATGGCTCATGGTAGAAAATGTTAGTGTGTGCAAATAAAATATTTTCTCTTTATTTTGTCTTTGAGCAGTTGGCACATTCTATATGTGCCGGAGTCACTTAGAGAAGTTATGTGGAAATGGAACTTGTTAACGTCTGGACAAATGTGGCATTGTTGATTTGCAAGGTACAGCAACCAAACCAGCTTCATCAATCTATATTAACTAGCAATTTAAAAAAATTATTTTTGGAGTATGAAATGACGTTTTCTGGGAGTTGCTGGTAGGACGCATGCTGGTGCAGTGTCTGCAAATGTATGTTGCACTGTAGCCCTAACCCAGTAAAAACAAAAATTCTCCAATACTGTTTTCTGTGAAGTTGACCAGAGTAGTTATTTGTTAATTTTTTAGTCCAAATTGTATTTACACAATGTATTCACAAGACAAGACATAATATTTTGAATGTCTCTGCAAAACAAAATTGTTCAACATTTCTTTTTTGTTCCAACTTGTCACAGAATGAAGTAGTAGAAGCAAAAGATTTAGTACAATTTTAAAGACCAGAAATCAATTTTCTATATGATATGATGCAACTATTATTCATTTTGATTTCACATCTTTTTCAGTTTATTCCCTGGATGCAGTCTTGACCGATACATTGACTCAAGTAGCTGATATTGTAGACAGATGTTAGCTCAAATCTTCTTGGATTATTTTTCTTGCAGAAATTTGAAGATATGGACATATTATATGGACATCTAAGTTTTCAGAAAGTAATGTATTACAGATACACTTCAAGGGTTTCAGACCGTGTGTTTGAAAACGTTTCTGCATTGCGTCGTATCAGTTTGCCACTTGAGAACAGAAAGCAGGAAATGAAGAGTTACTGTTGCGATCAGCTAATAGAAAAAGATTTCATTTCAATATTAGAAGGTTACATTCACAAATGATGATGATTTTTTTTTTACTCAAAGGAAATAAGAGAAAGGTGTTAGCAGTTCTGAGCATCTGGTTTCTGTTTCTAACTTTCCTATATTTCTACAAGTCATTATGTACAAGTTTATAGGGCTAGGGGAGAACAAATGACAGGACCGAGTAGCCAAAATGAATCATTATGTTTCCCTTCTAGCTCCCATTGTTTTTGGAACTACTGTAGGGTCCAATTACAATTTTACTTGAATACTTCTGGCTTTTCTTTTCCTCCGTTCAGGAAATGGATGAATAGGGACACTGTTGTTCGTACCGTGGTCGAGAGGCAGCAATTCGTCTTGGACAAGGCTGCAGTGACTTTGCAAATCCTTCCCCCCCACCCCACCCACTTCCAAGAAAAAAACGCTTACCAAGGAAGAAGCGTTTCAGAAGAAAAAGGTGGGGAGATGGTGTTTTCCAGTTTCCTTTTTGATTGTATAAATGTTTCTCCTGATTAATGTATTTCTGTTTTCTGCATCAGAGCTGATATGTTTACATTCAAGCAGCTGTTAAGAATGAAACTTCAATGCACTTCAGATGTTACACTAAAATGCTGGAAAAATGTATGTATTTTTTCATGATCCTTTTTTAAATTTTATTTGAATGTTACTTGCCTTTTAAACAATCTCATTCATTTCTGTGGCACCCACTTTGATTGCAATTAGAAGGGCATGAGAAAGCAATGAGGCCTAAAGCCTGTACTTTTTGGTCTGTTCCATCTGAAGTGCACACACTATGATTCAGTGCATGCAGGGTTTTCTACCTCTCTATCTGACTGATTAAAAAAGGACAAAGTAACATAAAGGCTGAAATACAAAATGTAGATTCTTAAAACTGACACTAAACTTTTGATTATACCTGGAAGCCAGATTTCAGTGGACATGTCCAGAACTGCCGCTGCCCTGGCACTGCTGTGCAGCTGAGTGCTCACAGGAGTTGCTGTATTCATCTCCTCTGAGTGCCTTGAGAAACTCCTTTCTCAAAACAGCTTTGGTAGGCAGGACCTTACAGAAAACACAGAAGGAGAAAGGGTTTGTCTTTTTTTAATGTATCTATTGCAAACTAGTCCTGTGATCGGAGCACTCAAATGAGGCACTGCAAATTCAGGTTCAGCTTCTTTCTCCACCTGAAAGAGAAGTGAACACCACTTCTAACATTCACAACACCTCAGGCATCTTGGGAATATTCTTTTAATCTTGCTTTACAAGTTGCAGTGAAAATCCTAGAATCCTAGAATCATGGAATAGTTTGGATTGGAAGGGACCTTCAAAGGTCATCTAGTCCAACCCCTCTGCAATGAGCAGGGACATCTACCACTAGATCAGGTTGCTCAGAGTCCCATCCAACCTGACCTTGAACTTTTCCAGGGATGGGAGATCCACAGCTTCTCTGGGAAACCTGTTCCAGTGTTTCACCACCCTCAGTGTAAAAAATTTCTTCCTTACATCCAGTCTGAATCTACTCTGTTTTAGTTTAAAACCTATACCCCTTGCCTATCTCAACAGGCCCTACTAAAAACCAGGGGCTCTAATAAATCTCCTCAGTAAGAAAGCAGTGGTTAGGATGCTTTCTTGGAAACAGGTTGGCCTAGATTTAAATATTATGCACCAATGTTCAGAGATGCAAGATGCAGAGCCCTTCTCTCCTCCCTCGCTTACAAAAGCTCTAATTTTTAAGATACAACGTCATTCACCTTGACTCACTTCCTGCACAAAGCGGCAAAGACTGAAAGACTTCGTTTCTCACTCCCAGGGTACATTCCTACATCCACGATTAGGGCATCCTCCTAACAGGCTGGGACAAAAGAAGTTATCAAACTGCTTCAGGTGGACACACATCTCTCCTCAGCCTATCAACTAATTTGGGTATCTCAGCAGGCTGGTTTTATATACACCGCTCTCTTAGACATTAATTATCCTTATTCACTCTGTGGGTAACATAGGTTATCCTAAATAACTGAATAATTAAAAGTAAGAAAATAAAGTACTTAGTCTAGTAGCATGCAAATCAGTTTGCATATTTTGTCCTAAAATCACCTGCTTTAAAATGTATTTGTATGTGCTCAATGTTTCACAATTGACTAAACCTTGAACACTCAAATTTCTCATACAGATAAAATAAGAAAGTGAGTAAATCCTTGCAATAATCTGCCCCCTTCATTTCAGATATTTAAAAGCAGAGGTTAAGATGGCTGCTGAATAAGCAAACTCAATATAAGCCTTCTTTTTGAGACATTGTACTTGTACTTTTGGCTTTGGTTGTTTATTTTAGCCTTGTATAGTTAAGGCTAACATTCTGTGTTTTCTCTTTACCAGCATAACAACCAAGATAGGACAGTCTAAATTGCTAACAAGAGGGCAATATCCCAAGGAGAGAAGAATTTGTGTGGAGTGTGATGCCTTCTCCACAAAGATGACCTTGAGTAGTGGTCTTCCATTAACCTACCCCAAGTTCATCTGTGGTCTCCTGCAGATTACAAGACTTCTTTATTTGTTTGACTTATAGCCTACATGGTTTGTGGTTGCTTTATTTATTGAATGCTGAGCATATTTATTTAGAGTCTTTTTTATTTATATAATTCTCCCACAGGCTAAAAATCCATTACTCGTATACAAGCAGTCATCATGTACAAGTAAAGCACCATTTTATAACTTTTAAAGTGAAGGTCTCAATGAAAAGTTCAGATAAACAGAGGGTTTGAATAAAGTATGCTATGCACAATAGGCTGTGCATTGTGGTAGGTCTGAATGTGAAGCTGGATTCCAGCTAACATCCTTTGACTGAAGGAGTGAGTCAGGAAGGCTATTGGAGGTCTAGCAAAAAAGATAATGTATCAAGGCACATTTATGAGTCAGAGGAGTACATACAGTCAGTGCCTCAAACATATGTGCTTGGCAGTAGCTAAACTTCCTATCTTTTTTCTATGCATGGATGTGACTGTGTTTACAGTGAGAGGGAGACACAACTGGACATCCTTTCATGTGTGCTGAAATGCCTTACCATGGTTTTCAAGCCATTACAGAAACACAGGCCCAGATATGTGGTTCTGATCAGGAAGCTTCTCTCACAGGCAACACCTCCTGAGGTGCTACTTAAAAGTAGGAGCAAAAAGACATTTAATTCCTCACATCACATCTAATCTGAGTTTGTCTAATTCCCCATCTTTAATCTGTGTCTGCCTTAATGGTTCTTAGTTTTAGTGTGATTTTCCAACATGCCTCTATTCCACCCGGTCCCCAATCTACCCATTCAGCAGAGCCCATGAGACAACTGAGATGTTGGCAGGAGAGGTCCTGGATTAGAGAAATTTATTTTCAGGCATGCCTGTGAAGTGTCAGTCATGCTGTTAGCACTAGATAATCTGAAACTGGCAAACGTGAGGAAATTAAATTTAAAGCTGGCACTTCATCTTCAGTTCACTGTTCTGTATGCTGTAATGATATAATTTTACAGCAGTGTGAATTAAGGTTGGAGTGGGATCAGACTTTAATCTGATTTATCTGGTTTTTGTCATTTTAATCTAGTTTAACAGCATGTTTAATTTGGAAGACTTTCCTAGTCACTTCAGGGAATTGCATTGTAGTTCATCACAGTGTTTGATACCGAAATCCGAAAAAAAAAAGTCATCAGAATTTCCTTTCTTTTACCTGATAGCACTGATGTGAGTACACAGTTGGAGTACAGAGTCTCTGCAATAGCCATAGGCTGGTTGAACCTTGGACTTTCAGCACTGAAAGCAAAAGCCTCAATTACACTGAAGAGAAACGTTTTGAACTAATAGCCTGTTAATGTCATTGATGCCAACAACAGACAGTGAAAGAGTCATTAGAACTAGGGCACTGTATTATGTATACACATTCTACAAATATGATTCTGGTCATACTGTTTTCACAAGTGGAGTTTATTCATGAAGTAAGGGCTGAGTATATTTTCCTAACTTGACATTTTGCTGGACAGGCTTACATTTGAACTCAATAGTGGATTTATTTATACCCACTACACGTTTTTTCCAGATCTTGTCATCAGTACAATAGTTCAAATCCTTACCCCATGATCTCACTATATTTTATTCCACTTCATTTTTAGATGGAGAAGGGGAAATTTATACATTATCCATGCTGGATTTGTGTCTGATTAGATAGCCACAACCACTGTAGCAGAAGGAGGGTGATAAGTAATATTCAAAAAATGCATTTTACCAGGTGTCTTGGTTGTAGACCTTGTCAGTGAAAATATTTTATCACTTAACACACCCAGTGCTTTACTTGAATTGGATAGCACAGGCTCGCTGAAGGGGGCAGGAAGCAAAGAACTGAAAGGAAAGCTGAGTATCTTTCCAGACCCTGTCATGCTGCTGTTCTTAGCTTCTTGGTAGCTACAAAGCAAGATGAAAGATCATCACTGATGGAGACTGTTACCAAGGACAGTTATGAACTTGTGTTGGAAGTAGCCTGTGACAAAGCATCTTTGTGAGTCAGAGGAAGGGAGCTAACACCACTAGTAATTCCTTTTCTATATTTTGTGTCCCAGAAGTAGAGAGACAACAATAGGTGAACCTTTGAAATGACTGGGGCCTTCACAGGCTTCACAGGCTGAAAACATTTGGTGTGAATTGTTCCATGAATACCTTAAAGCTACAGATATGCCTTTATAAGTTGGGGGTTAGTTCTCAAGCAAAGGAACAGGGTAAAAATTTCGATGTATGCTAGTTTGGATTTATTCACCAAGGCAAATATGGTTGTCTCATTTCAAATGAGAGCTAGGACCCGACATTAGGTTGTACCATTTACTTCTGAACACAACTAAGTGCTATTTAAACATGAAAAAACAGAATTTTACGTGCTTGGCTTCAGGGACCAAATATAAGGATGCTGGAGTACATCTTCCATTTGCATTTATTCAAAGGCATTTTGTGCCCTCTGGTGACCATTTAGAGCTCCATTTTGAAAGTTTAGCCTCAAACTTATCGAAATGAAGACTCTATCCGGATTATTGATAAGATTTTGTACTCATAGGTTGAGCTAAAATAATAGCTTATTTAAAAAAAGGCATGGCTAGTTGTTCATACATTCTTTTACACACTAGATATCATATGTATTTGATGATAGATTTTCATCTGAGTCACACTGGATTTCCCATTTCTATTTTGGTCCTGTAATCAAAGCATCCAGGATTAATCATGTAAGGTAAAATAGGGAAATAATCACTAAATGAGCTTTTTGATATAGCTGAACTATCTTTCAATACCAAAAAAAATTTATCAATGTACAAAAATCATACCATAATAACAGCACATCTTATATTGCAAAAATTAAGATAATTTCCATATTAAGAGATGGCAAAATACATCCTGATCAATATACTTTTACCATTAAAGAAACTTGACAATGTTAACGGGGCTCTTATTGTCAAGATCTTGTTCTACTGTGTCTTGTGTTTCGAGGCCTCACTAGAATGAAAATGTAATCACATTTGGAAGTGAATCATTGCACATTTCAAACAGCACGCAGAAACATTTGAAACCTGTCAGTAGATCAAATCTTATGTGGAATATAAATAGGCATATGCGTAAAAAGAGTGATCAAATTAATAAATGAATGTAATAGTTCAAAAATTTTGAGGTATTCTTAAGAGGCATAAAGTATCCAGAATTTAGCTGGATAGTTGGAGTTCTCATCAATACCTTTGCAAAAGTTGTCATTTAATAATAAAACTTGCTTTTTTATTTCATACAAATATAATCAGAAGGAGTATGGCATGTTGTCATACCACACTGAGGCACTGGTCCAGTACTGCAGGAAACCATCATAAACTGTACTTTCCCCCTGAGATATTCTTTTGCCATCCAAATACTACTGAAGTAGGAGAAAGGAGGATTGATCCTTACCCACCACACAACGACTCTTCGGTGTCATTGCAACGTAATATTTTTAGCAGCAGGAGCCCTGATCAACAGCCTGACATGTCTTTCTGTGGGCAATTCAAAGCCCCATGAGGTCAGATGAATGACTTTTTCTGATTTTGGTAGGCCCTAAAGGAAAGTGGTCTGGCAGACTAAGATTAAGAAACAAACCAGCAAAATACAGGCAACATCTATTCCCAAGTCTGCTGTGGATATACTATTGTGTTTGGGCGAGTCTCTTGACTGGAAAAAGTGTCAGTCTACTTAGTTGCGATAATAGTAGTTACTCAATCTATTAAAATGTTTGGAGAATTAATTAATATTTGTAAAAAGTTTGTAAGTGAGTTAAAGGTGTTAGAAAGCGCACAGCATTTTAGTATTGTTAGCAGGTCTAATTTTAATAAGTCCCTCTTGATCATAATTCATTATCCCTCCGAGAATTCATCCAAGGCTTTTTAGTCAACACTTTCTCCTGCAATCCATATTAATTACAAATATTGGTCTGTTAGTTCTACAGTATTTACCATTTTTCCCTCTGGTTTTAGAACACTGTAATTAAAGCATTCCTAAGAGAACAGATTAATGAATTGACCTGAAATGCCTTATTATAGATCCTACACAAAACTTTAAAAATGTACTACAAAGTTTTGTAGAGTCCAGCTGGAAATCCACTGGAGCCTAGAGCCTGATTCCCTCTGCCCAAAACACAAAAGACAAAGAAGTACCAAGTGTAAAATCTAAATTTCCTTCTACCTCTGTGTGTAAATCAATCTCAGGAAGTGCAACATTACAAAGGGTGGCTCATGTTAGAGAGTGGCTTTTGCTTATGCAAAAGATTAGCTTCTAATCCTACTAAGAGAAGGAAAGAAATATATTTTTTCTCTCATCTAAAAATCCAGCAATTTTGTTAAAGTTTTTATTATGGAATTGACATTTCATTCTTTGTTTATTTATACCACCATTCATGATCTTACCCTTGCCCTTGTCTGCTAACCGTATACAAGTAACACTAACAGGAAACTTTTATAAGAAACTTTCTTTTTCTTGTCATCACCAAGGCTCTTTTTGTTATCTTTAAGAACTAGAGCTCTGGTGTTTTGGGGGAAAAGAAAACATAAAGATCCTGCTAGAAATTGTCCTCTAGTCTAACATGCAATTTGTAACACAGGCAGTTTGGTTACGCAGACATTTTCCTTCTCACACTTCTCCAATTAAAATGCATAAAACCCATTCCTTCTAATATAATTCATGTGCTGGATTCTTGTTACGGGATAAAGGGAGAAGCAAACAGATATTTATGGAATTGTAATGGTGGAAAAGAGAAAGGGCCATTCAAGAATGGATTTGGAAAGGGGTGAAAAGGGTGGTAATATAATAAGTTGAAGTAAATTTTCTTTATGCCTTGGGGCAAGAAATGAGAGAAAGTAAACTTGATGTAGGAGCACACAAAGTTTTCTTGTTTATTTTATGTACTTACACATTAAAGTTTGAATTAGTTATCAATGCTAATAGAACTTTAAATGTTATGCCTTTGGACTATGCTCAGGAGAGGATCATTTTTCTTTCAACCATGTAGCTAGTAAATTGGATTACTGTGAGATAAATTTCATATGTTGCTAAATAATCTGTCACTTTTGTGCTAATAATCTGATTCCCTGGAAAAATGGAGTTTTACGAAAAACTGGCAGATACTTGAAGATGACATCTCAATAAAATAATCTGAAAATACCACATACATTTATGGTAGTCTACTGAAGTGGTATCATTTTTCTATAAATAGAAAAATTCTATCACTCTATTCAAGAATTGGTGGGTGTCCAAGAATGTGTCATTCTTCTTAATTGTTATTAAAAAAAAAATCTGAAGATTCCATTCACTCTGGATAAATGTTAAAAAGACAGGATAATTTTTCGAACTGCCTTAATTCACTGAATTTACAAAACTAGCCACAGATTTCTGGAAGATGAATGAGAATGAGGTACCTTGTGAACTATGTAATATTGGATTCAGATCTGAACACAAAGTCTTATTTTTCCTCCCTTGAATCTGCCCATCCACTTGTTCAACATACACACAGTTCAGCCCTCTGAGGCTGGTTTGAATGTTCTCCACTAATTCCAACAAACTTTAAGCCTTTCTTGAATCACAGCAATAACTCAATATAGTAAACTGCCCTTAGCGTGGAGTTTGGCAATGTAATTTTAATGGGGTGGAATTTTGTGTTCTTTGATTTTAATAAGAACAACCTAAAGACTTATAGTTAGATATGAAGTAAATTCCCCAAACAGAAATAAAAGAAAAGAAAAAGGTTGTGAAAGTAATAGTTCTATGTGAAGGCCTGAAGATAGCATTATATAATTAATCCTGACTTGCTACATATATAGTTTTGTATCTGCACTTTGAATCTAACACTTAATTAAACTGTATGCTCCAGAAATGCATGGAGTGGAGAATGTGAGCAGAAATACTAATACACATAAAAGACACATATAAAACAGCTTGACAGCTGAGACCTACAATCTTTGTTGGACTGGAACCTATTTTCCAGGAAGGATTTTAGGAGCCCAGAAACATGTGAACATTACTTTTTAAAACAAATAAATAAAAAAAGCAAGCAAGAAAAAAAGCCAGTTTCAAATGGAAGGTACAAAATAGTTGAGGAATGTTTGAGATATCAGGGTTCAAGCAAAGATTTCTTATTTAGCCATGTTAACTCATCACTTCACTAGTAGCCCTAAGGTTTCATTCCCAGAGCTCCAAAGATTAGTACCTTGGTTTTAAGACCTAGAAAAAGAGGGCCTCAAAGCTATATGTCAGATGTCAGTTATCAGATTATATTTATTGTTAATTTTGGTTTACCATAATCTATTTCATATTACTGAGCAAGAGCTTGGTACAAATATCCACAATTTTACTCCAAGTAGCAGTGAAGTAACTAAGTGTGCTACTCATTAAGCAACCCTCAGAGTTCTTACTTCCCACATTTGTGCATTAAAAGTATATAGTTTTACAGTGTGGTAATTCATTTTCTTCAAGCTGAATGGTGATAAGTTCTGCAAGTCTGTTGATCTGCTGAAAAAAACCAGAACCATTGATTTTGAGATCGTGAGAGAAAATACAAAAAGACATTAAATAATTTAGTATGAAAATAGTTAAATGATGTTGTCACTATTTTTTTCTGTTTCCTCCCTTGAGAAACTTTTTAAAAGCTAGCCATTCAGCTGGGGAAACTCTGAAACTCAAGATGCAGGAAGAATTATTTCAATTGCATGTCACAACGCTCACTCTATGGCATTGTTAAATATTTCTCATTTTATTAATTGGAATGACCCCAAGAAATAGAACCAGTGACTCCTGAATTTTCCCCAGAATGAATCTTTTCATTTGAACTAATGGTAAGTTATCCCCAGAAAATTGAGTTTGTGTTCATAATGAAGTTATGAAATCTACTGCTGAATTCATTAAATTGGAACAACTTTTATTTCATTATAGTAACAAACACAGCAAATTAATTTTCTCAACTAGGCATCAGTATGTGTCTTTAATAGAGAACACTATTGTGTGGGAACAATTAAAATAATTTACATTTGGAGAACATTGATTATGAATGATGTTATTATCCCGTTAATACAGCAAAACCAATCAAAACTGAATGTTAAAGAGTTGAAATTGTGCATTTAAACTAATAAGCAAATTATGTGCAGATGTAGACAGGAGTCTGGAACTTTGGTACGAAATGTTGGCTGTGACTGGCACATATGATTAACAAATTTGCACTGTCCCTTAAGGTCTAATTAAGCACTATATATTGTAAGACAGAAAGCTCCATACACATAATTACCCACTGTGTGCTTGCTGATCTATTTAAAATATTACTTTTGTTGTATTTAATTATGTGTGAAAAATGATGAATGTCACGTTATCTGTGTAATCTTATCATGTAATCATTCTGCCTGTCAAGAAATGTCAACATTTTAATTCTTTACAAAGGAATAAAACTTCAGGATGTAAAATTACATTTTTCAGGAAACTCTGGTCTTTTATATTTTGTTATGATTTTTCTTGTATGTGCTTTTTTTTTTTTTTTTCTCTAACAACATCCTTTTGGATAAATGAAGAGCTGTAGGTAATTTGATCTTTTGTTTTTGCTGAAATAGGAAATTAAAATCAGGCAACCCTACATATAATATGGATACTCTGAAATAAAGAAAGGGCAGGTCTCTGCAAATAGGGTCTTTGCTCCCTATCACTTTCAGACTCTGGGGTTAAAAAATTTACTCTCTTCTGCAGGCAGCAATCTCAGTGAAATTATGCATTAATACACTAAGATTTCTAATGTTGTCCTTGAGGACTTATCTTGCATGAAGGTATTCAGCACAGGTTTGCAACAAAGCATAGTGGAAAAAAAAATACAGTCAAAGCAATAACAATTGTGCTTAATAACAATTGTTTACACAAGCAGCTATGAAACTGATCTTTCCAGGCTTGATGGCTAACTCCACAAGAAAGCTGCTGCTCTGTCACCTAGGCCTCCCAAGTGCATTTAGGTTTCATCACACTATCACAGGAAAACAGGGCTGGAAACAGACCTTTGCAGGTCATCTTGTCCACTGCTTTGCCTGAAGGCAGGATCAATGATTCCTGACAGATATTTGTCTGACCTACTCTCCCTGAAAAGGGTACTAGCAGGTTTTTTTATCTCTTTCAGTTCTTAGCTCTTACAATGGCCTGGAAGTCTATAACATTACTAGTCATGTGTCTTGTCCCTTCCGTCACTGTGTGATTTCTCATGTATTACTTTTGTGTGGAATCAGACTTATGACCTCCTTCCAGTGATGGCACTAAAGTCTAAGAATCATAATAAGTTTTTACTTCACTAATCAGCAAATAAAATTTTGTTGTAGGTGCTAAGGACTCTATAAACTCTGTAGCCACAGAAGAAAAGCATTGCCATATTCTTCCTTCAAGCTGCCATGATATGAAACATGCACCTTGCATGACACAGGGCTATCTAGACCCTTGCTGATGGAAGTGACATTTGTCCTCTTACCTTCTATTTGTATTCGTCTGCAGATGTACCAGGAAGTGTTGCTTGGTGAGTTTGAACTCTCACACCAAGCAGCCAAGGCTGGCTACCTTCCTGGCAGAGGGCAGAGTGTGGATCTATCTGGACAAGATGAGAGGCATGCTGTTATGACAGGACTTATGGAGTACCTGGACTGCAGTCACTTCGCTGTCTCTTCTCTCAGCAGCTGCCTGATCATAACACAGGTTAGCTTCAGCTCGTGCATGACCTACTCTTCCAACCCAGGCAGCACATCAGCCCAGTCAGCTGTAACAGTCTACCTAAAAGAGGGGAAAAGGAAGGTTCATTCTCAATGGGAAAGATGAGGTCTCTTTTTCAGTCAGAAATTAGAGAGAAGTTAGTCTGCAATCACTTCATGCAGAAAACATTCTTGGCAACAATGTAATTCGAGTATCAAAGATGAAATTTTTGCATACTGAATAGACTATTAGTGGGGCTATAGTCTGACTAGCTGTGAGATCATGATAATCACAAATTCAACAAATTACTTTTCTTCTCATTAACTTCAGTTTTTCTCCTGGATCAGTTTGAACCAACTGTAATTCATCTAGGCTTTGGCCTCCTTCCTGCACTGAGAGATAACTGGTAAACAGCACCATCTGCATGGAATAAGAGAGCTGAGACTTCTCTTTTGGTTAACAATTGTCGTATTTTTGTTTTGTTTTGCCTTTTTTTTTCTTTGCGGACAGCAAAGCAGCACCAGCTGAAATGAGTCTTTATGATGAATAAACAATTGTTTCAGTCCTTGTGAACACCCAGCAGGATTAGTGGGGCAGGAAAAGACTCACACTGAGTAGGCGACCGCTTTCTACACCACGCAGTAAGAGAGAATACAATTGCTTGTGTATGATGCTACTGGTACTTGCTGTCCTGGTGGTTGCATCTGCACCACTTACGGTATCATGTCAGAATGTCCACTGGGGCAAATGAGTGTCCTCCCACTATGCCAAGCACAATTCATCTTGCTGTTTGGAATATTTCTTTCTTCAGGAAAATATACAAATGGCTGTGATGAAAACAAGCATAGGTAAAACACATACATGTCACTGAATATCTTTTATCTTTCCAAATCTTAAAACTAAGCCAAAGTCTCTCTCCCTCTGTTTCTCTCTCTACTTAGATTATTAATACATTTGTAATTGTGAGTTTCTCCCACAACTGTGGTTAGTAATAGATTTGTAACTATGACTGAGGTGGTGTAGCAATGACAGGGGAGTTCTCACATCAGTGACTGTCTCATAAACCATTGAGAAATTATTCTCTTCATGGCCCAGATTAGAGTGGGATAAATTTAGTGACGAAGTGGGCCAGACAGATCAACTCGAAAGCTGATGTCAGAGAACAGCACATGGTAAAACAAAAATAAATCACTTACAGAATCTCTAGAATGAGTCAAACTATCATGTCATCCAGTTGTTCTGATTGAAAAAAAAATTAAAAGAATGAAATGAAAATAGTTCCCTTTGCTATTTCTGAATCAAATCCATTACCTCCATTCATTATCTCCTCAATTTGAGTGAATAATAAAAGTTGTTCTGTAAAATTGCATTTGAGTTTTTAAGTAACTTTTCTGTCTTGAATTTCAAGAGAGATTGTGTGACTACTGTCCATGCACAAAAATGTTGCCTATTACATATCACACTGATTACACATGCTAATAAAAATGCTAGAACTACTTGCATTTCCCACCCAACAGAAAATATTTACAGTACGAATACCCTAACTCAACAACTTCTGTCTTCCCCATCCTTCTGCTTGACAGGTATAAGTAGCTATGGAAAAAGGACAACTAGTTATTTCAAATGATTGTCTGAAGTAAAACAAATTACATATAGTAAACCCTTTAGTAGGCATCACAACTCTCAGAAAAATTTTAGTCAGCCCTTAAGTGTGAACATTTATTAAGGAATAGGATTATTGAGACAAAGAGAACTTAAGAGGAAATGGAATGTCTTTCTAAGATTTTTTTCAATGAAAAAGCTTTGTACAAGAAAGTTAAAAAATGAGTTTTCACATGAAAAATCATCTGTTTAGGGCAATCTAAAGTAAACAGCTATTTTGTACTCTTAACTCTTTAGGTTCTTAAGGAGATTGCTAGCAAAACAACATAAATTATTTAAACAAAATAAATAGGTGAATCATAATTAATCCAGAAGTTTCTGAAATTCTTAAGTTTTATCAACCTACAGAGGATTTCAGAACACTTGTGTAGAAATCATCAATAGTCTGATCTTTCCTTCTAAACTTTTTTTCCCACTAGCAAGTGGGAAATTCACTTCCCACTGACTTCAGAAGTTCAGTCACTTTTGGTAAGTCACCAGTTACCTTGCTGATTTCCATTGTTGTTGGAGGCAACTCCAGACTTGGGCTTCCCCATCCATGCAGATGGATCCAATAGCCACAGATTTCATTCTAAACAAGATTTATTATTGGGGTTGTTTCTACATCAGTGCAATATGACACGACTGAAATGCAGCACTATGTAGTAGTGACAAAACATCACAAAGCAACAACAAGTTGTCTAACAGTTCATGTGTAATGGCTGAGTTGTTTTTGCTTCTATGCATGTTACACATGCTACATATCTTAAGTTATGTTGGGGATTCTTGGTTCTTGGTTGTTCTCAGTTACCAGCTTTCTGTTGTATGGTTGTCTGCCATTATTAATAGGTTGTAATTATAGATCATCTGTTTATCATACCATCTGATCCTAGGTGCTATTCTTGTCTTACTTTCAAACATCCAGATACCATAAACTAGCTACACAAGTGTGATAACTGCACCTGCATTCTTTTTTTACCGACAATTATGCATCATATTTGGCAGACAGCTAGATCTGCTTTCTATTCAGCTGTTAGTTAAGACCAAATCCTACATTTCCACATGTAGGTGCCATAATTCTGGGGCACTTCAAGCCATCCTTGACCTACAAGAAGGAATATTGTTCTGGCTTGATACCAGGATGCAGAAAGAATTTATTTCTCTTCACTTTACTACTAATTTCGAACAAATTTTTAACATTACAGTTGTATCATGCTCTGTCCAGCTCCTGGATCCATTAGAGACCTAAGCCCACCCCTTTTGCAGCCCACCCTCTTCAGAGCTACCTTCTTCCTTGGATGAGATCATGATGAGTTCATTCTTGTCTTTTGAAACTTGCCTCTTGTTTCTTTTTACTTATTTTTGTAAACTGCATCCTCTCCAATCTCCGTCTTCCCATTATTTTCCTCTTACCTTTATTTTGATTCTTGCCTTTCACAGATTTTACACACTTACTTTCCTTTTGTGGTTCTCATAATCATGTCCATTGTCCATACAAATCTATGTGTTTGCTAGTCTTTGCTTTTATCTTTGATTTGGAATCTTCTTCATATTTTCAGTTCATGAATGTGATTGTTAGCTTGCCTTGGGTCTTTATCAGATGCACTTTGGGTTCCTAACTTCTGCTGCAGTGGAAAGGCTGTTCCTTGATGTTTTTTTAAAGAAGTCTTACCCTGATTGGTTATTTCCAGATAGTTTCCAGATGTCTTCTTTAAAACACTTTCAGATTATTTGAAGTGCATTCCTTGCATCCTGCCTTTCCTATTTATATTCTTAATTGTGCATAGGCATGGCAACTATATATAAATTAAATGCAAAATTGTCCATTCAGCCTTGCAGGACCAAACAGATGTGTGCAATGTTATGTGGTAGCTGTTAACCACTCTTTTTGTTTCAGCTTCCTATCTGAGATCATACAAAGCACCTCAGGACAGAATAAAAAATAAACAGGAAATAGGAGGAGGTCCAGTAAAAGAGGCTGTAAACCTTGCTCCCTGCTAGCACTCTCTGTTGTGGCATGTGCCTTATTCACAACATAGAAGAGCAGTCATGTAGGTGCTCAGCTCTGGCAATCCTGCTGGGAGCACATCCTCATCCAGATTTATACGTGAGACTAATTACTTAGTGTTCTTAAGTTACTGTGAGATGCTTGGAGCCAAACAGAAATGTTGTTGGCAGTACTGGAGAAAGCCTTGGATTTGAATGAAGAGAAAGACGCAGGCAGGAGTTTGGGCTTGTGGAGACAGTGACAGGGTTGTCTAATTGAAATAGAAACAGGATTCCGAATCATAACATCCCTCACATCCCTTCCCTGCAGTGAGCTGACAGCTGTGAAACAAGGATGACTCTCCACATTCCCACCAAATGACCAGGCAGATATTTGACAGAGTGCTGTAATAAGATCCTGAAGTTGCTTGCAAGCAGTGAGGATATCATTGCGACTCATCGAGAGGAGATTTCTGATTTTCTTCAAAGAAATCTTGGGACCTGCATATCAAACACTGCAAAAAAGATCATCAAGGTTGCAAAGCTTGGATCCAACATACAGGCAATGTTAGAAATAGGTTGTTCAAAAAGACTTGACCAGTTACCCTTCCTTAAGGCATGAATACACCACATTTAATTGTATGGTCACACACTTTTCTATTTTCTCCATGGGAGTTAAGCCTTACATGTTTACTGGCAGATAAAACAAATGATTGTCTGTATGTTTTCTGTCACTGATTCCTCCTTAGTGGAAAGACTCAGATACCAGTTATCAAAGGGCAAAGGGTGAATTCCAGTGTCAGAGGTTTTTAGGAGAAAGGGTAATAACATTAAAAAAAAGGTTCTGCAATACTTTGTCTGAATCTAAGATATTATGTCTAGTAGTATAGTATTAGGGGAAGAAAAGAAGTCAGGCTAGTCTACACAGAATTTGTGAGGGCTGGACTTCTTTCCACATAAAAGTTACATACACTAAATTTAGAAGTTGAAGAAGACAACCACGATAGGTAGCAGATGAGATAGGGTAACTGCTAGAGTGATAAACCCCTCCTATACTCTAACCTCAGATTATTTTCATTTTGAAAAATTCGGAACCACAGCATCCTTATTAATGCTTTGATTTGTTTTGGAATTGTGCAGCTGGAGAACAGTTTTTGTGTTTGTAGGCAAGGTCAACTGATGGCACAATTTAGAAAGGTTGTGGGAATGGAAGGAGATGAGGAAGACAGTAAAATGACTGCTACATCCCGCAATCTGTGGTGTGACGTATGAGATAAAGACAGAAAAACTGGAGTGTCTGCAGTTCCCTTTGCAGATCTACTTCACAGGTACAAATGCCCTGAGTTGAAAAGGAATATTCTGTGGAATCAGTTCAACAATTCCTTCACTGACTCTGTCATCACCATGCCAGAGACCAGTTTATGATCAGTGAGATGTGGCTCATGGGCTAAGCACTGGGAAGTATGGTTTTGGTGGAAGACTGACCATAGGTATTTTTTTCTATTTAATAAGACAAAGAAAAAGTTTTGAAAAGTTGTAAAGAAAATATTTTGATTTGTGCTTTTGCATTTTATTTGAAATGTCAAATTAAAGTCCCACTAAGTATACTTTGGGGAAGGCTGGAGCCAAATACTAGATTTCCCTCTTGACTGTACAATTATTTGGTTAAAGCCTAAATTTCCATGAATTTAGGGAAAATCTGTGGCTTTGATATAGTGGGGGTTATTACCACACAGCATGGGACTTATTTTTTCTGTAATGTTTAAGATCAGCTTATCATTTTCAGTTTCTCAGCTCTTTTTGGTGAATAAAAACTAAAAGTATTGAATTACTACTTTATGTGCAGATTATATTGCAAAATCTTCAGCAAAGAAACTAAACAATTTTCTCCAGTGTTAGATACAGAAACCTCTATGAAATGAGAACATACTATTTTTCTGTATAGTTACAGTGGCTAATATGATCAGCAAATTAACAATATAAAACTATTAAATATTCATAGGTTGTAGTTTTCTGTATGTATCTCAAACATAGTAAGCCAGCACAATCAGCCTCATGATCATCCTCATATGTAAGTTTGTGCTCCATTCAGACTCTGAGATCTCTGTTTATATTTTTTATATATAAAACATTTTTAATATAATTTTTTACATATAAAAGATATAAAAATATAAAATATATTTTATATATATAAATTTATATACTATTTATCTATTTATGATAATAAAGCTGTAATGATGATTTACAGGTGAATGGATAGTATGAAATTTCATTGGAAACTCACTGCAGCTTTTCTTGGTCAGAGGTACAGTTAGTTATACTTTTTAGGTCCAGGTAACCTGACTTTACAGATATTAAAAATCAAATGTAGGTTATAAAAAGTTCCGTTATATTCACATTTTATAAGGAAGGTATTTTAGGGAAGGCAGGATGGAGGAAGCAGACCTGCTTAGTCCAAGGTGTCACCGTTTAGAGCAGGGTGGCGATAAACCGAGTGGCAGACACTCTCTATTAAGCGCTACCCTCCCCACCAGGGGAAAGGAAAAAGGAGGAAAAGGGAGAGAGACTTTCAAACTGAATATTAAAACAGCTTTACTAACAACACTAATAATACTAATAATAAGGCAAAATATACAAAACTGATACGGAGTTTCCTGGAGATGGGTGCCCTGGGCTGGTGTGTCCCATCAGCAGTTGCCAGGCAGCGCCAGGAAGTCCCGGACTGGCCTCAGCAGTAGGTGGAAACTGGATTCAGGAATGCGCTGACTGGAATATTGATCAGGATCACAGGCAGGACAATAAGCAAGGTCCTCTTCAGAAGCCACCATGGATGAAGAGAGTGAGACCCTTGTGATCCCCTAGCTTTAAACTGAGTATGACGCTTATGGCATGGAATACCGTGTAGGTCAATATCGCGTCCCCTGTTCTGTCTCCCCTCCCTGCAGGTATGACACTTTACCACTCCTCACTTGGGGGACATAAAAGGTCTATCAGCGACCTTGGCTGCTATAGCAATAATTATAAACATGGGCCTTTTTCTGCCTTCCATTCCTACCATTAGCTCAGTATAACTACTAACAGTAGGTGTTAATCAGATTTGGAGTGGACACTGTCTGAAAAACATGCAGCCAACTTCAGAAAAATGCAGTTACTTAGAGTAACTTAGCTATAACAAAAAAAATCACCAGAAGACAATTGTTTCTGTTTTAACCCAAACCAGGACACAAACGTATGTTCGTTAGGCCAAATCACGAAAACCTTCTAGAATCTAGTCTATGTTTTATTTCAGCCCATTGCTGTCCTGCTAGTTTTCTGAGGATATTTCATAATGCAGACTTCTTTAGACTAATTAGGACAATGATGTCCTTTTTTCGTTTGCTTGTTTGGTATTTGTTTTTGTCTTTGACTTATTTTTAAGAATCTGGTTTATTAATGACAGAATTACAAGTTAACCATTATTTCAGGGTCTACAGAGTAATGATACGCTGTTAACACTGTGGTTGTTCTCACAGCAATAAGCAGCAATGAGTCAATAATTAACTAGGTAGGCTTTCACTAATGTGATAGATGAGGCATCTTGTATCTTTTCTAAAAGCTGATCGATTATACTCTGTTTTTCTGGCTGGAATCATAATATAAACAAACCTGCAATCAGGTGAAAGAAAATCTCATTTAAGGCTTTTTTGATACTTAGCAGTTATCAATGTTTGACTGCATAATCTAGTAATATTTTCAAGCTTCTACCAATTAAAATGAAATGGGCTGATTCATAAATTCTGAGAAAATACTTGCTCAAGCTTCATAGCTTTTTATACTCTCAACTCAAAACTAGACAAAACATACCAAGTTGTGTATAAATTCTCCTTTGTGCTACAGCTGCAACTAAAAAGCCAGATTAGAACCATAGGTATTTATCCTGTGTGATTCAGAAATAAGGAAAACGTGAAACTCATGAGAGCTGAAACCAGCTGTTGTTCTACTTCCTTTCACTCAGCGTAGAGTGACAGATTACATTGTTTCTAGAGGCCTCATCCATTCAATTTAATGACCGCTTATTAAAACTGTGCTTAAGTATTCAACAATAAGACATATATTTAGTCATCATAGTACAACACATCTCTCAGAAAAAAAAATTCACCTGTAAGTAAGAGGGAATAAAAGCCAGGAAGTCAGGAAGCTTGGAAATGTATCCATTTTAAAATACTGTAAGCGAAGGCAAAAAATGTTTGTCGGTACTTGTGATTACACCTGTACAAGATTGTCCTACCTATTATAGTTGTAGATGTTGTGTGAAATAGTTCATATTTTTCCAAATAACCAAAGTTCAATTCTATTTACAGCATAAAACCAGCTACAGAAATCAGTGGCTGTGAGGGAAAGGGCAACTGATTTAACCAGTAACTGCATTATGATCAAACCTGATACAGCATAGAGTCACCCTACCACCAAAACATTTTTGACACCTTGATACTGAAAAATGTCTTGATTATACTGAGTTGCAGATGATATTACCATCTGTACTAGTTTCAGCAAGATCATAGGCATCAGCAGGAATATGAAATTTGTACCTGAATTATAAATCCCTCTGCTGTGATTTCTTTTCTTTCCCTATTTGTATTCATGCCTTCTTTCCTTGCTCCTACTTCTAATTTTCTCACCTCCTTTTTTTGAAGCACAAAAGGAACATCCCTGACACAGGCAGTGAAATGGTAGAACAGCTCATCATGTCATAGCATTCTGTATGTAACAGCACATATAAATGTACAACTTGTTATTGGAAAGGAGTGAAAATGCTTTGCTGAAATATTGTCTCCAAAAATATCCCTCCCAAAACTCAGGCTGGTGTCTAGCAGGCAAAAATTCAGCCCAGAGAGTTAAAATTTTCCTATTTATAAATTTCTTATATAATTATTTTAGCAATTTCTATCAAGATTGTTTAAAATAAATAAAATCTGGATAAGAAGCAAATTGAAGATCATACTAATGATCTTAACAGTCCTTTACAACTCTGGAAGGAGGGACTTCCCACTCTATGATCCAGAAACATTAAGCAAAAACACTAAGACTTCTTAACATACCTCTGAATTAAGGCCTCTTAGCTTTGATAAAACAATGTAAGAGATTATGCAATTTATGCTTTAAAAATCAAAAATTTCATAAACAATTGTTATTTTTTATGAATTGAAAATATTGTTGTGAATTTTCTCTTTCTTGTTCCTTTTTTCCAGGTATTAAAATGTTTTGACAAAATTCTTAACCGTCTTTGGAGAGATAATTCCTCTAGCCTGTCCACATCCTTCCGGATGGCAGCCCTGTCTGTCCTGGAGTATATTACCTTGTCCCTGACTTGAGTTCACAGGCAAACTTGGTCAGAGTGCACTCACTCACCTCCTCCAGAATGGAGGAGGCATCTTTACAGAGTCTATCAGAGCTCTATATGGAGTGCACTCACTTGCCTTCGTCCTCTTAAAGAGGTTAAGAAGAACAGGATAGACATCCGTGATACTCTGCTTGTTACGAATCTCCATTGACCACTGCCCTCTGAGCCCCTCTATCTAATCATTTTTTTATCCTTTCAGTTGTCCACCCACCCAAACTGTAAAAGCCCACTTTCACTACAAGAATATTGTGGGAGATTGTGTGGGAGGGTTGGTCGGGCACAATTTACTCTCAGTAACTAGCGGTTACCCAGCTGACTGTTTCTGATCACCTTCTTCTTCCTCACGTGCCCAGAAATGTGCTCTAAAAGGACTTGTTCCACAATTTTTCCGGGAAGTGAAGTAAGGCTAACCAGGATGCAGTTACCTAGATTTTCTTTTTGGCCTTTATTGAAAAGGGAGTAACAAAAGACAACCTCCTGTGTTCTCCACAATCTTTCAAAGGTGTTAGAGAGCCACCTTACACATCTGCCAGTTTTTCCAGCACACTTGGATGCATCCTGGAAGTTTCTGTGGATGTATATGCGTTGAATTCTCCAAGCAATCTTTGACTCCTTCTTCATTCATTCTTGGTAGTTTTCCTCCTTGACTGTCACCTCTCAGCGCTGAGGCATGGGAGACCTTGTTGGGGAAGGCTAAGACACGGAACATACCGAGTACCTCAGCCTTGTCTGTGTCTGCAGTCAGTAAATCACCTGCTCCTTTCAGCAATGTGCACCCATTTCCTTTGTCCATCCTTTTACTGTGAACGTAACAGTAGAAGTTCTCGTTCATGATGTCTGTGCAAGTTTCAACTGTATTTGAGCTTTGGCTTTCCTAACACCACCAGTACATACTCAGAAATTGTTTCTAAACTATCCCTGCTTCCTCCTGTATGTTTGCACTGGAGCTCCGTCATGATCTTCCTTTATTTTATCATGAAGGGGTCTGGAATCTGTATCGTCCACATCACAAGAAAACTTTTCAACCTCTAGTTCATGGGGAAGCCTAGCAATACATATTTCTCAAGATTTCTTGTGAAGCTGGGCTTTCATGCCATATACTTTTATGCACTTAAAATTAGACTAGTAATGGAAGCACTATTTCATCCTCTGGGCACTGTGGTTCTTATCTCTTTTGTACAGAATAAACAGTGACCAGAGCACTCCAAAATGTGTGCACTAACTGGACTAACAGTGGCAAAGCAGGATTTGTACCCACCAGAGTATTTGTACCCAGCAATAGGTCACCATGTTTTTCATAAGCAGCTTAGTACCAGGCATAAAAAGCATGTTACTTCTGCTCGAGACTATTACAGGGAAACCAGGCACCATTCCTGTCACTGCCCAGAATAAAAAGTACAAGTCTTTGCTTTCTCTGAACAGCAGCGTCAGTATTTTCAGTGAGATCTTAATAATCAGCTACTTTTTCTGACCTGAATCTTACTTATATTTAGAAATTTTACTCATGAATTGTACTATCTGTTTCCCTTCTTGATTTGTTGTTTTACTTTTCCTCTTTTTTTGGCTTCAAAAAGAAACGAAGGAATAAAGTGAGAAACATTGGAAATGTAATGACAATAATACAAGTACATCCTCTGGTTTGAACCTATTTAGTTAACTGTAGTCCCAGCAGGAATTAATTTATTCAAATGCCTTCTCTTCTCTAGTTTGTTCTTTGATTATTGCATTGTATTTTTATTTAATTTCATTTCATAAGTTTTCTGTTCATTTTGTTCTGTCATTCTTACTATTTCTCATCTTTTATACTTCTTCAGGTTTTAGGGGCAAAGCTTAAATATGTCAGAAGAGCATTTCAGGTGTGTCAGAGAAGTAATTGTAGAGAAGCTGCTTCACTCTAACGTTCTTGAAATACCTTTCTCTTCAGAATTATCTCCTTTGCAGAAGTTTCACTTTCATCCAGGGTTTGAGTCCTGGACATTTCTTTCTCTTATATGTGGGGTTTTTTTTGTAGTTTGTCTCTAAGACATTAATTAAACAATGTTTCTTTCATTAGACTTCTTTTTGTTTCCAGAAGGATGAAGGAATTCATCGAAGAAAAGCTCAGATGAGACAGAAGGTCTCTATCTGATTTTTAAAACTAAGTGTTTCTAGGAAAGAGGATACATTTTCCCACTAAAGTATGATTTTTAGAATGTGTTGAGCACTTGCAACTCCTGCTAACTTCAGAGGACTATGTGCATACTAGGCATCTCTGAAAAATTAGCACAGTGCCTTTCCATTGCACTTCTCTCGTCTGTGCCAAACACAACAGGAACCCACAATGAGACTAAATGAATTTATCCCAAAACAGGTGCACATGAGGATTCATGGGGGAAAAAAAAAGGGAATGTCTGTGTTAGCATAACATGCTTGCCCACTTGACATTTATCTAATCCTGTATTAACTATTCCTTCCATATGGCCAACTTGCTGGCTATGGCTTATTTGGAAAAACTACAGTAGATGATATGAAATAGACACAGAGTGAAGAAAATGTACGGAGGGAGTTAAAACTACATAACATTTATTAAAACCAAATAACCTATACGATGTGGGACAGAAAAATAAAGTACAATGAAGACATTTTACTTTATGTTGACAGCTTACAAAGGAATCAGGCAATGCTGAATCTTTGTAAGAAATGATCCTAAATCTGAGAAATACCAGATGGAAACTTTAGGCAAAGAAAACTTATGATAGCATGAAAACTCAGGAGAATTTATTGGCTTGGCATTCATGAACAGAACTGCAGAACCCACACTGACTAAGGGAAGATGAAAAAAACCATCAGCAACATACTGCTCCCAGCAACAGAGAAGAAGAAATCCCATCAACTTCACTCTCCTCAGAGATGCTGTTGACTCACTGCAGCTATCCTGAGGAAGATCGGCTCTGTTGCCCTCAGGATAGAGTGCTGTGGTGGAAAAGAGCATCTCCAGGGAAAAAGTGTAGAAAATAAGTTTTGTATACCAATTTTTAATGGTAATATTAATGACATTTTATTTCTATTAAGTAGAGAATTTGGAATAGAATAATATTGAATTTTTGATGAATTTGGTGAATGTTAATATCATTGTAACTGGACTAATAATGATAACTTATTTTGTATTTTAGCTAGAATTTAGTAGGCCTAAAAATAATTCTAGGCTTAAGGTGTATGGTGTTCTCCCCTTTTTACCCATAAGCAGAGTTAGAAAGTAACAAATTAAAAATTAGATAATGATAACTTAAATTTACTGTAGAACATCTGATCTGTTGAAACTCTCTATATCTTCTTTCAGCCAGAGCAAATGCAGGTCAACTTGATCTGCAGTGAATGTGAATTATACTCCATGGTGTGATCTGCTTTTGCAGATCATGGCCAATGCATGAAGAACAAACTAACAATTCTACAGCTCAGCTGATGTCTGATAGCGTGGTGAATTACAGTACTTGGAGGATTAGTTATCAAAATAATTAAATTCTAGACCAAATCATAAGAAAGAGAAGATAATAAAAGGCATCCAATGTACTAAATCTGTTCTAAAAAGCATTTACAGTTAATCCAGTGTAATGTTGGTGTGACTTTTAATGTAATTTAATTTATATCTACGAACTATACAAGAGCCTCAGAAAGTTTTGACTAAAATAATGTCATTATCGGTATACAAAGCTACATTAGTTTACTCGAATATTAGAACAGCTCTGCCATTCTTCAGATGCAGAGTACTGACAGATGAAAACTTTAATTCCAAATTAACTAGCACAGAAATTGACACTGAGAGAATAAAAGACATTAATTATAAGTGATAAAATTATCACTGTGCACATATTTTTATAAATTCAGCCTTAGTCTGTCATAAATAACAGTGTCAAGACAGAACTGCAAGAGGCTTTCTTGAATTGCAGCCAGAATTAGAAACAATAAAATTTTTCCCTCCAAAATAAATACTTATTCTGAAACCTAAATTTTTTTTAGAAATTTTCCACGGTAAAATTATTAAAACTGACAGTTCTGATCAGGAATGGGTCATATGATCCAATGAACATGTCAAACCTCAGAACATAAGTCATTAAAAAGACCTAGCACAGAGAAATACCCACAATCACCTTAAATAGTGCACTCCATTTCCATAGAAGTCAATTTCTGCATCGAAGTGCAGGAATCAAGTGGCTTAATTGCTCATTTGTCTGTAAGCCTCTGGGATAGAGAATGTTAGTTTATTTAATGCATAAATACTCTGGAGTAATTTCCCCCATATTTATTTTCCACTGGTGCATTAATCATATTCACTTGACAGGGTTCTGGAAAGCGTAATCTTTTGGACTGACCATAACAAATGAAATATGCCAAATTTTTCAGAAGGTGATGGGAAGAAAGAAATCCCTACACAGCTAAACACAAGTACCATGTTATACATATTTCCATGTGCGTATTTTGCTAAAGAGGCAGAACTTATTCAGTAATTCCCTATTATTCCCTTTCAACTCCCAGAAAGATGGAGATGGAGTAAAGTAGAATCTTAGACTCCAGATCACTGTACACATGTCCAACATTATACAGCAAAGACAAATTACATAGCCAGGATGAAAATTTAAAGATAAATTATTTCTGTGGCCAAAATCTGTCAGGATAACCTACTTAAAAGCAAAAGCAGAAACTTTTCCTTAGAAGTGATAGTAAGAGAGAAAGATAAAACGAACTGACAAAATAAATCTGAATCTTTGTCCATGAAGTCTGAGTCCTTCGTCTACTAAAAAATAAACTCCTATTCTCAGTCAGGTCTTCATATTCAGCCTTCACATTCAAATCTTCCAGAGACATCTTCTGACATTAGATGTAGGCTGTGGGTGTGCCTTGCCTTGCTTAAAAACATACAAGAAAGCAGTTTTGAAGCAAGGAGGAATGGGAATGAAGAACAGGAGCGTGCTGGAGGTTAAAAGCAAGGAAAAACACTCTACTGAATGTTTGGGCTTCTTTAATCATATATGATGCTAAACTCTGTACCTGACTTTTACATTTTCCATCTCTGGAAAGAAAGAGGTCCATTTACTACTCTTTTCTGTTGCTATACCTAGAAATCTTATAATCTAGAATGCATTGTTTTGGAAAGTGGTACAAGTATAAGGGTTAAAGTGTCTGAAGGTACCTGCTTAAAGATGTCAGATCTGGCTAATAAATCTGGAATTGTAACCGAAGGCTATGCAGCAGATTTCTTGAATCAGCAACACAAATACAAAGAAAAAACAGGTTTTTTTCATAATTCTCTTTGCTTGGGGTTGGTTGTTAATGTTTGTTTGTGTTCTCATCAAACAGAACAAATTCTGTGACTTCTTTTTCCTTGAGGCACCATAGAGAGACAGTCAAGTTCTTGCTGATTGAGTACCTCATTTCCAAACATTAAACAATTTCTGAGGCATTCACTGTGCTCATCCTGAAAACATCAAAACCACTGTTGAATATCTTGTATCTGGTCTGCACAAAAAATTATCAGTATCCATACATTAAAGAACCTCAAATTTCGTCTTCTCAGAGGATACTCCCGTTCTGAAAATAACATAAGTGCCAGTAAGAACAACTTAGAGAAAATGGGAGTTGACAGTTTGTGATTTATCATTAATCTTAAAAAAGTTTAGGCTAGATGAATGACACTTTGTGTAAAACTTATAAGTTTGTGCTAAACTCTTCATATTTTTAACATCAACAGAAAAAAATGTGCCTCCAGAAAGTGATTCACCAGCTTATTTCAGACTCTTATCCTAGGCTGACATGAATCACCCTCTGAAGGTGCCCATGCACATTTCTACATAGCATCCCAGCTTCTGAAGCCAACTGAATGCATGAAAAAAATCTCAGTTCAGATTTTCATTTAACTTTCTATCCCCTGATACTTCAAAGAAAAGCTAAAGAACAAAAACAATAATGGCTTAGGAATTAAGATTTTTTTAAACAATTTTTTATTTTTGGGGGGACAGTTGCCTGGCTTTCAGTTGATTTCGTCATCAGGATGGCTAGAAAGAAGCTGACTGGCGAGTTCTTTACTTTACTTGTACTATACCAGCCTCGTCAGGGCTCCACTGCATCTGGGACAGTGAGCTCTACTTCCACTAAGAACTGTATTTCTCAGGAAGGTTGATTTTATTTTTTCAAGTTAACAGCTTACTATCAATTATAGCGTTACAAATTTTACATACACCAGAGAAAGAATTTTATTGCTTGCCATTAATTTTGTTAGTTATTGGTGGAGAAATGAATATTTAATTTCTTTTTGAAAAATCAAACATTATTATTGATGTTAATAAAAAAGATTTAGTAATCATCACGAGAAATTATAGAATTACTAATATTTTCCATTAAATCCGGAATCTTATAATTTTATTAACTAAAGAAAATATAATTTATGATTGTTAGAAATGACAAGAGCAAGCAAGCTAAAAAGTGTTACAAATCTTAAAAAATATTTGCAAGACTTCTTGATGACATCCTTATAGTCCCTTTTAAAGTATTACTAAATTTGAGTTGTTATCTTCTTTGCCAAAAGTAAACCTGTGTCTATGTGTGTGTTATCTTTACTGTTTATTAAGGACTGAACACTCAAGGAGACTGACTTTGATACATCAAAGTATGTAACTATGCGAATAATTGGACTGGAGAACAGATTTGTCAAAATGAAGTCAGTAGCTAAGACAATCAGGTTATTAAAAAAGTAGATAAGATTTTCAAGCAAGAGCCTCATAAAGTGGTGTTATTGTTTTTTTCTAGAATTTAATTTATACTTGGCTTATCCTAAGTAAAAGAATTATAAAAACATTTTTTGTTTTCTTTTGTTGTATTAGATCTAAATGCGTAAAGTTGTCAAATAGCTTCAAAATAATCATGTTTCTGTAATTGATATTATTACACCACTATTTGCCTAACATATTTTAGGCAGTTTTACTTTGTGAAACATAGATGTGCTTTATTTTGAAGATTTGATGCTGTTTCTTTACCGGAGATGTTCATAAAACTTGTCACGGGTAATAGCTTCTGTTCAGAAGGTAGCGCTAAAGTGTTCTCAAAAATTTTGGGATCTGTTCTTATTGTTTTAAACATTTGCTGTGATATGGACTAAGGAGTCCATCTGACCTACAGTATAAGCATATTAGCCTTCCAGATCAACTAAAGTGAGATCTATACTTTGGGGAGAATCTTATTGCCAGAAAACTCGATGAATTCAGTGTTTGGTTAGATCTAGGTTTTGTTTTTCATGTTTGAATAGCTTCTAGATATCTACAGGCTGTGGATCTGCAGCACCTCAATTACACAATTAGCTGAGGCCTTGCATTGTAAACAAAAAGCATATGTAGCATGCCCAGATCCTCAACAATAACAGGGGTCACTAGCAGTGAGCAAGGCATGTCCTTTGCCAGAAAAGAAATCTTGCTGCACCTGCACTGAGCAGTCTTTGAAACAAGGGTTGAGAGGTTAGCATGATGATGCACTAAGTAGTTGAAGATGATCTTGCAGCAAAAACAGTCACATATGCAACTAATTTGGTGTAAACCTAAACAAAGGAAACCTTTAATAAGACAGCAGAGAGCATGTCATTACGTGTGTGGTAGGAATTCTTTTAATTATGCCATAGTAAAATACTTCCTCTCTGCTATATGCAGTAGACTCACAGTCAACAGATTTGTTGCTTAGTGAATGAAAACCAGATTAGGAAAGGCTACCACTGCATGCTCATCTTGTTCTGATAAGACATAATAAGGATTAATTTCATCTGCTTGTTCCTCAAGTGCTACTGGAATCTGTGTACATATGTGTGTGTGAGAGAGAGAGAAGGAAAACAAGAAATAATCAGGACAAATTTCATGCAGAGCCCTTGATTTGGCAGTGTGTGTCATGTTGTCTGAACGTACAAGTTTTGCTGAAGTTAAGAAGGCTTTGCATTCAGGGCTGGAACACTGGGCTCAGGTTTCAATGGATTTCCAGGTGCCTACAGATGTTCAGAAGTGTTTCTAGAATTCTTTAAGCAGGATAAGACTACCTTGATTTTGGGAACGTGGCCCTCTGAGTTTATCTGCAACGCTGGGTGCTTAAATTCTTTAGGAATCTCACGGGTGTTTAAGCAGCATTGTGAACTGAGACTCTGGAGACTACGGTTCACAAAGCTCCCCTCAGCCTGTCCCGCTGCCCTGTCCCATTCTGCTCAACCACTTCAGCTTCCAGATTCCTCAGAGCAGGTAATCCTCATCCAGCACTTTTCTCTAGTTAATAGGGACCCATCTCTCTTTCCAGTTCTACCACACGTTTTTTAAATCATCCTCTTCATTCTGTATTGCCTTAAAATATGGAATGGTGAGATCACAAAGAAGACGTAGTTAAGGCTTCAACTTTAAGAAAGAGAAACATCATTCTTAGCAAGAAAGACATCTACACTTCCTCCAGACTGACTTCTTTACTAAAGTTACTCAAATTTCCTAAAAGGTAAGGTAATGATTTTCAAATGGTAGCGCACACTTTCAGGGTCCATGGAAAATTTCTGTGGGGAAGTGTGTCAAGAACAGCCTTTTGTGATGATTGCTAAACCACACTCTTCAGTAATGTTGGAAACAACTGTTGCTGGGCTTAAATTTATTATTCACACCTTTGCAGTTTTACTAGAAAATATTTATGGTGTCTACAGATTAGAAGATGAGCACGAAAATCATTACAATAAGATATGCATTTTTAAGAAGTGATTATGATTAGTGAGTTTGATGTGTCCCATGGTATCATCTTCCTAAATTCTTAGCCTGCTGGCTCAGGGCCAAGGCCCCATGTAAAAGCGTTCCACAACAGAAAATCTGATGGCAAAAGGAATGGTTTGCTGTGCATGAACCATGTAACTGAAGTGTGCGTTTGCAAAGCAATACATGCACAGTGCATGGCATGTAAAGTGAAAATAGACTCTATATCATTCAGCAGAGCCCTCTTAGCTAGTTCTGTTAAGTCTTAGTTATAAATACATTCGACAGTATGCACTCACAACCTATTTGCAGAGCCTTCGAAATAGGATTTGGCTGATTTTGCCATTTTTTAAAGTAAATTGTGAGTAGAAAATGAGAGAAGACTTGATATCCTTACTATGGTGTAGCTGTGCTCCATAGACTTTTCTCTAAGGTTGTGCATAAAATTTCACCAATACAAACACTAGACAATTCTAGGTAAAATGGCCAGACTATGCACAGGACTAGGGGACCTGCTATGGACCTATTCATTCCTTGGATGCAGTCAAAGTGGCAGAAAGGGTCAGGAATCAGGAGACCAATGAATGTCTAACCAATACTAGGTCTTCCAGCTTTTCTGACAACCATTGCAGTAAGCTTCAGACTGAAGACTTGAGACTGAAAAAGACCTGAAGGTCTGTTTGCTAAGGAACTGAGAGCTGGCACACAATGTTTTCATTCATCAGTTTACTGAGAAGAGCAATACGTTCCTGCATGTTAAGAACCAGATCTGTCTGTAAATGGGACATTCTCAGAAGAGAAATCACAAATGTCCTAGAACGTGTTGGGTTACTCATAGGATGTGCTCACAGCATGTGAGTTTTGAGAATTTGTCTCTCTAAAGCAGTTTGTTGGCTCTATCCTCTGTAATAGAAAACCTTTCATTATACATTATGTGATAAAAACATGCTTAAGTTTGAGATAAAAAATGTCATACTTGTGTTCCAGATAATCCTCTTTCAAATATCAACCTTTTGCAAATCTTAGCTAGTTCTGTTAAGTCTTAGTTATAAATACATATATATGTAAATCTATTCAGTTTATTTTCAGCTACATTTTCCACGAGGTCTTGAGTTTCTTTAGATGATACTGAGAAAAGCAGTAGCTGAGGGAAAGGACAACATATGTCATTCATTACAATTTTTTCCTACTTAACCTTTCAAATATGAACTAAGAAGCTCATTACAGTTCAACATTAATGCTGGCAAGAGTATTTCTTTTACCAAAGATGGTGAAATGAGAGTGTTCATTTCATCAGATGGGAGCTGTCACGTTTTTTCCAGTTGTGCTGTTATCTACAATGCCATTTCTGAAGGTTTTAGTCCTTTTATTTGGAATTTCTTTTAAACAAACCATGACATTGGAAATATTTCAGTGAATGATACTTTTTTTTTCATTGAGAAAAGAAAAGAAAAGAAAAGAAAAGAAAAGAAAAGAAAAGAAAAGAAAAGAAAAGAAAAGAAAAGAAAAGAAAAGAAAAGAAAAGAAAAGAAAAGAAAAGAAAAGAA
>Ga0065711_1030153_pt1 | contig 33517 bp, 14 predicted proteins | sample Hoacrofraction12_FD_59098 | JGI IMG/M metagenome (GOLD analysis project Ga0065711, IMG submission 59098) | Hoatzin crop microbial communities from Cojedes, Venezuela - Epithelial fraction 12 v2 (version 2) | ecosystem: Host-associated > Birds > Digestive system > Esophagus > Crop | place...
CTTTCCCTTTCCCTTTCCCTTTCCCTTTCCCTTTCCCTTTCCCTTTCCCTTTCCCTTTCCCTTTCCCTTTCCCTTCCCTTTGACACTTAATCTAAAAAACATAAACCCAGTGTGATGGAGTGTCATCATTCTGAATTTCCAGACAGGCTGTAAGAATACTTTTAGGAAGCATGACTTTCCAAGATCATGTCACTCAAAATGCCACAAACTCTGTAATATCATAGTCACAGAATTTGACATCATTCCAGTGCATTGCAGAATTCAACACTTTAAATTGGGAAATAACCTTTCAGCACACTATGTGTTTTCTTTCTCTATTGGGAGATTCCTGTGCATGTTTTTTCTTTTACATATGGTTATGCCATTGACAAGGCAGTGGCAGTTACAAATGCTGTAGTAACCCACTGCATTCTCCCTGGGGAAGACAAGAAATTTCTATTTGAAGAACACACACCCTGAAACAATCGTATGTTTCCCTCTGTGATTTGGAATGGTTGTGCCTGTCACCTCATGGTGAGGTTGCATCCCCCCAAGGGCACAGACAGCCCTGGGAACTACTGCTGACATCTCAACAGAGACTGCGAATGAGGGGTAGCAGTCTGGCTTGTGCCTGGTTGAATTCAGTGACAGCACTAAGCCTAGACTTGGTTAAACATATCCAGCTTGCATGCCATGAATCACAAAATTACAGAAGATATCGAGCTATGTTTTCCTGTAATGGTTTCTCCTTTTTGCCCTTTCAATATAATGCCTTTACTGCAGAGACCTAGATTTTAAGTTTCTTCTCTTAGATATTTCCATATTTATCTTTCTTCTGGAGATATCTAGGACTTAAAATATGAATTACTAAACTTAATGGTTTTTTTTCACTTGGAGCTCTTGATGGGTTCTGTACTTTCTGCAAACCAAGACAGAGTGAGAACCTGTAATATTTATTTCCCCAAGGATTGTCTTTCAAAGACAAAGGAAGATACACTATCTTTAATAGGATGAAAGGCAATGGCCTCAAGTTGAGTCAGGGGAGATTCAGATTGGATATTACGGAAAATTTCTTTACTGAAAGAGTGGTCAAGCATTGGAACAGGCTGCCTAGGGAGGTGGTGGAGTCACCATCCCTGGAGGTGTTCAAAAAATGTGTAGATGTGGCCCTTCAGGATATGGTTCAGTAGGCATGGTGGTGTTGGGTGGATGATTGGACTTGATGATCTTAGAGGTCCTTTTCAACCTATGATTCTAAGATTCTCTGATCTTTCCCTCTCTTTTCTGGTGTACTGGAATAAACTTGGTGGCAGAGAAGAGGAAGGCAAGAGAGTTGTTACGGTTTGTTGCTGCAGCCGGCAACAAAAGCGCCACGTGGACACCGCTCCCCCCACCCCCCGCCCCGCCAGGGTGCGGAGGAGAATGGAAAGAAACAGGCAGAAACTGGTGGGTCAGGATAAGGGCAGTTTAACAGAACAGCAAACAAAGGGAACAGGAACAACAACGATACAGATGAGGGGAATACACAAAACAAACCCGCAGAACAGAGCCTGCAGAACAGAGCCACTCTCTCGCAGACTGCTGCCCTGCGCTCCCCAGACACGAGTGAGTTCCCGCCATCCAGCTCCCCCCCACCAGAACCCAGCATGATGGCACACGGTATGGAATACCCTGCTCTGTTTGGCCAGGTGGGGTCAGCCCGCCCAGCTATGCCCCTTCCTGGATTCCAGTGAAAATTAACCCTGTCCTGGCCGAACCCAGGACAAGAGTTAATGAAATAAACCTTTCTTGATTTCTGGGTTACTAGAAGTCTTAATTTATTACTTATCAATGTTAATTCTGTATGGATTTGGAATAACTTCATATACCATAACTAATGGAACTGAATTATTATTAAAAGAAGTCTTAAATGCTTTCTTCCCAGCTAATTTGTACATTGAATAATTTTTTACTGTTTATACGTATTGCAGGTCAGGTTCACTGCACCTAACTTTACCACTTTCTTAACACACAAAAGATATGATGTCTGCCTTGTGCTGCTTCTTTATTCAGAGGATAGACACCAGAGCTCTTAATTGTAAGTCAGTTAATCTAAGTTCTTTACTACCACTCTTGAGATGCCTGTCTTTTTAGATGTACATTTCCAAAGTAACATGCAGTAAATCTAAATATGCCACTTTGTTGTATATTTATCCTTCTCACTCCCGTTATAATCAAACTTTTATATATGTGCATAGAGCAGTAAAGGGCTGCGAATCATACATGTATGCACTTACATTGGCCAAGGGTCTGGAGTTTCTTCTGCTCTTGCCATGAATGACGGTACATTTTGGAAACTGTTGTTTTTCATGTTGCAGGCCAGGGTAGCCATATGCCTGGAATGGAGGATATTTAGCTTCTGATTTTACGTTGAAACCTTGAAACATTGTGATTTTTTTTGATGAGTTTAAGTTCCTGAGGGTTTGTCCAAACTTATTTAAACTTAATTTCAGAGGTATAAAACAGAAAAAAAAAAAGTATGTGAACTGAACCTAGTGAATTCTATACCCTTTATGTCTTCAAAGGAAAAAACTTATAGCATATTTTCTTGTAGAAATAAAATAAAGTCACTAGGAACTTGTAAAAAACTGTCTTTTATGTATGGTTCCTTGTGATACAAGGATACTAAATTCAGATCTGCGAATTCTTTTACAGGCTTCAGTTCCACTCTTCACATATTTGCTATAACCAGAAGAATTAAACACAGTAAAAGCTAGATTCACCGGTATTCAAAGTTGCATCATGTTTTTTGGAAACTGTGAAGCTTGAAGGATGGAAGTCCAAAAATTTGTCGATTTCTCTGTTCAGAAAGTTGCAAACAAATGGAGTAATAATACATGTGACTCATTTCTTTATTAGACACATAGAAAATATATATTTTTTTTAATTTTTAAAGGACCGTTTGACCTTTTTTTAGCTTCCTTCTCTGCAATGCTCTTTTTCTTTATGTTGAACAATATGAATGAAATTGACCAGGAAAGAACACTGGAACTTGAGAAGGCCTCAGCCTTCACAGTGTAACTTATTTTTGTATGAAAAAAAAATTTTTATAATTCTGCTGTGCCCATTTATTCCATATGCCAACCAACAGAGGATGGTGATGGCTGCTAAGAAGGAAAAATAACATATTGATTTAGTGACAGCTGACAAGACAGGCAGTATTGAAGGCAAAACTTTGATTTCAGGAACTTCAACAGGAACTAATATTCCACCTTCTAAGGAACTAATATTATTTGTTTATGATTAGTTTACTTAAACATCAATAAATTAATCTATTTCCATTTCTCATTGTACTATATAATCTAAATTTTTAAGGGGAACATACACATTACCAAAGCACTTTGTGCTGGGTGAATTTTATTTTCAGATTCTTTTCAATTAAGCTATCAATGTCTGACATTAAGAGCATTTAAAGTGATTTGGGCATGAAGCCTTAATTTTTAATATAATAAATTTTTTAAACTGGGTGCAACAAAAAGCTTCCAGAGGACTAAAAGTTGATTTCAGATTTAAAATACATATGTGTTTTTTCATCCCTTCTAATCTTCCTTTCCCTATAGAGCTTTGACTCCTGAGGCCTCATCTAGCTCTTGATCTACAGCAGTCTTTGGTGCTCTTTACAGGGCACATGGTCATTGGAGGGAATATCTTGTAAAAGTATGATCCTGTTTGCTGAACCTTACAGTAAAGAGACACCATGAAATCCCAGCATTTTGTAGGATATATCATTTGCTTGTAAACTAAAAATATGGTATATTAGAAATACTCGTTCATCTTTCTACTTTATTTGAACAGGATGTCACTGATCAAATCATAGTACAGTGTCTTCGAAGCACTCAGAAAAAAAAACCAAAACCCAGAAAGATACTGTGCAAATTCCATGTTCATTTTAAGGAGAAATATTTGAAATATTTGAATTTGTCTCTAGGTGTCTACCAGACTTGTGTAAACTATGGGATTATACCTATTTACAGCTGTGGAATCAGCTTCATATACTTCCTTTGTAATAAAGACAAGACATATCAGAGATCTTACAACTCCTTAGAAACATTTAACTATTGGCACACTGTACAGGTCTCTCTTTATTTTATATAAAACATCAAATCTCTTCTAATTAGTCTCACATTCCCAGTAAATATAAATTCATTAGCCTCCATTGCTTACTCAAATTTCTTCCCTAATGTAAAGCAGATGGTGGTGATACTTGTAGGAACACAGGCTTCATCAGCCCCAGGCTCTAATGGGATTCATCTTCACACTGGTAACTCCAGTGAGACTACTTATATTATTAGAATTTGTGCTCCAGCACTACTGAGTTATGAGACTAGTGGAAAAGTACTGACATATATGAGTACACAAATTTCTCTTACCTCTACAGCATAATTTATATCTTTATTTGTTGTGCTACTGTCTAGTAGGTAGTGTTCCAGTGTAGCAGAGGTTTCCATTATGTCAAATTCTGTGCAAAGGCAGAAGAATAGTCTCCTCACAATCAACGGAGATCAGAAAGAACAAAGAGGGGAAGATTCAAAGCAGAATGGCTTTGGATAACATGAAAAACCGCGTCCTCTGTGCAGCAGCTCATCAATTTTGTTTAAAGTATCACAGCAGCAAAAGTTCTAAAGAAGAGATCTGAAGGAGAAGTAGCCTTTTCAGAGCATTAGCAGCATGAGAGATAGCACAAGATACCTTCTATTGGTAAGTGTCCTGCGTTGACCTAGAAGTAGCTTGGATAATCTAGTAAATCTTTTTGATCTTTAACTTTCTTCTAATGTTCTTTTGCATTATTTATTGTGCTAAATGACTTTCTAACAGAATACTGATTAGGATTCTTGCACAATTTAATTAACAGCAATAAAATAAGATTGCCACAATTAATGTATTTTCATCATTTAATTCAATCTGCCACCTATTTTTAAATATACAAAGATTTTCTTTCTTTGGTTATTTTTCCAAACTGCTAACAGAAAGCAGGTAAAATCACATCCCAGAAAATATGAAAACAAAAGCCAAAAGATCTTGTGAGTGCTGTAGGTCATGGAGAGATATCTTTACTGAGACATTCATATACTGAGACTTTATTTGCCAGCCTTAATTCATTTACAAGGAAATAAAATGTGAAACTTCAGTAGTTTCTTGTAGATGAGGTCTGTTCAAGAACACTATTACACTGTTGATGAAGCTATACAATTGCTTAATGAAGGCTAAGAAATTTAAACCAGACATTCAACAACATTCTTCTGTCTTTTATCAAGGTGGGTGTCCATGGCTCTGAACTTTGAGCTTTTAGAAATAACAATACCAGCAAGGCAGTTGTAATGTACTGTTCTTTGTGAGATATCAGTTCTGATTGCTGTAAAGTTATCAAGAATAAGAGCAGTAAAAAGGCAGTTTAAAAAGCAAACAAAGCTCTAATGTTAGAATACCTGCTATTTATTATCTCCCTTGTATGCAAAGTCATAGAACCCTGACTCTTGCTGTGTGGAAACATAAATATTAGCCTGTGGGATCTTTAAATTGCTGATGAAGCACATGCTGCATTATCTCCTCTCAGCAGTATATCAAATCACATGAGCAGAATTTCATTAGCAGTTGATAACAATTTGACATTTTTGGTCTGCTTTGCATTCTGAGTCTCCATGAATGAAGTAGATATGGGTGATCTAACAGTGATATAATTAGAAACATGTGGTCCTTTTTCTCAGTCTCACCTTTTGTTTTAAACTGGAACCAAATGTCAGCTAAACTTATCTTGGAAGCTGTTGGTTATTTTGAATGAATCTGTTTCAGTTTTTTTAGTATAGCAGATCAATTTGCAAATAGAAGTAGAAATCCCATGAAAAATTATAATAATCAGGGATGTGTGTTCCAAGTTTGAAGACACTGAAGAAGTTGATGTGTATTCAAAACGGAGCAGAATGCTTCCTCCCTTTAGAATTTTTCAGAACAGGATGAAAATAGATTCTATTATTTCCCATATCCACCCTTCGGCAAAGATTACTTGGAAAGATGGATAAAATACTCATAACTCCAGAAATCTATTTCCAATAGAGACTAACTTCAGCAGCCATAATCTATGGCCCAAGAAACCTTGAAATAAGAATAAATTATATCACTAGCCCTAGAGAAACGTTTGTTCCTTCATATAACCTGTTAAAGGTTAGCTTTCTTCTGAACTTTCCCAAAGTTTCGCTCTTTATGATTTTATAATATCATTGTTGGATTGACAGTCCCTTTTCTGGATGAAAAAGGCAAAGAGGAAGACAGAACTTCGTATCATAAGCCACTTTGTAATATTGTGTGCTATGACATATTTCACATATGAAGTTAGTGACAATGATTTTATCTTTCTGATGGATAACATCCTCGCCTGAAAATACTGCAGAAATATTCTAAAATGGTACATTCTGCTTGGCAAAGTATTCTATTTCATGACAATTTTCTTAAACATCAGTAAAATTTTGCAGGTAAAATCTTTTATTTTTTGCCCAAATATTAGTTAATTACTGGACAGCTATCCAACCAGCAGAATAGTCACTGCCTCCTTAATCAACTATATTTTTTATTATTTATAATATTTTATAAAATATTTTATAATATATTGTATAATATATTATTTTTAAGAAGTAAGATAATTTAGGCAAATAAATTTGACTTTTTTAACATTAGAATAATAATTTTTTTTAGCAGAAATAAAGATTTATGAGGAAATACAGTATATAACTTCTAGTTCCTTAATCAAAATTGTATTACATTTTTTCTTAAAACAACAGAGCAGGGTGTGGCAAATCCCCTCTTCCTAAAAATTTTAGCATCTAATTTGTATATGCATATTTTTTTCTTTAACTTGTTTCTAAACCCCTTACAAAGAAATCTTGAAATAAAGCTGACCTTGGGCCTTGAGATCCCTGATTGAGCTGTCTGGGAAATATCTATATTTTCCATACTAGTAAGACTTGGCTTTCTTGCTTGGGTTCTGATTGTAGACAAGCATGTCAGTTAACCAAGGTTCCAGTCAGAAGCTCATTAGAAGCCTGCTGTGACTATACCAAGAAAAAGAGGTTTAGGGGAATGTTTAGTCAAGAAGTTTACTATAATGTTATAGGTGTAATATGCTAACTCATTAACCAAAAAATGCTATATAGTGAAATTACATAGCATTAATGTGCTTGATATGGAAACTGTAGAATATATTGAACACATGGTTTGTCTGTCATGATTTGTCTTACCACTGCTTAGATTGGAAGTTACTCATGGTGATAATACTGGTGGCTGTCTAATTGAATAAACTTAGAGCATATCTGACCTTTATTAAATTTTGGCAGAAAAAAGCTATGGCAGAATCTTTGAGGACACTAAGTAAATGTAACACTTTTAAAGCAAAACAAACGTTCTGATCTGGTAGTCAAAAATCTTAAAACATGGACACCTGTTTTCTAGATTGATGGCTGACTTTGCAACTGGCTGAAGTGGACATGTGGTTATTATGGTACCCAGCTGAAGTCTTACACTGGTTATTTTTCAAGGCTGTCCTGCAAGGAAATACCATTAATTGCTTGTGCCCTGCAGTCATATCAAAAAGTTGTTGCACCAAACCAAAGCATAGTATTTCAGTATTCACTAGCAAATGAAACATCAATATATTTTTAAAGAAAAATTCAATCTGCACATTTTGTTATTATAGTGAATTGACAGAATACAGCATTTATACTTCATTATATTTAGTTATAAATTCAAATAACATTTGGAAATATCATTTTTTAAGATTTTTTTTTACTTTCTCAAATCCTAAAAATGTGAGTCAAGAAACAATTTTTTGAGCAGAAGTGCCAATAGGACATTTTAAGCCATTTTTTTTAAGAGAAGATACTAAAGTCATTCTGTTAAACACATTTGAAGTCTGACACTATTTAAAAAACACTGAAAAATTCCAGTGCCGTTCTAGCACCAAGTGATGGTAGCCTCGCCTGATAAAGGGGAGCCTATTGACAAAACCTCCTCACTCTAGCTACAGGACACATCGTGCTTGCAGGTTCTCATGCTGCTGGGGGACTTCAACCACCCCAGCCTCTGCTGGGAAAGTAGCACGGCGAGCTGTAGGCAATCCAGGAGACTCCTGGAATGCATTGACGATAATTCTTCAGCCAGGTAATAGACAGCCCGAGCAGAGGGGATGCGATACTGGACCTGAAGGTCACCAATGCAGGTGAGCTAATTGGTGGCATCAATACTGGAGGCAGCCTGGGCTGCAGTGATCATGCACTGGTGGAGTTCACAGTCCTGAGGGATACGGGTCAGGTGAATAGCAAAGTCAGGACCCTGAATTTTAGGAGAGCAAACTTCCAGCTAGTCAAGCAGTTAACCAATAGGACCCCCTGGGAAACTGTCCTCAGAGACAAAGAAAGTAAAACAGAGATGGCAGATCTTTAAGGACACTTTCCATAGAGCGCAAGAGTTGTCTGTCCCCAGGTGTGAGAAATCAGGAAAAGAAAGCAAGAGACAGCCATGGCTAAGTTGAGGCCTGTTGGTCAAACTAAAGGGCAAGAAGGAAACGTACAGGCAGTGGAAGCAGGGACAGGTATCCTGGGAAGACTATAGGGACACTGCCCGGTTGTGTAGGGATGGGATCAGGAAGGTCAGAAGCTGAACTTGGCATGGGATGTGAACTAAAATAGAAGGGTATGATAGGTATGTCAACCAGAAAACAAAGATCAAAGAAAGCATGATGAACATAACTGGCAAACTGGTAACAATGGATGAGGAGAAAGCTGAGGTAGTCAACGCATTTTATACCTCAGTCTTCACTGGCAAAATCACTCCACCCAAGTTGATGGACCACAAGATGAGGACCACGGGGGTAAAGCCCCTCCCACTGTAAGGGAAGATCAGGTTTCTGACCACCTGAGGAAATTGGACATACATAAGTCTAAGGGACCTGATGAGATGCATCTCAGAGTCTTGGGGGAATTGGCTGGTATAATTGCCAAGCCACTCTCCACAATATTTGAATAGTCATAGCAGTCAGGTGAAGTCCCTGGTGACCAGAAGAAGGGAAATATTGCACCCATTTTTAAAATGTGAAGGAAGGAGGACCCTGGGAACTACTGACCTGTCAGCCTCACCTCTGTGCCTGGCCAGATCATGGAACAGATCCTCCTAGAAGCTATGCTAAGGCACATGGATGACAGGGAGGTGAATTGAGACAGTCAGCATGGCTTCACGAAGGGCAAGTCCTGCCTGACAGACCTAGTGGCCTTCTCTGATGGAGTGACTACATGAGTGGACAAGGCAAGAGCTACAGATGTCATCTATCCGGACTTCCGTAAAGCCTTTGACATGGTCCCCCACACCATCCTTTGTTGTTTATAGAAACTGAAGATGTGACATTAACTATTAGGTCCTGAACTGAGCATGAATTTGGCAACATATATGTTGTGCAGATGAATGTGAAGGGTATAAACGGAACATTTTCTTGCTTCCAGTGTTACACTGTATTGTTAAAGTGCACAAATGAAAATATCTTTCTTTAATGATCAACTTCAATAAATTAGTTGTGAAGAAAAATCTTAAAAAGACCAAGTCTCTGAGATGTCACTCTCCTGCACGTCTTTTTTAAAAAATAACACGAAGGCTTATTGAAGAACTACAGACTTATCCTTTTTTTATACATATATAACAATGTAATGGCATGTTTTTGGTCAGGTTTTGGATGGTTTTCACTTTCTTTTTTTTCCCAAATCTCAGTCTGGACCAAGAGGACCAAATGGCAAGTTATCTTCTTTAGCTGCAGTAGCCCTTGTAGATGCCACATATAAGACTGTAGAGTAATCTTATAGTTTTTTGCTGCACTATTATCTTGGTGATAGATCGTCAGCAACCTACAATTCCTCCTTGTTTTCCCTTTTGGAGTCTGGAGAAAAGCAAGAAGTAGTAACAAGGATTCTTTTAAGTAGGGCACTCTAAAACTCCATGTCACACATTTCTCATTTCTTCCAGGTGCACTGGAGTTATCAAAGCCAAAGATCAGCCTTTACTTAGTCATTCTACATCAGTTCTATTCCCTGATATTTCCTGGTCAGTAGGGATGGTCAGAGTGTTTACACACAACAGTCTGTGGTTTAGATTGCCCAGAACAACATGATTGAGCTCTGTTCATGTTTATGTCTTCTCTGTGGTCATGTCCTTCAGGTTCAACAGAATTATTTGATTTATGCCAGAAACATTGAGGTCCACACTATATTACTGGACATTTGTTTAGCCCATCAATCATTGGAGACATCCAGTAAGGAAAAGAAAACAAAAAAACAAGCAAACAAACTTGTTTCTGATCAGATTTATACTAAAAAAAGGAACTACTTGTTACAGAAAGAACAGTCATTTGTAGTAATTCACAGCTGTACAACTAAGAAAAGAACATGGGCTATTACAGGTCTTATTATTAGCAGTACTTATTAGGAAAGCACTTAAAGGCCAATGAAGAATAGAACTACATTACGTTTGGCAATAGAAGATAAATTCCTTTCATATGGTATTCATCAGAAATTAACAAGAAGTACACAGCATGTGAGATGTGCTTAATAGCACCAAGATAAAACAATGGCAGAAGGAATGACGTAATGTCCAATTTGTTTTTTTTTAAGATGTACTTATTAATGAAAGCTAAAATTCATGGAAAGAGGAGGGAAGGTAAAGAGCAGGGCTGTCGGTATGAAATAGATAAAAAGGAAGCTCAGTGGAGTAAAAAAGCAATGAAGAGATTGCACATAGACAGAATGAGTGCGTTCTGTCCAGAACTCTCTAGGACAGCAGTTCTAGCCAGCAGCTCCAAGCCCTGATTAGAGGATGCCTTTCAGAACTGCAGAAACAGGGAGTTCTCTGACTAACCAGCCAATATTAGAGTTACTTTTTATGCAGCAGCTCCTTGCACAGGCCTAAGACTGGTCTGTACCAACATCCACAACAGCAAAAGATAGTGCTGAAAACTGTCAGTTATGTGATGTGATATCATAAGCATATTTGTGGCTTTCAAAAGAACGGTGTTGTACAAGTGAATAAAATATGTAATTTATTCCTTCTCTAGATTACTATGTTGGGTATGCACTTTCAGTTTGAGTTTGTTTTTTTTCTTTGACTTTTTATGAAGCAGTTCTATTTTGCCATAAAACTATACTGTCTAAGGTGGTTTATGTATATATTGTTGTAGCAATGAATGACAGCAAGATAAAGTGCTTGCTTATGGCACTACAGTTTTTCCCTTTTTCAGAAAAAAACCTTGTCTCTTGTACTTTCGAGTTTTTTAGTACAAAAAGTCTCCTAATGTTTTGGATGCAAGAAGAATAACAATAAAATACACTTTTATTCAGCTCCAGGATATGATCAGGCAATCTTTCTTCAAGTCCATTCTCCCTTCTCTTCCTAATTTCTACCATAAAAGTATTTCTTCATTGGTGCTTCTTTTGTTAGATAACACTAGAAGTGAAATCAAATTGAGGATTCAAATAAAGTAATCCCTTCAGGACATTCTTCAAATCAGGCTTTAAGTTCCTAATGTTGGGGACAATTCAGGAAATGTTTGATATAGATTTTATGTAATACAGACTGTTTTCAAGATTCATTTTTTTCTGCTTTTTAGAAAGAAAGAGCGTGTTGGAATTATTGTATCATGGTACAAGGTTTAAAACTGCCTATTATGTACTGCATACATACAATGTTTTCTCTAATAAATACAGATTAGAAGTAGACTTTTTGTAGTAAATCTAATAAATCACCTGAACAGCATCACAACTGACATGTCTTAGAGTAATTATGTGTAATTGGTTAATGGTGTACTTATTCTTGTGCTATTGGATCACCCTCAGGGATAATTCCAGTAAGTTTTGAATCTCCAGAAGGATTTCTCTGTAGAGGTAAATTATTATTTTTTATAGAACACTCACTAATTACTTTTATTTAAATTCATTTCTAAAGCAATCAGTCTGTCTTGAGGTCTCACTGCATTTTCAAGAAATGATGAATTTGATGTTCTCTGATGCCTTGAATTTCCCCCGTGAGCCAAGAAAGGTGATGAGAAAAGGAAATGAAGCCTCAAAATCCAGAGTTCATGAAACACGCAGTATTAAAAACGTATGTGGCATATACAAAGAGGATCTTAGCCAGTGCCCTCTGGTCGTGCATGACTATAAAGGACTAAAATTCTTGTTCTCAGGGAAAATAATCACCTTAAAATACTCAAAGCATAGAAGACATCTCTATAAGTGTGTGAGATAGCAGACACTGGGATTCAATTGCCTGACTTCTAGTGATTCTTAGAAAAGGAGTACGGAAGCAGCAGAAAACTATAATCTTTTAACGCCATCTTTTAACAAGCTAAACAGGTCAGTGCATACTACAAAGGATTTTTTTCATACTCTCCAAATAGCTCTCTATTTTATCTATGGATTTGCAGAAGAACCTTTGAATATATTTTCCTCATTACTTACCCAAAATTTCCAAATTTTCTAAATAAAGTGGATCTAATGGGGATCTTGGCAATTTATGAACTCATGTTTACTGGGAAATGGACAAACTGAAAAAAATGAAAGAAAATCTGAAGACATTTCACAAAAGTCAGTGGTTCAGAATTAATGTGCATTCAGGTTCAGAATAATGATTACTAAGACAGAAGAAAAGATACAGACAAATACTTAGGGAAAAACCACCTCTTTACGACATGACATTAAGCTTCACAATTACTGGTTGCTGTTAATTAATTTCCTTAAGTTGCTGGCTTCACAGTATTTTATTGGAAATATGTGATTTTAATTTAGACACAAGGCCTTTCTGTAGATTATTTGTAGGTAAGCAGCAAAATTCATAGTAATTGGACCATGTTACAAACTGATTTGAGGATCTCTTTACCTGTGAAAGCTGATATCCTTCCTCTAATTAATCTTGGAATTAAACAATAAGAAAACAATTTAATAAAACAGGCTTCTGTAATTTTATTGTCATAAAACTATTATTCAGTAAAATATGGGGGTTATTCTAAAAAGGCTATTGCTTTCTATTCAGTTACACTTTGACAAGCATCCTCCTTGTCCATCTTCTCTCTCTCCCTAGGCAGTGTGAACAGGGTAATGTAAAAGCCTGAGTTATTGGAACATCACTTTACCTCAGTGGAGTTAGTAAAGCTTTTGTTACTGGGTTTTGGGGTCAGGCTTGCAATGTAATGATCAGATGGAGGAACATAAACAGAAAAGGTAAAATAGCATTTTTCATTTTCTTGAATAAAAGACAGGTAAGCAAGGAATTAATACCGACACAAAACTTCCAACCTGGGTTGCAAAGATAAATCAAAGCCTTTACTATTTGAAAGAAAAAAATGCCTGTGTCACCTGGAAAATATGGCTGATGAGAACAGGAGACTGGAATGAAGTTTTTTAAAGGAACTGTTCTTTGGACTTTAACAAGGTAAACAGTGTGATTATTAGAAACTACGTAAAAGTGGCAAAATGTCCAATGGAACAAGAAAAAATACCATGAATTTTCTGTAACTCCTCTTTGATTCTGAGTGCATAAAACCATACTTGCTAAGCATGGTTTTGGAATCTTTAAATTATTAGCATATAGAGAATCCAGTTGGCAAAAAAATCAGCACTTAAAGCAGCTTGTAGTTCTTAACTTTTAACAATCTACCTCAGTAATGGTGCTTGATGACTGCAGGGCTGGCTAAATAAGAAGTAATTATTCAAAATTATGTTGGGCCAGATAGTCCTTTGGGAAAGACATACTAGTAGAGAATTTAGCTCACAAATTTGGTTTTGCTCTTGTTGATGCATGGGATTATTCTGTTGCTGAAATATCTCTTTGTGACTCCCACAGTGCTAGCCTTTTGATACTCTTTTTTTTTTTTCAGCAGGCTGAAAATTTGATACTTTATGATGACGACCGGGATTTTTAAAGACTGAGAGGAGTTGGCTGCTGATTTAAAGCCAGTGGTACTTGGACACATGCCTTTCTTAGGCTCCTATTAGCTTCCCCTTGTGCAATGAAATGCTGTGTCAAGATTCCTTATGTCACCTGATCCAGGAAGGACGGATTTATGCTAGTCTAATATATCAACTGCACTGGCATGAAGGCAGTTAATGGAACTGCATTTTCCTTGTTGTAGTCAGCTCACATGCCACTTGATCAGATGTCATCTGGACAAGCTCACAGAGCTGTTGATAACTTTGCCCTAAGACAGTAAGTCTTCTCTGCTTATTGGTATTTTGAATAATTCATGTGTATTTTTGAGTAATAGTACATGTTTTAATATATAGATGGATTCAGAACTGTTTTGAAGCTGATTCGAGAAGTTAAAAGTACAGTGAGGAAGCAACTGATACATTACACTTTGGTTGGGATAAAAAACATCACACACCATTAAGTTCCTCTAGCACAAAATCAATGAAAATCCCTAATTCTTGGACAAATTTTAATTTTCCAAATAGTTCCAAATGATGTTCCAAAAGAATTTCACTAGTTTGGTTTCTTTTTTCATCTTTATTGATAGATTTTTCTGACTTCTCCTATGTTGGACAGAAAAGCCTTGTCTGTTAAAAGATCAGATAATTGCAGTGCAGAAAATATATTTCTACATAAATTAGGGAATATATGTTTGAAATTTTACCAGTACATTAAGACCAGCAAAAATATTCCATGCTAATTACTGCTGCAATACCTCATATATCTTTAGATTTTTGTTCATCTTAGTGCTACAGAACTGTGGAGGTGAATTCCTATTCTGATATAACCTACAATTTGCCTCTGCAAATGGAGAACAATAATTGAAGACCATGTAATGTAAAATCACTGTTCATGTAGACTGTTTATCTTTCATATCTAGGATCTAAGGAAATCACCACTGAAAGCAACCTTCAACAAATGTGACACGACAGAGAAGATTTAGATATTTGAAACACTTCTTCTGTTCTCTCTCTATAGACTCCCTTGCACACATTAGAACAATATTGATACAATTTATATTAAATGTGTAACTAACCCTGACTTTTTCTATTTCCAATATATTTCCCTGTACTAACAAATACCAAACAAAACATTAGAAGCCTGATTCACTCATTTGTAAGTGATCTATGATGCAATTTATAAGTCTTTACAATTTTTTTCTCAGTAAGCACTGTAAACAACTCAATTTTTTTAATAAACTTCATAGATAATATATTCAGGTTTGATTTACTTTATGAGGGTTTTACAGAAGCAAAACATACCTAGGAAATACAGGAAAAAGTAGGAATTTATACAAGAATAATAAAATCATCAATTTTTCACACCACTCTAGTCTCTTGGTTTAATAAAGAAGTGAAATTACCGCAGATATATTTTTTCTACCTTGTATTGCTCTTTTCAGTTCAGTTCACTGGATTTTCTACTGCTACATAATCCTGTAACCATAAGGACAAAAATCCCATTGCAGTATGTATTATTTATCCAAAGCCAGAACTGGCACCAGACCTCTTTGCTTCCATTTCCAGACATGTAACTTGGATGCTTCTATCTGCTGAACATATAACTGATTCATAGCAGAAAACTACCATAAAACGATGATTCAAGGTCTGTTTACGCTGCTTTTGCCTAGATTGCAGTTTTTATACACTTACTTTCAATATTTTCCCCATACTCCTTTCTTGACCAAATACGGGCTGTGGTTCTCTCTTTCTGGTTTTAAGGAGAGGCTGGACTATTGTATTTGGACATGTCTACTTGAATTGCTGCACAATGTTTAGAATACTTACTCCTTTTTTTTTATTAAAGTCTAGTCCAAAGGTAAGAGGATTTCTTCAGAATTTAAGAGAACTCAATCATGTGTTTGAACTGAGGAAGAAATTAATATTATTATCTTTCATAAAATTAAATTACAGGGAGGTCCTCTACCCTCTGTTGTTTTGTGAGAAGCAACTGACTGGACCAGTGGTATTTCAGTTCTTGTTATGGCAGACAGCTGATATCACTGAAGTGTGAATATATATGATACTATCAGTTAATAGACGTATTTGGAGATTTTACTCTAAATATAATTTGTCTGCTAAACAAAAGGATTCTGCCCTCTGACACAGTGAAGGGAACTTAGATGCTTCTCAACAAGTCACTACATTCTTAATGGGGAGTGAAAACTCTCTAAAGAGTGACTCTTAAACAGTGAATTATTTCAATGATCTATATCTAAATCAGATCCATTCCTGATTTGCTCCTAGATTTGTGTAGGCCTACAAGAAGTAGAAAGAAACCAAAGATACTTCAGACTCTTGAGAGGGAAAGGGAAAAGGAAAAGGGAAAAGGAAGAAAAGTTAAGCTTACAAAGTCACACCTGGAATGACTGAGAGATAACAAGCATTGGAACCCTAAAAGTGCATTTTTTTCATTCCTGTTCTTATTTATGCTTCATTCAGTGATATCAAATGCTAGAGAGATGCACCTCTCTATTCTGCTGTAAAGTTGTAATCAGTGTACAGACTGAGACTCTTCTTATCTTCTCCTTCAAACATTTCTGGTTTCCCAAATCCAAAGATGCTGTATCAGTCTCCTAACCAAAGAAAGAAGCAGAAGACATTTGTAAGAGGACAGCTTGTAAATTCCCAAGGAATTGCTGGGCATCATAGTGTTATCAAGGAATTAGTGTAAATTCACTTTGGCACCCAATCAGATGCTTTTTATTTTGAGAGTTGGCTTCATACTAGCCTAGGGAATCACAAATGTCAGGACTGTGCTACAGCACAGTTTTTCTACCTTTCTAAACAGTGTCCTGTGTTAATCTGTCTAGCACATCTGGTAACTTTCAAAAGCAGAAGAAAAAAGGCAATTCTATGTAGCAAAAAGTGTGAGAAAGAAATTTAGAAGCATCATCCTGCTTTTTACAGACAGAAAAAACTAGTAAAGCACGGTTGTATTTTTCATTATTGAGAACATACAGCAGCTTATTTTCACCAAGGCTAATTGATTTTCACAGCTGGTGCATGAAAGGCTAAAGATGCTATGAAATTTGAAAAGGACCCTTGTCTAGCCCCTGAAGCTTCTGATATCTGTGGAGTCAACAGAAAATCTTTGGAACTGGAGATACTAATACAACCAAGAATAACTTCAAGTCACTGGGATTTTTAAGATATGTATTGATCTGTCCATGCTGCAAGCAGTTACAAGAAACCATGTCCTTTCTCTTAAGAGAATCTCAGTCTCTCACATATTTATTTTCATTGTGATACCAAAAGGTTGAATAGGTTTATGCCATGTGACATAATTGTGTACGGAATGCAACATCTTACTGAGTAAGCATGTATTATTATTCGTTACAGGCAAAACAGATCCTATAGCTGAGACAAGTCTGCTATAGCTGATCCATCATCAAGGGGAGGGTTTGTCTGAAAAAGACCTTTCCACTGTGGAAGGGATTAATCAAACACTGTTGTAAAAGTCATTCTTTTATAGCACTTAATCTTTTTCGGTATATCGGATTTCTTCATGTGTGGTCAGTCTTCCTTATCACTGATAAACACATCAGTGGGATGCACACATGAAGACTGTTGGGGTTTAAGTATGTACCCCAATCTCTTACTGAATACCAAAGAGTATTTTTAATTGCCTTTAGTTACTTAAAATCAATTCTCTATTGATCCATGTGGTATCAGCTTTCTATTTGATGTATACATAATGGTAATAAAGATATTTTACCTGTTGATTTATGAAAAAGGAAGGGCATATCCCCATCTGCCACAATGTCTCCAGCTTGTAGCTATGCCATGGCTTTGCATGAAGAACATCTTTTAACAAGGTCTCATCTGACCTACTTGACTCGCTAGTAAATAACTCGTACCTAATCTTACCCTTACCCTAGGCAATTCATTAGTATGTTTCAACATGAAATATTTGCTACCTTGAACCTTACTTTTGATAACCATTTAATGTATTAATTAATACACATATTTCATGCAAACATCTAAGTCAGCTAAGTGCATATAGTTGTTACAGGCTGCTTATTGAAACCAAGCATAATGGTAATTGATGGTTTTGGGTGACAGTAGATTTTGAAAGACTGGGTAAAAAGACTTTTCTCTGAAATACACTGCTATACTAGTACAAATGTCCCAGGACCATAGGTTAATTTTTGAAGGCAGTGAGAGAGCTCTATATAATGAGATGTTTAGATTTTGGTATTTTGAAATGGTAGAGATACAAGCTATCCTGTGAGTCTTGGAGCAGCTTAGAAAATGCATAAAACCCCAAAATGTAATGGATGAAGTAAATAACATCTGAAAAAAAATTCACATTTTGATATACGAAAAATCACTACCAAAAGATAAATTAGAGGAATGGTGTCAACCTTTAGAAAACATCCAGAAACCAAAATGTACCAGCTACTTTGTCATAGAAATGTAACACGAATTGACCATACATGCTGAACTTCTATCCAGATATTTTGAAGATGAGTGGCAAAAATTCAGATACTCCTTTACCTACCACTTTTTTTTTTCACTTTGTAGGCAAATATGGCTAAACCTCTCCTGTGAGGCCCTCCATGGTTGGTTTCTCTTTCTCTTAGACAAAAGAGTCAGATGTAGTTTGATAGTAACCATGTCAGGAATTTTGAGCATAACACTAAAATTTAGCCTGGATTACACCTCCTGGGACCCAGCCTGAATGTGTGTGAGATTAGCTCTGTGCCATTTGGAAAGTCATCAGGCCTGGTACTAAAGGGTGCTCCAGATGAGAATGAGGAAGCTAATTGTAATAATACATAAATTACAGTTTACAATAAAAACGTCTTGAGGGAATTTGAGCTGATCATTTGTCTGGCAACTTTGTAATAAGGTATCCTGTATTCAGTTGGTGCTTCCTCACGTTCACCTGACTCACACCAAGTTTGATCTCTAGTAAAGACCAGTAACACGCTTGCCGAGTTTCAGCATCCGTGAAAGGACGGGAACGACTCTCACACGCATTGATATGATGCACAGTCGGATTCTTTATTCTCCCACTTGTGCGGTTATATACATTTACCGTATCTGTACACATGATTACGCTTATATCGGATAGGCTACAGACATAAATCACACGCTGTTCACACACCTCATATTCCCTTATGATTGGTAACTATGCACTAGCGCCAGCAGCAACAGACAGCCTCCACGTCCTTGAACATATCTTGTTTTTGCTAACCCACACCATGTGCACTATCAGAACTTTCTCAATGGCTATTCTTAGCTGTCTTTACCAGCAGCCTGTTCAATTATACTGTTTTGCTTAAGCGGCCTAGTCGTGCTAATTCTCAAGCTACATCAGCCCCAACACACGCTGATGTACCATATCAGAGGTCACAAAAATTTTATATCCTGTTGCTATGGGAGATGAGGGGAAAGTCTTAGAAGCTCGTTTAGATTAAGGGGAAGAAGATAGAGAGGGAAGAATCTTGCTATCAGCGATACAGTTTTTGTATTGGCAAAAAATTGAAATGGTTTCTTCTTTCTCTGAGAGACAGTGGCAAGGAGAGTGGTTGTGAAAACATTCATATGCAAAACAGCAGTGAAGTAACATTATTTTTAATGCGGTTGAAATGAGTGGGAAAGGTGAATCTGAGATTGAAAACATTTTGAGACTACAAGGCTTGGAATAATAAATGACTGACTTCCTCTTCTCAATGAAGCCATGCATTTCTCTCACGCTCCATTTCCTCGCAGCTAATAAACCCTAATGAAATACCAGTGTCTTTATATTTCTGTGTGGTACAGATGTCCATTCTCACTTTGACTCCTCTTGTAGCTAATTTGTCTCTCTGATTATATGATTATAGGAACATTACACTCACATTTGTTTCATCACTTTCATTTCTCTCTTTCTCTCTCTATGACGAGAACATTTTTTTTTAATTGACACCTAAAAAAAGGTATCACTGAGACAATATAGAAGTGGGTTAGCGGATTTTAGACTTTGTCTCAATTAAAAAGTCAAACAGACAAGTTAATCGCAAGCACACGGAGTGAAAGACTATTGACGCTTTGAGGCCTAATAGATAGTTTTACAGTTTTGATTCCTTCCTTCCTTCCTCCACCTCCTAAAGAGATTGTAGTTAGAGGTGCTTCCTTGAAAGCAGATGACGTCTGTCTAATGAGACATTTTCTCCTATTAGGCTACTCCACGTACACCAAGTAGATACAGAAGAATAATAAAGCCTGCTGAAAGAAAAATACATTTAACAGAGTTTTAAAACATGGAGAGGGAAAAGGTGACCTATAATAGATACTTTCCATCACTAGATTCAATACTGCCAACACTGGCAGTCTTGCAGCTGTACCTAACAGGGCAGCTGAGTTTAGCGATGCATAATCTCAAATGCACGTGCACATCTATTAGAAACGTGAATGTTGATACTCTCTTCAAAGGAGTTTGGTTAGGAGATGTAAACTGAACAGCATCAGTAAAGCTGAGACAGGCCTCTTTCACACTATAAATCTGAAATAGACTGGCTTGTGAATGATCTTGGCACAAGTTATATATATTCTACACATGAACGCTAAAGGTCTGAGTGTATTGTAGAAGGGACACTGATAGAGCCAGACAGAAACTTGTAAAGATATTTGGACCTAAATTTAAGTTTGATTACACATGAAGAATTTTCATTTGAAGGCAATCTTACTTAGTAAATTGAGGTACCATGTAAGATTTCTCAGCCTTCTGGGAGTTAAAAAAGTTATCAAGAACAGTTGTGTAACCCTAATAAAAATTACAAACTGTCCAAAGATTTTTATTTTGTGTTTTCATTCTGGATTTTTTATGGTGTATAAAGGAAAATGTTGCATGGTACAATGATGTAGTTTGAAGTTGCTTGCACTACTTTTTTCCTGACTGGCTAAAAATAATTTTTTCCAATTAGTGATGCCTGCATTAGCCTACTATGCTATTAGGACATAGACAAAAATCATCATTTTCTTTCTCAACACTACTGTTCTGGTTTGGCTGCGGCCGGCAACAAAAGCGCCACGCGGCCGCCCCTCCCCCCACCGCTGTGCAGAGGAGAATGGAAAGAAACAGGCAGAAAACTGGTGGCTCGGGATAAGGGCAGTTTAACAGAACAGCAAACAGAGGGAACAGCGACAACAACAATACAGATAAGGAGAAAACACAACACAAACTGCACAATCCAGAGAGCTGCCCTCCACGACCGCCACTGCTAACTCCCAAGCTGCAAGTGGGTTCTCGCCGCCCAGCTCCCCCCCACCGGAACCCAGCATGATGGCACATGGTATGGAATACCCTGCTCTGTTTGGCCAGGTTGGGTCAGCCCGCCCGGCTGTGCCCCTTTCTGGATTCCGATAAAAATTAACCCTGTCCTGGCCGAACCCAGGACAACTACAAATTTGCAATGTGAAAGAAACTGTGAGTTTAAACTCATCAATAAGTCTATCATTTAAAAATGTATGATGGGTAGTAATTCTGGGCCAATTTCTGACTCTAGTGGCATAAATGGCTTAGAATCTCCTGTAATGAGGTCATTATGGAAGAGATTTCAGAGAAAAAAAACCAAAAAATGATTAGTCTTTTTGTGTACCATCACTGCCATTTGGCAGAAATGACAAAGTAGGAAGTGAAGGGAAGTCATCAGAAAGTTCCTATGACATATATTTTCTAAGCTGGTGATTATCTCTCTTGAATCTCTTATCCTGACAGCTGAAATATGCTGATGCTGAAGGTAAAAGAACAGTAGAAACAGGAAACTTTACCTAGCTTCTGAAGGGAGTGAAATTCCTCCAATACGCCTTCTTCAATGTTGCATATGCTTAATTACATGTAAGTACTTTTCAGCTCATCATAACTGGCTGGTCAGTGGAATGATGAATCTTCACTAAGTTCCAATCACCTAGTTTTTTGGAAAGGGAGAGAGGTGCTATTGATCTCATATACCTGTAGCTCACATGTAGACACCTATATTGTACATATCCAGTCACCCTAACCTCCCTATATAACCACAGAAGATATGGAGACAAGTTGACATATTCAGGGATACCACCCATATGAATTACATCCCAAAAGTGAAAATCCTCTTATGGATTATAGGAGTTGTCTTGATGCTTCACTCAAATGTAAAAATTGTGGTTCTCTGCAGTTCTGGATTTTAGATTTTCTTCCTTCACTAGCGACCTGGGAATATTAAACACCCTCAGTTGTTCTTTCACAGTTTCAGTTTAAAGATGATTCTTTAACTCAGGTGGACCAGGAAATAAAGAAAACAGCTTCATTCACAGTTCCAAATGTGTATTTCCCCTAAATGCCATGTGTTTAATAGCATCCAAACTGGGTTCAGGACAGTAAAGATTCTCACATTTACCATTTATTAGGGAAGGCAGAGAACAACCTCCATTCTGGTGTGCTTTCATGCAAGAAATGAAAAGTTAGACTCTCTTAAACACCACATCTGAATTTGGGTTGATCCAATGTAATCTAATGTGATGTAATTTATATGCTGAAGGACTAGGTAGAAGACTGCAGCAAGAAAAACAAACAACTTAAGAGCATAAAGAGAACTAATCCCTGCTGCTGTAATTAAGAGAGTAATATATTATATTCATAAACATCTCTTTAAATAGTTATGTCAGGTCATTAAAAGAGCATCTGAGTTTGTTGCAGCCTGTCCTCAAAAAGCAGATGGGACCTTGTCTGTTTGGCGGTAGCCCAACGAAATCTGTTGGTAGGCATTACTGTAGCCTCCATGTTATTACTGTTAGTTCACCTTCAGCTAGGAAGATAGCACGAGCCAGATGGTAATTAATTCTGGACAGGTCAAAAGGAATTACTATGAAAAGAAGAGAGAAGTGGTATGGACATCAGTGGTCCTTGTTTAAGTTTCTCAGTGCCACTGAATCGTAGGAGGGAAATGTAGCGGAATACGTATAAGACTCTGTTTAGCCATATACAAACTCAGTGTGATACAACCTACCTGACAGCTCTATACTTCTACAGTAGCAGTAAGTATAGATACATTGATAGTCCAGTTTATTAAAGATAATGCTTTGAAATCTTTGAAATGCAAACAAATTTTCTGAATATATTGAATAGTACTTGGCAGCACAGGTTTTTTTGTGAAGCATCTTTTAGCGTTTGCTGTACTTCTATTTCTGTTGTAAAGCTTATGTAAACTTCTTCCTACAGCCTACTATTCTGCACATCTCCTTATTACAGCGTCTCTGTTTCACTATAACTATCACTAGGACACTGGGAAGAGGACCAGACATGTCAGCTATGAACCTTAAGTGTTAGCATCTTTTGAATGTAATACCAAGAAGCTTTTTTTTCCCCATCTTCCTGCTGATGTCTAGCCAACCCACTTATTTCTCCATCATGTGGAACATGACGCTAGTTACTTTTAAATAGCAAGATAAGATTCTATATTACTACATGTAAGCTGTTCTAGATTTTATACTTAAGGCAGAAAAACACAGGAGTGTGGCTTCCAGACAGATTATCTAAACTAATTTCAACCTTTTTTTAGTAATGTGACTGTTGTCATAGTAAGAATAATCACTCAAACTGTCACCCTAATTCTCTGTTCTTCATTAAATCACCTTTGTTGCAATCAGATGCATTCTTGTATTTCAACAGAAAAGTAAATAGGAATGTATTTTAAAACTTTCCCTTTTCAGAATGGTTTTATCCTCATAAAGATGTGAGCTAGTGCATTTACTGGCAAGAGAAATCATGGAAGTCTTAGAAAACAGAACCTGAAGACAAGACCTAAAGAAGACTCTTACCTATCTCCTTTCTAAATAGAGATACAATGTAGACATGTCATTAAAACAAGGCAAAATATATTTGTGCAACTCTGATATAGAGACTACCAGGTTGTCACTCTCTTAGTGACTTGGAGCACAACTAGAGCATGGTATTGAATTGTTTTTTGTAATTTTGTCTTTTTAATAGAGAACCCTTTGGTCTGCATTCAAAAACTTACATCTTGATACTGTAAAACAACTTAATAAGCTGCACAGGCAACAATCTGTGTGCTAATGGTCTTTCTTCAGATTCGAAAAATCAAGTGTTTGTCAGCAGATTTCCTATTCTGTACCACTGTGGGTTTTTTCTCATCGCAGAGTTTTTCATTTTTCTGTTTTCTCTCCAGATAAACTACCATCAAATTCTATTAATTCAATGACTAGCTCAAAAAATGCCTCAGACTGTAGAAATACACTGTTGTATGTTATACTGACATTGCCATAGAGAAAATAAATTGAGAAGACAAAGCCTGTGGGGAAAATAATAATTAAAAAAAGATTACCAAGCATCAAGAAAAAAAAATAGAAACAATGTAAAATCATGGAACATTTTAGGAAGGAAAAAATTATCTAATTGTGTTTGTGCACAATGAATTACTGCAGATTTGAGAATTCTAATTCCACCCCTTAGAATGAGAAAGCTCACCTTTGAAAGATCTCTTTAAAAATAAAATAAATTCCTATTCAGCTCAAAGACTTACATTTTTTACAATAGAATGATACCTAAATCTCAAAAGAAAAAAAAATTGTATACAGTTTCAAAGAATCTGAACATTTACTTGGAAGAATTTGGTGTATATTCTTCTGCAAATCCATGAATCAATATACATAAAAAGCCAACCTACTTCAAACCACTGGGAAAACATGAGTCAGTTCCAACATGTTCTGCCACAAGTCACAAGCAAGTTTGTCTTTGTGTATAGTCTTGACTGAAACCAGCCTTGTGATAAGTAAAGTTAAAAAATGTACTGGTTAATTTTAAACAAAGCAGTAAAAAACAGTGCCATAAACGGTACAATCAAACTGTTATCCACAAACGCCAGCTGACGCTTTCACTAACACATTTTGGATGGAATATTAAGCATACGTGTTTTGACAACTATGATGACATCTATCTATCTGATCTTCTAAAACATTCATGTCTAAAATCTGAGGTGAATATCTCAAGTAATCACATGTCAACTTTTTTGTTTGTTTTTCCTTATGGACCCAGTCATGAAACAGAGGACACTAAAGATAAGAGCAGAGGTTTTAAAAAAACTGAAATCTAACAAACCAAACTTTTGAAATCTGATAACTGCTATAAAAGGCTGACAAATTATATATTTCAAAGTTAGAAGGTTCCTCAAGAAGCAATTTGATCTATTAAACCCAAAGGTCCAATGTAATATACATAAACCACTCCTGACAGTCTTCAATATCTAAACTAAAGAAATTCCACAGCATCCTTAGGCAATTTATATCAGTCCTTTTCTATCCTTTTCATTTAAAAAGTAGGGTTGTTTTCTTTTCTTTTTTATTTTTCTGATCTTGCTCCCTCTCAGCAATAGACCTTGAAATGTCTGGCAACAAAATAATACTAAAAAAATCCTACAGATTAAAGTCCTTTATGTATTTTCAATAATTTCTAATGAAAGATCATGCCACTGTAGTTACAGTCACTTTTTTCCCGATGCCATACAGAAACAGAGTTCCTAAAAGCATCTGCAAGAAAAGGAGGAAAAACATCAGTTAGTATTCTTGGGAAATAAGCAGATCAGAAATAAAGAAGGCTTATACTTTCAAAATGAATCTGTAAAAATCAAAGATGAATTCTTTTAGAATAAAATGTAATTTTATTGTAATGTGCAGATATATTTTGCATAGATATATATACGTGTGTATATATATATTTCTGTAGGGAGTGACATATTCTTCTCAGATCCAGATTCATGCTGCTCAGTCAAAGCTCCTCACTTCCCCATCCTTCTGATCTTTCATAATAAAAGATTTCAGCAAAGCAGGTTTGACAGGTACAGTTACAAGTTCTGTTATATTTATTTTCATAATTTTAACTTGAATATGAATTTTATCTTTAGAAAACTGATTGAAGATTGTTAAAACTGTTAGAGATAGGAACATATTTTTGCTCAAAAGCATCATCCTTTCTAATCCTGAAAAGAACTCCTGAAGTATAACTGTAAAACTGTCACAAGGCCTGGGCACCTTTGCTCTTTCAGTGCTAGGGTTTATGCACAAACTTGACACGGTGATTCAGTCATTAGCTGATGTGGCAAGATCTGCTATTCCAGCATTTTAGTTCCTACGGTCTTTGCTGACACTCCTTAATCCTGACCTCAGACATTCTATTATTCCACACATTGCACTCTTTTGATCAGAAAACAGTAATCATAGCAAATTGCTTGCTAGTTTTACAGTACTAACAACTATCCAAAAGATAGGAACAGGGCCACCAAATTACTACAGTTTATAATTTGCACTGTGACCTGAACTGTGAAAAGGGACGTACACAGGTTTTCCCTTAATTTGGGAAGTATATCTTATCTAAATCTATCCAGCTGTGTTGTCTCTGTGGGAGAGGAAAAAGTGTATTCTCAACATGAGTTATTCACAACGTGAAATTTTACTGAAGACTAGGCAAAATGCAATTCTTACATGATTCATATGCTCAGTTAAAGACTACAGGGAAGTTTTCAATGTTCCTTGACCTGCTCACATGTTTGTAGGGAAGACTATACATTGCTTTGTCTGCTCTGGGATTTTATTTCAAGATACCTAACTCAAGAACATATATTTTTATAATTGATGGCAAGGCTTTTGATTGTCTGAAGTACAAGAAAGAAAGCGTTGCAAATGGTCCCAACAAGAAGGTAATTTTCAGAGTGTGGTCTTTGGCACACCAATAGTCCATAAAGCCAAGGCAGAGCTCTGCAGATGCACCATGGAGTTACATAGAAAAACATACAACATTTTTAACTACAGTTCTACACTAAAGCATCAGTTGGAACTTAGATTTGACGCTCATCCATGAAAATATAAGATAAAACAATGGTCTCGTCTGGAATTGCAATTTCTAATAAAAGTCTTTATGGTGAACATACACATATGATGGATAAGCTACAGGAGAATCAATTATCCTATCTAAAGATCTAAAGGTAATACTACTACTTGTTCAGACAAATAAAAGCCTAATTTGAAACTAGTCAGAAAAAAAGGAAAGCAAATTAGAGCAGGAAAAATCAGATCAGTGTAGACAAGAATGTATTTTCAAAGTTTAAATAATTAGGGTACCCTTTTTTTAGTCACACAGGCTATATGACCAAATGTATAATTGTTAACAGCAGGCATGCAAACTATCTTTCATGTAAACTCTCAGGGTTACCCAGACTACTAAACTGCAAATCTCAGCCAAGCTGTACATTTAGGGCATAGAAATGAGCCCTTCTCCCCTGGGTAGACCAACCCCTGGCCCTATAGCAAGAAAGGCAAAAGCTTGATGAGTTGACGTGATAACTGTGAGACAACAGTGATTATATTTGGCAGTTTGAAGTGGGAAAATTTGAGTTATTTCAACTGCTAGCAGTATTTCAAGCAAATTACAACAGCCTGTTTTGAATAAAGAAAATTGCTCTCAATAGCAGGAAGAGTAGGAACATGTCCTTTTCTCTTCCCTCACCCTGCACTGTTCCTAAAACCACTGTATTCCTTTCCTATTGCTCCACAAACTGAGATGATAAAAAAAAGAACAAAAACTAATCAGTAGTCTACAGGTATCCTTTTCAGACAACAATCTGAACATTCCTCTCCTCTTTCCATGTTACCTTTACTACAAAATATTAGGTATTGACTGTTCAGTGGGCCTTTAAAGTAATTTTATACTTTCTCCTTCGAGGCTGGATCAAAGAGCAAAATTCTGCTATTTTTTATCATTGCTAAGTTTCCAATTGCTTAAGCATGTACAGCAGCACACAAGTTGATGCTAGATATGTTAAGACATGATAAAGTCATCTGAACTTCACTATAGGCTTAGCTTCTCATTTGCTTTCTACATATACTGGAGTGACTGCATTTAACAAGCTATATATATAAAGCTCTAAAAAAAATCATGTTTACACTTACACACGTAAAAAATTTCTGTTAAAGCACTCCATACCACAGTAACACATGGAAACTTCAGATGAATTAAGTATTATATGATCTTATAAGGTCTCCATCCAGTGAATATTTTCCTCACAGTGAGAATAAATAGAATTATTTGTCATCTATGTGTAAGAATACAGAGTTGTAGAGATATTAAAAGACCTGTCTGAGATCAAACAATGTGTGTGTGATATACACAGGAGGATTAGTCATGTAATTTAAGATTATCTGCCTTTTACAAAGCAGACAGAGAAAGCAAATTTATGCACTATAGAGTAAAGAAAAAGGGATGATGTAGGCTAGACTGTGCAATGGACTGAACTGTAGCTCAGCTGAGTGAATCTTTCTTATATATTTATAACTATTTAAATCGCCAAACTTGGTTTTTAGGAAAGCATTTTCTCTAAGATGAATGGCTTACATTACTGCTTCGTCTTTAGTTTTCATATATAAGATAAAAATCATCTAGGAATCTCCCTGAATAAAATTGCCTGTGTTGGAATTTAGGAATTACATGCCTAATATTAGTTAACAAGTGATAACAGATCACTTCTCCATAATTTCATGTCATGGGGTTTGAGCTTTTATTATCTACCTGAAGTTCATAAAAGCATTCCGGTTAACATATTTTTTGCATGTGATGCATAGTGACATACGAAATACATGTCCTATAGACTGTTATGTATTAACTCGTTTAATATTAAACCACGGGAAACAGGACAGGCTGTGTTTTCTTTTAGCTAATTCAGCTGTTCCTCACATCTATTTATCTATTTCAAATCATCAAATTTATGCTTCTTCATTTCCATTTTGTACCAAATTCCTCTATAAAAGTAGTGTAACATTAATGGCATACACATCACAACAGGTGTGGAGAGACCAATGTATCATCAAGGGTTTCCAGTGTAAATACTGTCCCTGTTTAGTACAACGGCAAGCCTGAATGTGGTGCTTCCAAGAGTCCCTGTGACATTTTTGGAAGAAAAATATGACCGCATCTGTATATGAGAGTCTTCAAACTAAGAACCCATGGAGGAATCAGAAGAGACAAGTTTTTATTGCTCTTGGAGTTCAGAACAGTATGCAGCATTCTGCTGCAGCTTAGCATGAGCCAGCAGGTTTCTTTGCATGCTGCCTGTCGTAGTATTTTTAGCAAATTTTCTTTTCAAATATTTCTTTGAAGAAGCTGCTGTGGAGAAGATAAGACTACAATTTCTCACATAACTGTAATCCCTTTGTCTTCCTACTTTTTTCTTGAATCAACGTTCCTGTCTTTCTTGCTTAACTTTTCTTGAAATAGTCTCCACAAAGTATTTGTCAAGACCTATTCATTAAGAACCATCAAGTGTTAGAAGTCCAGCAAGGTACATCTGAAACTTGAAGCACAATCACAGTGAGGCAGAGCAGGCCTCATGGGTCAGCAGAAAAGTACGGTTTTGCTAATGAAGACAGTGGGAGAGTCCAAGTGATAAAACTGATAGAAAAACTTGTGATATAAGCAAGACTGATCATATCCAACTAAAGCAACAGGAAAAAAACCCCACAGCTATTAATCTTTTCTGCTTTTGTTTTCCTTCTGAATTTTACTTTTGCCCAGCTGAACACGTGAAACTAATTTCAACATGTCTGCTTTTACAATTTATTTGTGCAAACACGCTTCTGGGCAGATCTTTTTATATTTTAGGTAAGAATGATATCTACAGCTATACCTCAGACACTGAATAGAAGTTGTTTAGGCATTTGTGAATCATCTGTCTGAAAAGTACATCTGCAGCACAGAATGGGGTAAAATTGGGGGTATTTTGGGTAATGATCTTGACTCTCTTTACAATACAGTATTAGCTAGTCTGATGTTTTACTGCTAAACTATCTATGCTCTTAAACAGGCATTATTCAGACCTTTGGATTTATGTTTTCTATTTAAATACACCAAAATACAGTCAAATTCAGTTAATAGGTTAAGTAACGAAAATAATTAAATGCACACAATATTGCTCGTGCAGAAGTGATGGAAGCACAAAATGAGTCAAATCACCCCAGCATTTCTCAGATGTAGTCATCCCTCCACAGCTATAGAGATCCTTTGAAGGTTCCCTTCCTGAGAAGAGAAGCCAACAGAGTTTTCAAACACCAAAGGAAGCCATCAGAGTTCAAGACACTGCATTATATTTCACAAACAAAAGATGCCATGCTTTGTGATCAGTTCTCCACTTTTTTGAGCTGAACTTTGTTTACAATCTGAAAGCATGACGTAGCCACAGGATTAACCTCCGTCTCCCCCAGCCCACAACCCAATCTATGAATTTTCCAAGCTAAAGAATACACATTAAGTAAATGTGGGCTCAATTATATCAGAAGAATTTCCTTATGGGGTGGAGTCTCTTAGATTCTGAAATGGTTTCTCAAGGGAAATTGTGAAATTCTAATAGCTGGAGATAGTTTAAGCTGTAGGGAAGGAAACGTGCACTAGTTAATAAGGCTGGAAAATGAGTTTAAACATTGGTTTTTGACTCTAATTTATATGTTGCAAGGAGAAGGAGATTCTATGTCCTACTGCCGTGACAAATTGCCTTGTAAGCGTCAAAATTCATTGGGCGAAAAGTGAGTATACTGGGTAAACAGCAGAAAAGGCAGATGTGAATATTTTATAGTGCATGTTTGTCTAGCATAAATATTTCATAGCGGATAGCTACAGACACAAAAATCAAAGTTTATTTTAGGTAAAACACAGAGAGTGCAAAATCTCCTGAAGTAGAAAAATAATAATGATCTTTAACCAACAATCCTACCTCGTTTAACAAAACATGCAGTGTTCTTCTCTTTCTCCTTCTCCCCCTTTTCCCCTCCTTTATATTCCCTGGATATTTAATGCCTTACTTAGTGGCCTGGTGAGCATATGTTCTTGGTTAGGGACCATTGTTTATGAAATTGCTACAGGTTTCAGATTTCTATGTGGCAAGCAGAACACCTAGGCCCCTGGCTGGTAGCAATTGGAGCCATTCAGAGGTATGTAAACATTAGAGTGAGGAATTTATGAGTCTACAGTTCAGCTGCATGGAACATTTCTCAGCTTGTATTTTTTTCTTTTTCTCTTTTGTGTGTGTGAATAGATTGCTTGACTTCAAACACAGCTGAGCAGTACCTGGGTGTAGGTAGAAAGGAACAACATCTGGAAATAATAATTGCTTAGCCACTAGTCTAAAGCCTGTAGTAAGGGCTAAAAGAATATTCAAGTTTAAATTGAGAAAGTTGATCTAAATGAATCACCCAGATGATCTTGGCCTAAGCAAATAACCAGGATAAAAAGTGGAAGGATATACAATTAGGGGACTGCAGCAGAGCATTCCAGTTATGGACTGAACCTGTGAAAAGCAAAGAAGGTGAAGATTCCGAGTCAGTGAAAAAATCTCTGGAAATTAAGGCTGGCAATCGGAATTACATTAACAATTAAAAAATTACACACATAGAAAAAGTCCTTCCTTTGCCATGCACTGTATCCTCTAGTATCACAGAGGAATGTGGGGAATTTTCCCAGGACAATAAGGTCATTGTCATTTATTTCTGAAAAATGTCTTAGTCTGGATGGTGGGGAGAAAATGCACATGATCAAAGCTCCTTTCAGCCTCTCCTATCACTTCCCTCTCCCTGAATGTACTGTACATTTTAAGTTTGTCATCTAACTGGCTTAATGAGACAGAAAATAAGACTAGCATTTGTGAGCATGCATAAGTATGAGCTAGTGGATAGATGTTTTGGCATCATCACTGAGAGAAAAATAATTTTCAAAGATGCACACGTAGAAGCAAATGGTGACTGCAGAGAACGATGCAGTCAGATTCATTATTCCATTCCTCAGTGATGATAAGAAGATACAAATTATAAAAAGGATCAGTCACTGATTTTAGTGACTTTAGTCTCAGTCTTAAAAGTACGCAGCAGTACTTTGAGTCATAAGTGTTGAATTCAGTTATAATTTTTAGGCATAGCTCTGAGTTAAAGGTGATATTCATTGCATCTAAAGGAAGATCTCAACAGAGTTTTCACCTGGAAAACTCTTATATGCTATTTTATTTAGTGTGCTTATTGCTATCATTTTTTACCTTCTACACTTCCCTGTAGACCCAACCCTTTCCTGTTCTTCAACTTGTTTCCTGAAATTTCCACTGAGAAAATGAGCGAAAAAAAAGCGTTGCCTGTACTTAACACATATTTCTCAAAGTCATGGGTTAGTATCTCCAAGGTGTTGTCATAAGTTGCCTGTGCAATGTGCATGAAAAAGTAAAAATACGGGATTATTTATTTCCTTAATATACCAGTGCAGACCAATGACTTATATGCATAATGAAACTTCACAGTGGAAATAATAACTATATTGGTGCATGAAAAGGACATCAGACAAACATTTGCTTTACTGTAAAAATTGATCCAAAGTTTTAAATTCTAAATTCAGAACCAGGAAAAAATAAGGTTTTTGTCAAAATGTAATTGGTTGTCAGAGCAACATTTTGGGATTGTCTAAAACTAATCCCAAATAATTTACAGATGTTCATTGGGAAGTATGTGATTTACAATTCAAACAAATAGTATGTCACTTACGAGGATTTATTCTGTCCATATTTCAAACCAAACCTGAATAGAAAAAACAAAGAAGAAAATACATACTCTGAGGAGATTCGCAGTTCTGAAAAAAACCCAGTAAGTATCCACTTACATGAGTGATGGTAGTTGACCATATCCATGAAACATCTGATTTCCGGTAGTAGGTCAGCTGGAAATTTTCACTATGACAGTAGAGATTCATCTGATGCTGAATTTGCAAAAGTGACTAAACATCTCTGTTCATTCCTAAAGCAGGTTTGTGTGGAATTCTGTTGAGGTGTCTGTATTTGCTACGACACTTTCTCAGGAGAAAAACTTGGGAAATGTCACCCTCCATTAATTCAATCCACTATAGACCTGTCTCGCTACAGCAGTGATATGCTCAGAGGTCTGTCTATGTGTTTCCATTCTATCTAAGACTTCAGCACAGTAATTTGCTCTAGGGCAAAATTTAGCAAGGGATTTAAGATGCAGTTTTCTTTTTCCTTTTTCCTCAAGTTTTGAAAAGGCCTTAGTTTCTGTTGACGGGTTATTTTTCTTTTTTCTTTCCCCTAGACAAACAAACAAACAAAAAAGCCCAAAAATGCAGAACTAAAAAGTAAATTACTCCAGATGTTGTTGGGGGCAGTTTGCATGCAAAAAACCCATTCTTTTTTCCTTGGTTTTCTATTTTTTTTTTTGTCCTTGGGAAATTGTAGCGGCATATGAGCTACGTGGATTAAAATCTAATAGCTTTCTGCGATGACATGACTGGCTGGGTAGACGAAGGGAGAGCCGTGGATGTTGTCTACCTCGACTTCAGCAAGGCTTTCGACACAGTCTCCCATGATATCCTCCTGCAAATTTCTTCGCTCTGACGGTGACGGAGCACTGGAACAGGCTGCCCAGGGAGGTTGTGGAGTCTCCTTCTCTGGAGATATTCAAGACCCGCCTGGACAAGGTCCTGTGCAGTCTGCTGTAGGTGACCC
>Ga0065711_1030154_pt1 | contig 33513 bp, 22 predicted proteins | sample Hoacrofraction12_FD_59098 | JGI IMG/M metagenome (GOLD analysis project Ga0065711, IMG submission 59098) | Hoatzin crop microbial communities from Cojedes, Venezuela - Epithelial fraction 12 v2 (version 2) | ecosystem: Host-associated > Birds > Digestive system > Esophagus > Crop | place...
CGGGCGAGGCGGACCCGTCCGTCAGGCGGCGTGACGAGAGCCCGCCCGCAGGTCCACAGAGGAGCACGGGGAGGCGACGGCGGGAGGGGGGCCCAAGCGGCACCGCGCGGGGCTGCTCCCGGGCCCGTCCCCGGAGCCGTCAGCCCGCCGGAGGCACAGGGGCACCGTGGCAGGTGGGAACCCAGATTAAGGACTCGGAGGAAGGGGCTGCTGGGGGAGCAGGGAGACTGGAGAGTCTGGGATCGAGGGGAGCTACTGGGCAGAGTGTCTGAGCCCAGCTGCTGGAGGGAGCCACGCTGTACCTATGTCTCTCTCTCTATATATATATGAATACACACATATATAGACACCTATATTCAGTAGCACACCCCCACCCTGCTCAGCCAGGGCACAGGGGTGGGACGAGGCTGCTGGCGCTGCTGTTCGCGTGAGTGCCCTGTGCGTCTGGCTGTGTTACGCGGGTGGCCGTCCGTCTGTGGACGTTTAAGCGGTGCATGTGCGTTATCTGTGATCTGTGCGTGTGCCCGCTGGGAATGCGGGCGCAGCCTGGCTGCTGCGTGGACCTGGGGGCATGGAGCTGCGGCAGCCTCGCCACTCTCAGGCTACCAGGTCTGGCCCGATTTTCACATATCAATAGATACATATATTTATAGACATATGTATATGTGTACACATGCATATGCATATACATATATGGTATACATATACATATATGATAGCATATACTTCTAATAGGTATATTTCAAAGGGCTTCCATACAGCACAGTATTTCTACCCACAGAATTGAGACGAGAGATGAAAGCAGACAGGCAACAGCTTTCTCCCAAACCATTTGCACCAAAAAATAAATAACTGTTACACTTTTCTGTCAGAGATTTCACGTTTCTCACACCTTACCGGTAAGCACATCTGTACTGCAGCAGGAGGTCTGGTTACAGCATTGGCTGGCATTCCTGAGATACCTTGAATCAAATTAGCACAGGTAACAGCGGCAGCAGAGATCTGCAAGTTCTCCTGGTTTTGCTGAGAGTCTGGTTTCAGGTGCAGCTGAGCTGATGCAATCACAGAATGTTCGGGGTTGGAAGGACCTCTGTGGGTCATCTAGTCCAACCCTTCTGCCGAAGCAGGGTCACCTGCAGCAGGCTGCACAGGACCATGTCCAGGTGGGTCTTGAATATCTCCAGAGAAGGAGAATCCACAACCTCCCTGAGCAGCCTGTTCCAGTGCTCCGTCACCCTCAGAGTGAAGAAGTTCTTCCTCGTGTTCAGACGGAACTTCCTATGCATCAGTTTGTGCCCATTGCCCCTTGTCCTGTCGCTGGGCACCACTGAAAAGAGTCTGGCCCCATCCTCCTGACACCCACCCTTAACATATTTATAGGCATTGATAAGGTCCCCTCTCGGCCTTCTCTTCTCCAGGCTGAACAAGCCCAGCTCCCTCAGCCTTTCCTCGTAGGAGAGATGTTCCAGTCCTCTAATCATCTTTGTAGCCCTCCGCTGGACTGTCTCCAGTAGCTCCTCATCTTTCTTGAACTGGGGAGCCCAGAACTGGGTACAGTGGTGTGCTGCAGGTACAAGGATGAGTTCCTGTTTCCCATTGCCTTCGCTCTTCTGCTCCTCTCCACCACGTACACATTTTCAGGGATGGTGACCTATGTTCATTCTGCATGTCTTGCAATATGCTGCCCTAAAAGGCCACCACAGATGCCACCTTTTTGCAGTACAGCCATCACCTGGAGGCAAGGATGTGCAAAACTTGTGGGCTTGTGTTACGTGGGGCTGCAAGGCAGAGCACAGCGCAGACTGAGGCAGGCCCAGGGCAGGCTGTTTGGATCTGCATGACCACTGAGCAACACATGGAAGCAGTAGAAAGTGCCACCAGAGTTCAGACTGCCTGGAAACATGGAGATCTAAAACCAGGCTGACATCAGGTGCTGGTGAAATTAATGCAGAAGGTAGTTTCATTTCTGGCAACAGATACTTCTGAAGCCCTGAGTGTTTTAGTAATTTGGGTTAATTTAGCTGGAGGGAATTTAATCCTAAACCAGCAACGCAGAATTTTGAGAAGGTTTTTTTAATTCATATAAAAGTAAGGCACACAAGCAGCATGTTTTTAAACACAGTCTAAATAGATGATGACAACATTCAAGGCTGAAGAATGACCCTGAACTGGTGGGACGAGGGGTGGAAGTGGATGGGGTAACAGATCAGTGATCATGTTGTGACTGAGTGAAATTTGGGTTTAGGCAGGTTAGCACTGGCCTCTGTTTTCCCCAGTGCAATGGGATGACAGAAAATGGTATCACAATAATACAGCCCTTTCTAAAAAAGGCCACGGAGCCCGGCTGCTAGCCATATTTAGCACTACTAAATTACGATTGGCACCAGCAAGCCTTGGTTGTCACCTACTGACATTTTGTTCAGCCCTAAAAATGAAAACACAGTTGCCTGCCCTGTTTCAAATGATGACAGTCACTGGGGACTCGCAGATAGGGAAAGATAAGGCAGAGCAACAAGTTCATCGTGACTTAGGATCTCGGAGCTGCCACCGCCACAGCCAAAAGATGGTGGTCCGTGTTTCTCAGGTGGTGAAAAGTGGTCGCGTGTAGCAGCAAGGTTGTGAGAGGTGTCTCTGCAGCCAGATGGGGTGAGCGCCCAGCAGGGAGAAGCAGCATCTGCCCCATCTGCGCCCGTGAACCTCACTGACAGGTGAGGTACCTGTATGTCTGTACTCATTATGAGTACGAAACCCTCACCACAAAACTCACCATGAAATGCTTTAATGGGTCTATACTGGTGGTATAACGTGACTGCTCTCCCTCGCTGCTACCCTCCGGTTTGGCTGAGGAAGGGTGACGCTGGGACCTGCACCCTTCAGGCTTCCTCCCGGTGGCTGGCAGGACCCTGTTGCTGTGCAGTGGCCGGGCTGGAGCTGAGGGGGCTCCTGGGGGTCCCTGGGAGGCAGCCAGGCAGAGCTGCCTGGATGCTTGGCTCCCGGCCATTCCGGCCCTCTTTCTGCCCACCCCTGGCCAGGCAGATCAGAAACCCATCATCAGTGTCCACACCAGCTGCTAGAGTTGGTGGTGACGGGAGCTGGCGGCACAGCAACAATTACAACAGCAGAAACTGCAAAGCGGTGTGGGCACCAAGGGGAGTCGAGTCATAAAGGGCAAACCTTCATCAGAGAGTGGCAGGGAGCTGACACAGGGCTCTGGGAAAGGTTTTGATCTTTTCCTCTTGTGCAGGGCGCATGAGGTGTTATTGGTTCTGCCTCTCACAGCTTCTCTGTGAAGGATCACTCCAGAAGTGACAGTGTTAACAAATACAGTGGAAGAGACTGCTCTGTAAGCTGAGCTACATGGTCACATGCACGGGTTTTATTTTTAACATCTAAAAATTACTTGATGTTTCTGCCTGGGCTTGCTCCGTGTCCTCCCATTCTCTTCTCTTTCTTTGCTTGCAGTCCTCCCTTACCCACCTCACTTCAACCCAGCTGAGCACAACCAGGAGATCAAGTGTTTGGTACACACACAAGGACTCTATGATTAAGGTAAGGCTTTGTAAATAGAGTTGGAGTCTTTATTGGTCAAACCTTATGCAATGCAACGGTTACTGTATCGAGCTATGAGAATCAATACGTCTTCAAAACAGCCTTAGTAATTAAGATGAAGTAGAATAATCAGACACAAGATGTCTTAAATGACACCCTAAAGCAGAGACAGCTGGTAACTGTGAACACTTGTGTGACTTGCTAGTCTAAAAAAAAAAAACAACCCTCCATAATATATTCAGTTATATTCAGTGGCTTAGCCGTGGTTTGCAGTGCTGTATCTGGGGTTTTAAAACACTAAGATGCTGACTCTAAGATTGGAGCTTCAGTAGCAGGACAGATGATAAATCCAAAATTCAATTTCTGTTATTTTCAAGAAACTCTGAGAGAAGTAAGGCAAGGAGATACAGTAAGGGTCAGAGGAGAGGCAAGAGCAATCTTCTAGCAAAAATGCTAAGACTTCAAATCTGGTGAGTTTTGTAGATTCAGACTAAAAACTTTATGTTTGTAGGCCAGACTGAATAACAGGATGATGAAGTAAGAATCGCAAGTGTTAGAGGTATTGCTATACCATTTAGAGTTGTGGCCACTTAGCAGTTTTTATTCAGGAATCTTTTCTCTTTTGTTTTTATGACTTAGACCTTGACCAATAGCCCTGAAATTCTCTATGCTGGCCATCTGCCTTGGGCTCGGTTTCTTTTTTATTTTGCTTAAATCATTCAGCTGATTATCTCAAGAAGGTTTTAGAAAAGTTTGTTAATGAGATTGTTACCAGGGAACAAAATATAACCTGAGCCCAAAGAAAAAAAGAAAAACCAAACCAAAACAAACCAGTTTGGACTGATCACTTTTTTCCTCAAACTGCAACTAAACTGGAACCTGTTATTTTAAAGCACGTGCTGAACTCAAACCAAAACCAAACCCATTTCCCAGTTATTGATGCAAAGTGAGAGTTTGCCTGACTGTGTCTCTACCAAGCACAGCACAGGGACCCCTCGCATGCGTGAGGAGCCACAGAGCAGTCCATACCACAGCCTCCCCCTTCTCCCTGTCCCAGCCGTCTCCCACATGACTCCCCACCATGCCCAGCACAAGATCCTGCTGCTGGGCTACCCTGCACCAAACTGCCAGCCCAGGGGACCGCTTCAGCACTTGGGATTTTTGGGTGGGTTTGTCTCAGGTGAGCTATGGCTACGTTTCACCAGGTAAGGAGGAGTAAGAAATACTGCTGATCCAGGTCTCATAGTGGGGAGCGCAGTGTGGGGTTTCTGCCCGCAGCGCCCTGTTACCCGTGCCTCATTGCTCTCCTGTACTCCTCCTGTAACAGCACCTAGTGCATTTCACGGGACAGAAATTGCACAAGCAAGTTTCGGTGCCTCTCTACTGCGTGCACACAGCACAGCTTTACCAGGTGAGGGGGAGGCCTGATGGTGCAACAGCTTCTCTTGAGCTACACGGTCCCGCGTGCCAGGTTTAAGAGCTGAAGAGAAGCTGATGTGCTGCTGTGGGAACCTGAGCAGTGCACGTGCTCTGGAAGAAAAGCAAGGAACATGCGTGACATGCATTATACTGTGGACCTACGCTATCCCTGTCATTCTAAAGCACTTTTTTTTCAGTATAAAGCAATTCCAACCTGTTCAGTAACTCTGAACCAGTCGTTATTGCCACGAAACACCACAGCCTCAGCAAGCTATTCCTCAACTAGAAAATACAAAAAGTAGCTCCCTAGTTGTCAGAGCCTCATCTAACAGGCCGGTTGTCTCACAGAAAACATTTTCACTCTGTATGTCTTATACTGGGGATTTGAGGTTCACCAGAAGGATTGTCCTGGAATCAAAGCCTATAAAACCCATACAGCCTTGTTCAAGGTCTGAGCCTCAAAGAAACTGTCTCGCACATGCTCGCTAGAAATTTATTTGTGTTATTGGTGAAGGTTTCATCTATACCTTTTATTCTCCCTTTCCACGTACCCTGGGCTGTACCGTATTCACTGCCTCACTCATGTAAAGCTCAGCTGGTAACACATATGCAAGATCAGTCTGAATGGCAACTGCAGAGCAGGTGTGCCACGAAGGACAGTGACCCGCTACACCTAACGTCAAGGTGGTCACTCAAGCTGTAGCTGTCCTTGCTGTGGGTGTTAATATGTGGGGCTTGGCTCACTTAGGGGTCACCATGATTCCAGGTGGTGGCATTCCTGGATTTGCTTCTTATTTTCTATCAAAGGACAGGACTTTAGAAAACTTCGAGTCCCAAGAATCATGTACAAATGGAGTACAGTACGGTTTCCAATGGCACAGTGTTTTCTTCCTCAGCTCCAAGAAGTAAATACATCCATGTAGCAAAGGGAGACCCAAGCCTGATTTCTTGCTGAGATTGTTATGTATGTAGTGATGGAGGAAAAGCGCTGCACGAAGAGCAAATAAAATCTCTAGTTTAAGGAGACTTAGATGCTCTCCTAGAAAATGTGATTCTACAGCTGACTCTGCCAGTGTTTTTGTACAGGAGGGATGCAACTGCAAGTGAAACATCAGAACCAGAGCATCTCCATGCTTAGTATATATCTTTTGTTTTATTTACATAAAGTATTGTTTTTAATTATATTTATTCCCATCTTTCTATACTTCAATTCTACATCTGCCAAATGGAAGTAATAGTATCTTTTAACCTAAAGTGCACGTCTAGTACTGGAAAGATAAATTCATTGTTGGTTGTGAACCCCCTCAGATACTAAGATAGTAAATATATTGAAAAACCCTGTAAGGAATTTAATAACTCTGTATTCACCTCAGGATTTAAGTATTATGATGAAAATGAGATAAACACTATATACCAGATAACAAGGATTAAAAGAAATAGAGAATACTTCCCATCTGCCCTATACACTTCACCAAACATATTCACATTCCTTGAAAATACTTTTTCTGTTTTAACATTATATAACTTTAACATTTTGGCTCCAGCATTTGGATGCAAACTTTCCTGAGATTTTTTTAAGAGCTTGTTATCATGTTGTAAATGTTAGAAAGATTGTTTTATGTTCATTTGCAGTCTCATCTCAGAGGCGTTCTTTAAGGTAATTAATGTGGAGTTTCTGGTGGCGCTTTTTGATGGTTATTTGAAATGGGAAGCACCCCTTGATTCTGCGCAAAGAGCTGAGATATGATGTATAAACTTAGCATGTAATATGATCAGTCACATACAGCAAATACCAAATAAGAAAACAGTTTTGTGTTGTTTTGTTTTGTTGACTGCAACTAAATTAAATATATGTTTAGAGAAAATAAATTGTAGTTGGTTTATAAACTGTAAGTTATTGTCACTGAACAGATCTGCTCCAGACACACACATATCTGCAGTTAAAACAGCAGCTGTATATTTTTAAACCTTACTTGATTTGCTGTCATGACAGTCTAAAAATAAAGATTTACCAAAGTGGACAGACTGTGGGCTGTAATTTGCATCCTTTCTTTCCACAGTAGCTTGAACATGATTCAAGTAAGCATTTCTGTTTTGAGTTTTTTTCTAACCCAGCTCTTAGGAAATTTTGCAAGTTGCAGGGAAACAGGAAGTGTACAGGTTTAGAGAAATGTGTCATCACCTGACATATCTGTGTGTCACCTGCCTCCGGATGTCATGTATCAAACATACTGAGGCAAGAATTTGTAAACTTTCTGCTCAGAGTTTTGAAAGTTGTAGTTTGTGTACTGACAACAATACCAACAACTAAACCACAGAGCTAACTAGATCATCAGCTAAAATACAGAGCTTCTGATTACCAGCAGGCCAGAACAGAAGAAGCATTCAAACCCTGATAAATATCAGAAAAATTCTCTATCCCTTCTTCGTGTTCTCTAGCTTCACAGATTTGACAACGAGAAGAGAGGCATAGAAATCATTTGTCTGAAAAGAACAGCATATACAAGTTAGAGATGAGGTAAACTCAACTGAAAAATACCTGAATAATCACAAAGACTGATTCTGGATCTGAATGCTCTGATATGGTGACTTTTGATAAACTAAGCATGTGTTTTCTTTCTCTACACGTGATTCGGATGGGTTCATTTCAGCATACAGCAGTGTGAAAGCAGGATCCTCTCCAGAAACTTTGCAATCAGCCCTTTCTGTATTTTTGGAGAACCATAAGGCCTGTGCCTCAGATGTATTTTCATTTATCAATTATTTCTCTCCAAGAATTAGTTTTGCAGTGGAAAATATTGTTCACACATTCATGTTTTTGTTGCAGTGTAATGTACCCAGCCTTCCTCTGACCTTACGCAAGTCATAGCTGGGACTATTTTTAGAGATTATATTTGCAGCAAAATGTTACAAGAATGAGAGCAGCAAGGATGCTGCCAATAAATCCATCTGTATCTCCTGCTTCTCTGAGCCACATAAAAGCACACGTAACTAAACAGCCTAAAGCAGGACAGATGCCATCCTAAACATGTATTTAGGGGCCGGATATGGCTGGGGCCACCCTGACCAGCACCTCAGTGTCACCTCTGTATGGAAGCCAGTGCTTCCCAAGACAAGGCAGGGAATGGTATGATGGATAGTCACAAAATAATATTTTTCTGCATTGCTGTCTCAAGCTCTTTCCATGCAAACAAAAGTGAAGGTACCTGAGGCCTAAACTTCGTAGTGTAAGTTTGTCCCTAGGTAAGGAGACCGCAGAGGATGTGTTCCTTCACTCTGCAGGACTGAGGAGGAATGGGATTCACTAAGAGATCTAAACGGGTATTGCTTAGTGCTGGAAGTTGCAATGGATGGAACAAAGATGTGTTGAGCAATTAGTGCACATCAAATGCCAACACAAATGCATGATCTTTGTTGACTGCAGAAACCCATGTGTATTGCCTTCCCCAGGCGTCTTTCCTTCTCCTGCGTTGTTCATGATTTCATTGCCTAGATGTGAAAGACAAGAAGTTAAAACAGTGCCTTCAGGAAAGAGAGCAGAAGCAGCTTCACGTAGCATCTCTTCCCCTTGAGTCTGAGCCTACTGCTGCAGCACAGCTCTCTTCAGGGCTGGGTCACTTAAGCCTGGGGTTGCAAAAGCACTCACATCTAGGTAAATGACACTACTGTATTTTCCTTAACCTTAGGGAAAAAACAAAGTCAATATTATTTTACTAACAATGTCTATTTTTTCCCAAAGACAAATGAGAGTCTGCTGGGCCTATGGCAGTTCTTACTGCATAGGAAGTGCAGTAGGAAGACTTGTCAAAAATCTTTTTCTCATTTTCACGCACAAAAAAAAAAAGCATTCTGGATCCTGTTTGGAAAAAGAACTACAGTTCCTCCTTATCATTAGCTTTTTCCCTTACACAAAGAATCGCAGTAGGCTGAACCAAGCCAGAATGCAGCCTCTACAGCAAGGAGCAGAAAGTCCAAGGCCAGGAGTTTTCTACTTGCAGCAGCACTTCTTTGGGCCAAATTACTGACACCAGTTGGAGGTGTCCAGGGAATTAGCTCCAGGTAGTGACTGAGCAGTCTCTAGAGAGTCTGCTCTCTCTGAGCAGTTGTCTGATCCAACAACTATGTTTGACAGGAAAGGACCACAGGAGCCCCTACATGTTCCCCCTAAACAGCGTGTCTTACGGATGTTGTTGAAGAAGACTGCTGGGCTGGGTGGACCACTGGTCTGACCCAGAATGTCATTTCTCATGGTTTTAGATTTTTTACAACAGAAGGCTTGCCTCATGCTAATCGCCATCTCCATTTAGTTGTTGTTGGACTCTGTGCTTCTGTTTTCCCGTGTTTGGCGAGAAGTAACAGCTACTGCCAGGAATTATTGCAAGGGTAGAGATATTATGAGCAAGGGCAACTGAGAACTTTTGGAAGCAGGTCTCATAAGTGTATTAATTTTACTAATTAAACTGATTTAATTGACTTACTGGGAAAGAACCAAAAACAATAATGAAAGCAAAGCAGATCAGTGATTCATTCTGACACAAAGCTAGTAATCTGGTAGTGATAACTTTTTGTCCTGAACCTGGGTCGGGGCAATGCCTGGCATCAACACCAGCTGGGGGATGAAGGGGTTGAGAGCAGCCCTGCCAAGAAGGACTTGGGGGTACTGGTGGACAAAAAATGAGACGTGAGCCACCAATGTGCGCTTGCAGCCCAGAAGGCCAACTGTACCACGGGCTGCATCAAAAGCAGCATGGCCAGCAGGTCGGAGGAGGGGATTCTGCCCCTCTGCTTTGTTCTGGTGAGACCCCACCTGGAGTCCTGCATCCAGCTCTGGAGCCCTCAGCACAGGAAAGACATGGGCTTGTGGGAGCGGGTCCAGAGGAGAACCACAAAGATGATCTGAGGGATGGAACAGCTCTCCTGTGAGGAAAGGCTGAGAGAGTTGGGGTGGTTCAGCCTGGAGAAGAGAAGGCTGTGGGCGGACCTTACGGCAGCCTTCCAGTACCTGAAAAGGGGCCTATAGGAAAGATGGGGACAGACTTTTTAGCAGGGCCTGTTGCAACAGGACAAGGGGTAATGGTTTTAAATTAAAAGAGGGTAGATTTAGACTAAATATAAGGAAGAAATTTTGTACAGTGAGGGTGGGGAAACACTGGCACAAGTTGCCCAGAGAGGTGAGGTTTCCTCATCCCTGGAAACATTCAAGGTCAGGTTGGATGGTGCTCTGAGCAACCTGATCCAGTTGAAGATGTCCTTGCTCAGTGCAGGGGGGTGGGACTAGATAATCTTTAAAGCTCCCTTTCAACCCAACCTATTCTATGATTATGTATAAGGATCTTCATACGTCAGGTTCTTCTACTTCTGCTTTTCATTGTTGGACCTCAGGAAAGTTGTATGTCCTTTTTATATCACAGGTTTTTAAGGGGAGGAGAGGGAAAATTCATACAAATTTTTTGAAACTGCGTTAATATGGAAATGTGAGAACTGAAATGCAGTCTTTCTTAAAACATTTAGCCTGTTATATAAGAAAGCCGGTTGAAATTTCTGAAACATTTGTTTTGGCATCCTCAACTTGTTCTTTTAATCCAGTCTGTTGGTTGCAAAATGTTAAATTCATAGAGCTGCCTGGTGGCAGCTGAATTCATGAAATGGAGGCTGGTATTTTTTATTACTTGCTGCCCAGGACCTTTTTCCCTATTTTCTGGCCCCTTGTGGTGCCACTAACACCTTCATAAACTGAATCTAAAATATGATCAACTCAGGGTCACCTATTCAGTTCCGGGTAGTGCTTGACACTGACGTGTCAGAAGTATGTAGGATGAACTGACAAAATAGGATCGTGCTCTAAAATAGATCCCAAAGGAACAAAAAAGGATTTTTTTCTCAAAGAGGCACTCTGTAAAAGTCATGCTCAGAGCTGACCTCTCCCCTGCTCCATCACAGGAAGGGAGAAGCTCTGTTGAGGTTAGACCTTTGTCGCTCCCCTTCTGCCCTAACTTCACACCGTGGTGCTGAGCAGTGCATGAGATAAACCATACCTGCCCTCTTCTCCTCTTTCCTGTCTACTCAGCACTCACTGGTGAAAGCGAGCGGAAGGAAGGTGAAAGGCAGTTTGTAAAAAGAAAAAGTGAAAGAAACTGGATTTAACTGGGTGAGTATAACCTTGCCACAAGCCTCCACTGCACTCTGGAGCTTCTCTCCAAAACACAGACAGAGGCATCGCCTTATTCCAGGTTTTGACACCTGGAAGTAGATGTAGCAAACAACCTGCCTGAAGGAAAGTCCTCTGCAGTCTCTGTTCCATGGCATGCAGGCATCAGCTAGGAGTGCAAGCGTAAATCATAAAAGCAGAGTAAAGAAGGCCAGGCAAATTAGCCTTTACCCAGGCTGTTGTCTACACTGGGAACTGGGATTGTGAAGATAATCCTCACCCTCAGCCTTGCTGGTGTAGAGCAAAGGGGGGGTTCAGCTGCACAACATTCATGTCTTTATGGAGGAATGACAAGACACGCAGGCCAAACAACCAGCTAATTTTTCTAGAGAGGAAAAAGCAATGTCATCTGTCCTACTCAAACAGCATCGCGGAAGGGGGAAGCTCCTTCACTGTGCCCCGGCAGTCTTGATTTCAGCAGCTTGGTATAGATAGAACCAGTGTAAATATTGGGACAGAAAACAGCTCACTTCCAAACCCTGGCTGCCTCTGCCGGGCTAACGAGTAAGGACCTTATCTACACCCATGCTGCTACCAGGCCATGCTGTACCGCGGGGATCAGTGCTGATAAGTGACTGTATGAGCTGGCAGTCATTTGCCCACAGCCTTATTCCAGCTAGACATGCATGTGAGCACCTAATGCGTAGAAACTAAGCACAGGCACAGAGGGTCTGTGGCCATTCTTGCTCCTTCAGGCAATAACTCTTGTCTTCTTGTCTTTGCTACACACAGCACCGGGCTCAGAAAGCTTCCCCTGGGCAGCACAGGCACTGTGAGAGATGTTTCAACCGGCACTGCCGTGCACCAGTTGAGCCCTCCATCTCCTGCATGGTCATCAACTGCCGCTTTCACTGCGGGGCCACCTTCCACATGTGCAAGGAGGAGGAGCACCTGTTGCTCTGTCCCTTAGAGCAGGTCTCCTGCCTCAACTCAGGCTATGGCTGCCCTTTTTCCATGGCCCGCTTTAAGCTGGCGAAGCACCTCCAGGTCTGTCCAGCCAGCGTTGTCTGCTGCTCGATGGAGTGGAATCGCTGGCCAAATGTCGATTCAGACACAACCCTCCACAAGAACATTATGAAGCAGACCTTGAACGAAGAGTGTCTGGACACAGCCTTGGCGCTCAGAGACCAGAAGATCCTTTTCAGGTCTTTAAAAATAGCTGACTTGTTTCCAGAGTGGAGGAAAAAGGATGAAGTGGAAGAGCTAATAGACGAAGCCATGGGTGGGGAAGAAGGTGCTGTGGGAGGAGTAGCCTGTGGTTCCCAAGACGGCAACGACCAGTTGTCTGAGCTCAGCCAACGTGAGCGTGAAGATTTGGCAAAGGACAAAGAGGGAATGGATCTGGGGAGTTACAAAACCTGGGAGAACATTTTCAGCAAAGAGCTCCTGGCTTGCAAGGTAACAGGCTCAGCAGCCAGCACAGGACAAAAAACGGAGGAGGCTTCCAGGAAAACAGCGTCAGCCCCTCATGCTGCCAGCTCCACAGAGAAATCAAAGGAAGTATCTGACGGTGCAAAAGAGACAAAAGACCAAAAGCCTGAAGAAGTAACACCAAATAGAGAAATGACAGGACTGGCTCCCTGGCAAGAAGGGGTCCTGGAGAGGCTGAAGAAGGAAGTTGGTGTAGGTGATTACAACATGTATCTGGTACATCATGGGGGAATGCTCATCCGCTTTGGCCAGCTAGCTGCTTGCACTCCCAAAGAAAAAGACTTTGTGTATGGGAACTTGGAAGCTCAGGAGGTGAAGACTGTCTACACCTTTAAAGTGCCAGTTAGTTACTGTGGCAAAAGAGCACGATTAGGAGACGCGCTGGGCCACAAGATACCGACTTCAGACAAGTCTGTGGATACCTCAGAATTGGGAATAAACCTAGAAGAACTACCTAAGGCAGATATAATTAAAGCCACACTGCTGTGTGCACTGGAAAAAGAGCTGAAAGGCCATGAGATCTCCGAAGCAAGGGGTATCGATGGGCTCTTTATGGATTTTCCAACACAGACATACAGCTTTCCTCTGGAGCCCTTCTCTTCCAATGCTGTTCTAGCAGATATTCTGGATGAAAAAAGCCCACCAGAACTCCACGTGGAGCTGTACACTGAATGTGTAACCAGAAGACACAACAAAAGCAGTTCAGCTTTCACATTCACTTGCAGTCATTTCTTCAGGAGGGACGAGTTCCCATCCCACTTCAAGAACGTGCATGCTGATATCCAGTCATGTCTGGATGGATGGTTCCAGCATCGCTGCCCACTGGCCTACTTGGGATGTACTTTTGTTCAGAATCACTTCCGCCCTGAGGGACTCAAGGCCAAGGTTATATACAGCAAGCCTCTCAAGACCTTTGCTATTAAGCCAGAGGTGGACACTCTCCTTGCTGAATCAGGGAAGTGCAGTTCCATAGTGGCTAATCAAGGGAGAAATACGGACTCGCTGAGCAGCCTCCCAGTGGAAGTGCTCAAGTACATTGCAGGGTTCCTGGACAGCTTCAGTTTATCTCAGCTATCGCAAGTGTCGGTGCTGATGAGGGACATCTGTGCCACTCTTCTTCAAGAGAGGGGAATGGTCCTGCTAGTCTGGGAGAAAAAAAGATATTCCCATGGCGGTACTTCGTGGAGAGCTCGCAAAAAGGCAAGTGACTGTGACACTGGGAAAAAGACAGCCATGGGTTCTTTTCACATAAAACACAAGCATAGCAGGGGATGCTGCATATAAGCATGCAGATGTGGGGAAGGTTCATGAGGCTGTGAATTTGCACCACAATTGTCAGGGATCAGGGCTATAAAATGCAGTACATCTAGCAAAGGTAGGAAGGTGTAAGTGGACATCTTCTGACCAGCTGAATGTCCCCACCCAAGCTTGTCTTGGGTAACCTGTTTGCATGTGCACTGTTTTTAGGCACTAGAAACTGAGAATTCCTGATATTTAAAGTTCACACATGGATTTCTGAAGAACTTCAAGTTCATACTTTTTTTTGCTCTTTACAAGACTGTCTAGTAAGTCAAAACTAAAGCATGCTTTGGAACGCCAAACAGGTAAAGAACAAGGAGACATGGCTGTGAGAAGAGCTCAGGCGTTCACATCAACCCCCGAGGGCTTTCGTGCTTAGTAGTTCACAGGATTGCCATGAGTCTCTGATTCATTGGGTTGTGAGCACCTGAGGGAGGAGCATGGGGATAGAAAGCCTTCTTCTGTAAGGCTGGTCTCCCACTGTATGCACTGGAAAATCACCACCCTTACTGGCTGGTTAGGTAGGCTGAAAGAAATGTGTAAACACAGCTCAGTCTAAGTCCTAGTTGAACAAAAGTTATTACTTTCTTTTTTTGCTAGCTGATAGCCTTGCAGCTGTTCTAACATAAAACCGTTTGAAAGAATAGCATGACAGACTCCAGCGTGACCAGGTGGACGAGATAGGGATCTCAGAACAAATAATTTAGAGATCCGGGGAAGACTCCCAGAAACGATCTAAGGACCTGGCTTTCAAGCAGATCCCTGAAGATCTCCACCTATTGACTCTTATCAAATGGAAACTTAATAGTTTATGACTCTTTATTAAGAGAAAGTGCTCTTTATTAAGGAGAAAACATGAAGCGTGGTGAATTCAAGATCTGTGTAACAAAGTTTGGTGGCTGCAAGTTGAATCAGCGCAATCCAAAACAGGAATTAGCCACTGAAATAATTTACTGGAGGATGCGGCTTCCTTCAGTAAAAGAAAAAAATTCCAGCTGAGCAATCATATAGCAATTAACTTCCGTTATTGCAGCACAACTTCAAACCAGCAGCATTGAATTTAAGGACTGTCTAACCCTTTTCACGTTAGCTCTCTGTACTGACCACACAGGAATCTTGTTTCCAATGCACAGAGTGTGCTTGAAAACGTTCTGTCTGTAATTGGTCTGAATTTCTTAATTAATGTGTATAATAGCTATGATTACTTAGGGCTAGGACAGGGTCAGGTAATCTTCAGCGTTGTACACATACTGTCCTTCTTCCACAGAAAGAAACATTTTTAGGGAGAAGAAATCTACTATGACTTTAAGAGTTCATTTGATTTAATGGTATACAGCAAATATTAAAGTGATTTAATCACAATCTTATCACTACATGCTAGTATATCACTAAACGGTACATGGTATCACTGCAAACTGAATTGGAAAATTTTAACTGCACATTTCTACTTTTTACAAGCTTGTATGTCCTCTAGGAGTAACTTTAACCTTAGATTTCCCAGGCTTGTTCTGGGGTGGGGTGAATAACAAGTGTTGTAATGTTAATTACCTTGAAGTTGCTGATAGATGCTTTGCAAGGTCTTTGTGAAGTCAGGTTTCTTTGAGATACGTATCACACAAGCATGCTGTAGTCACTTTGCTTGATAAACATCTTGGATCACACTGTACATGTGATGGAGTTTTCTGTAGAGGGGCGGTGGTCAGGTGTCCTGGATTTCCTCAAGCCCAGCACTGGACTGGCACAAAAAACTATAGAAAGATATTTTCCTGTTAAAAATGGCAGGTGATGACTAAAGCAACAAAACCAGCAAGTACAAGGTACATCACAATACAGACCCCACTAGTTGTTGTGCCTGCCCTGCATGATCAGATGTTCACTAGCCTTTCCAGCACGAGTAATGCACACCCGCTATAAGCATATATAGATTTTTAAAATCCTCTTCAATTCTTACCAACATTCCCATTTTCTCTCTCCAATTTATGTTCCCTTTCCCGTATTAGATCTGGCAGTTCAGCAGCCTGTTCTCCAGAGTTAACAAATGGCAGCGCAACGAAATCACGTGCATGTCAGAGCACCTGAAGAACTGTCCCTTCTACCAAGTGGAGCGCAAGACGGACCCCGTGCTGCTGACAGGCATGTGCGAATCTCGAGAGCAGACTCAAAAGACTTTAGTTTCTACTTTCAAGCGTAGAGTCTGAACAACCTGCTTCCCCTCCACCATGCTCCTTTCAGGGCCCTTGAAAAGAAGATTTGGGAATTTCGGTGTAAAGATTGTTGCTTCCAACTCTCCTTTGGACATACAAAACTGGCTTCTCCCCAGCTGCATTTGAAACATCCTGCATCTTTTTTTTGCCTGCATTAATTTAGTTGTTGAAACTTCATCCACCGCTCACTGATATCATGTGTTTTCTGTTTACGTTTCTGTTCCTTGCTTAGTACAGCATCCCAAAGAAAGCAATAAGGATCTCGTTTGAAAACAGCATCTTCACAGCCTTGAAGGTAGGCTGCTGCTCCTGTACCATGTCCCTCAGAGAAGCAAGAGCAGTTAACGTACCTAGCTCAGCTAGGTCTGAAACACCTTAGTTTTGGCTTGAAAGCCAAGTTCTAGGAGCACAGGTAGATGCCCTCCTGTCTGGCAGACCTAGGGCCTGCTAATCTGTTCTGAGATGTGGGCAAAAGAAAAGGACCCCCCAAAATTAAGTGACTTAATTAGAACTCCAATGAGGACTCAGGAAATCACTGCACAGCCACAGACCACCATTTAAGACCCTGATTCATGCAAGCCTGCCCAGCTGAGCACAAGCCTAAAGCTGAGCTCTTGGGAGCATTCAAACCAAACCAAAGCAAACAAAATTTCTCTTTGTTAGAAATTACCAAATAGCAAACAGTTTTAGGCGCTCCACTGACTTTTTACATTTTTCAGCTAATAACGTTCTCTGTCTTATTTAAAAATCCATTAAAGCCATCAAAGAATGTTTGAAGTAATTTTTTAGAATGCCTTAGCTACTCAGTTTTACAGTTGTAAGTTGCAAATTGTAATCGTAAGCAACAGAAAACAATTTGTCAAAGAAATATTATTCTTTTCTGTAAAAGGCATTCAGCAACCCATTCAGTAATGGTATGGATAATGTTTGCTTCAGTTAAATGGGCTGGAGTATAAGAATTTGTTCTTTTTTTACAGAGCAGAAGAGTTATTAGGATTTGGTTTATTTTTTAATAAATACATTAATCTAAAAACAGAACATGCTTGAAGCAACAGATGGGAGAAAGTGGGCATGTTACCAACAGCATCTCTTATTACACTATTTAAACCCATTTCAGAGGCCCTAGTTAGAAATGCCATAGTTGTGGTGGTGGGTGGGATTCCTCTGAAATGGCCGTAAAGGGACTCAACAGCTCACAGCCGCTGCACAGCCACAGCGGCGCCGACTCATGCCCCTTTCTTTTTTAAGCTCGTAGCCAGAACTGGGAGCTCAGGACATGAGGTCTGGCTTTCATCTCAGCGTCTTGCGCAGGAGAACCTCACCAGGAGCTGGGACGTTTGCTGGCCTGGACCACCACTCTCCTCGCTAGCCAGGTGAAAACTGGCCCAGGTGGATGGACGCACGCCGCACTTGGCATCTCTGGTCTTGATGCAGATCTGGGGTGAGGCAGCTATGCAAGAAGGAGCCCTCTCTTACCGATAAAGGTTGCTGATGAACCTGAGCTGAGTGCTTGGTAATCGAAGGCGTGAATCGTGTGGTGACCGAAGCCATGCTGAGTGCATCTCGTCCTTGTCTACACTTGCAGCTTAAGTGGTCCCTGTGAGATTGTTGACCATACAAGAATGTTTTTCTTCTCCAGACACATGTCCTCAGGAATGTATCGTCTGAGTTGTGGGGACAGTGAATTGGTCCCAGGAGCAGCAGCAGGAGTAGCAGCAGTTACTTTTTTTTTTTTTTTTAATGCTATTCTCTTTTCTGTCCCTAGAGATCCTTTCTGGGAAGTCTCATAATGCTTTACACATGAGAATAAAATTATCTGCGCAGGTATCCTGCCGAAAACACAACAAGTAGCATCCCAGTTTTACACAGAGGAAACTGGAGCAAATGAACACAGGGAACCTAAGCAGGGCCAGGAGCAGCTAAAGCAGGGTGCTCTGATCCTTTATCCTGTGGCTCAAGGCACCGCACAAAAACAAACTGGCCATCCTTTAAAGCTGCTTACAAAAGTTCACCTGTCCTCAAAACATCCCATCTAACATAAGTCGCCCAACATTATCACTCTGTTTTACAGAGGGAAGTTGACAAAGGTGAGGACATACAGCCAGACTTCTGAGACTGGTCTCTGCATCAGGGCCTCATCCTTCGCATATCACATACCTGATTTTGAAAGACACTGAGCACCCAAATGTAGCTGAAGAGCATGGTAGCTGCAAATGCACGTCCAAAAATCGGGTGCCAGTATCTATGCTGGGTGCTTAAAAACGGAGCCACTCAAAATTATGGATAATTTGAGGAAGGGGACAAAAAAAAGACGCTTAAATAATAGGGTCTCAGTCATTGTTCAAGGCTGGTGTAAGAGACCATGAAAAAGTTCAGCCTGTTCATCTCTCACCAGATCAGCCACTTAGCTGCTGTAAACTGGTGTGGCTGCCCTGAAATTTTAGCTTACATTAGGTATGAATTGGGCTCATTTTACCTTTAGTGCCAGTGTCACTGGCTCCACTGCTATTCCACTTGTGGCCTCATTCTCTTGATGCCAGAGGATTCTGTTCCAGTATCTCCCTGCTCCTGGAGATCGCATGACCTCAGTTCCAGCCTTGTTACCCCTGATCCTGCTTCCTCCCCGTGCACGGAGTCAGACTTCAGGGAGGATGCAACCTTTGCAAATGTGGCGGTTCAAGGTGCCACTCAGAGACAGGGATGTCACAACCTCTTGGGATCAGCCGAGGTGTATATACAACGTCTTGGAGACTGGATCATTTTCCTTCTGGTACGGCTATGGGCTACACTGGAGAGACACAGGCTGTTAATTCACAGAGAGAGAGGGAGATAAATTCACCCCGTGATTATGTATCTGTAAACTGTAAATTTGTTTAAGTAACCTTCAGCATATATAGTGAAAGCTAAAAATCTACAGCCATCTTCAAGTTAGTCCGGCTAACCCGACCCTGGAAGAAGGAAAGCTGTACAGGGAAGTGGATACCACCCTGATGCTGGTGCATACCCACCTGGCAAATGCCAGCTGGTAGCCACTTCTTACTTTATCTTGCATTTAACACTAGTGGAGAGCTGTGGGCTGGTGCCGGGTGCAGTTTAAATAATCAGAGGATACATGCCAAGCTAGCTCATTCTTGATGGTCCTGCTGATTAGCAGAGTTGTCGGAAGCTTTGGAGAGCTACAAGGAACCAAATTTGTCTGCCCTATTTATCTTGGTGAGCACAACACCGGCTTAGTTAAAAAGCGAAAGGCTTTGGTTTGGGTTCAGCAAGTCCTTGGGCTCCTGGTTTAAGCTTGTAATGTGACCACCACAAGGTCTGAACTGGAAAAGAGGACCTGAGTCCAGCAGAGCACTGAGGTTGCTCTCAGTCCAGATCACACGCTCCAGACCTTCACAGCTTTGATCCCGTTTGTGCTGCCCACAAGTCTGGTGCAGGGCAAGAGCAACGCTCCACACACTCCAGGCTGATGTGTTTTGCAGTGTTTCCATTTGTTGGAAGAACGGGAACAGAAATGATGGCATCGTGGAAATCAGAGAGTTTAGAGCAGGGCAAAAAGACTCAGGACGAGAGAGCAGGAAGACAGGAAAGGTGTCAGGTTTGGATAGAGGAGACCCACTCAACCATAGGTGTCACAGGGAGAGGCAAGTGGGGAAAGGTAAAGGGGCACAGGGATAAGGGGAAGTGGGATGTGGAAGAGGTGATGCACCTGCATGGTTTGGGAGCAAATGGTTCAATTCAACAGGACTCTAGGAGGGTAAGAGTGACGTTTGGGAGAGCAAAGATGTAAGGGGAATGGAGAGTTTATTTTATTTCATTTGGTTTCAACTGACACAGGAAGGTATTTGGATGAGCCTGATGAACTCAGTGAAACGCAGACTCTTGTTCTGAACTGTAATTTATACAGTGGACCCCACTCTGTGGCACGGCCTCTGTTCTGGGTTCGAGTATTCAGCTGGCGGATTGTTGATGCATGAGCTGAGAGGCCACGGTAAAACCACAAAGAGTCACAAATTTTGATATTCCTGTACGCTCATCATTTGCTGCCAGCAACAGACTTTCTGGATAAATGCTTCTTCTTGAGGAAGAGGCTGGAAATTCCCAATCAGTGTTATACAGCAACATGCAGCAGATGATATTTCTTAAGGGGTGAAAGCATAGGTCACCTACTGACACGTGTCGTAAGTCCGGGTTGGAGGGAGAAATTACTTGCCAAGCCTCCGACTCCCAAAACCGAGTACAGATAAGGTGAAGTTTATCTGAACATTGTTTGCCATTTTGCAAAACTCTGTAACTCCTTGTTGCTTTCTTAAGAATAAAAATTTTTATGGTTTAAAAAAATCCAGCAAAACCCAAGTCTTATCTTGTTTTCTTAGTTTCATCACATTAATGTCTGCTTTGCTTACAAATCAGATGTGGCAGTTCCTGTACCCTCATATTCATTACGCTCCTTTCCTCTGCTCCATTCTCCACTATAATTTTTCTGGTTGAAGACTACTATTTGTATTTATTACTTATATTTATTTTATACTTATTTAATTTTAACAATTATTTTTATTTTTGACCCCATCCTCTTTGCATAGCCACTTTCTCCTTCCTGGTTCAGTTATTTACTTGTATGAAAAACTGTCCTTTTTAAAAATCCATTTTCCAGACTGAAGTTACATTATATCTACAAACATTTGAAGAAGAGTTTTCTTTGTGGCTGTTCACCCACGTAGCTACAGCGGGATTTTTGCTTCTTTACTTGGGGTGCAAGTTCCACAGCCACTGTAGAGCTCTCTGAAATTCTGGGCATCTTTCACATGCAGTTTCCTTCCCACTACAGTCCACGTTACAGAGCCTTCTTAATTCCTTGGTTTTTTATTTCTTTTAAAACAAACCCTCCATGTACAGTATACTTATTTAGCTTCCCACTTAATTGACATGTAAGGAAATTATGATCACACGCTCCAGATTTATTTTTGATGACCACCTGCTCTATGACTTAATTGCTATTTACAACTAACAAATCTTTTGAAGGTTCAGTGATGGTTTTGTGAAGGAATTTGTCATCTGCCATATTGCAAATTATAGGCCTAAGACCCTTTATGAACATCAGAGATTATTCTCTGGTCCATAGCTCTGAAGTTAGTTCCCCCATGGCAGCATAGTTATCTCTTTTAACATTAGCTCTCTCCCTACATATCCAGTTATGAACTTGAGTGGTTCACAGCTGACTCTGAGCTGCACCAGAGAAAAGCCTCTTTTAACGTTCTGAGCGTCACCTAAGCAATCTATAACATCATTCATGTGATGCCAATGCACTATTTTTGTCTTCATTTTGTATCAGTCCTGAACAGCAGAATATTTTAATACAGGGATGACTGTTATTCTACCATATTTATGTCACTTGCACAATAGCTAGTTTACACCCCAAATTAGTTGCTCATATTTCTTTCCTACCAACACCTGGGAGGCAGTTACAAAGATAATGGAGCCAAAGTCTTCTCAACAATAGCAGGCGATACAACAAGGGGCAATGGCAACAAGCTGAAGCTTGGGAGGGTCAGGCTGAGTTTCAGGAAAAATTTTTTCATCAGAAAGGTAAAGGAAAGGTACCCAGAAAGGTGGCAGTATCTTCACCCTTGGAGGGTTTCCAGACTTGGTCAGACAAAATCATGGTGAGCTGCTTGAGCCAGAGGTTGGATCAGAGACCTCCAGAGGTCTCCTCCCATCACCACTTCTCTGACTCTCCAAAGTACACCAAAATCTGCCTCCCTGGCCTCACTCGCTTCCCTTAGCTGAACTAGATAGCCCTTTGGCTACTGGTATTGTCTGCTGCTGCTTCTCTCATCACAATTAGTATATTCTTCCCCCTTGTTGGCTAGGCCTCTCTGCCCATCGTTACCTCCTCATCTGTCATCAGGTACTTATTTAACTGGTCTTCATCTCCCTGCATATGAAACAGATACAGAGCCCTCCCCCAGCGGTTGCAGCATCACTGAATGGCTCTCTCAAACACCTGCACGATGAAGTTATATTTGCTAGCTAGCTTAGTAAGTTGCACAACTTTTTGCCAGAGCTGTTTGTTTTAGGCAGGCTGATCCAGCATGCAATGGATCGCAGCTCTGGAGCACGGAAGGGAGTCCCAGCTTTCGCAGACATCTGGAAGGGTTTGATTACAGAGAACAGCTTACTGCTCTGCAAAACAAAGGCTATCACAACTGCTGTGTTTGAGCCTCTCTGCAGGCAGTGCCCCGCAGCTCGTTTCACAGCCACAGCGCAGGCTGCAGACCTCCCCCAGCTCCTCTGCGTGAACAGCTAACGGGCAGATCTGCTGAAACGCAGTTTTGGCCCCACTGGAGCAGGGAGGGAAACAAATCAGTGGAAGGAGCCTTGCCTTAGCAGACCCTGCTGCTGCCTTTGCCTGGGGTGAAGGAGTTGTGCTCTGCTTCACTGGCTGATGAGAAGATGTGGGTGCCCTCTGAGAGCACAGATAATGCCGGATAATAACATGTAGGGCCCGGGGAGCAGAGATGAGCGCAGCTCAGATCGAAGGGGGCTGCCGGGACTCACAGGATGTGCGGGTAGTGCATGGTATTACCCCAGTGAGGCAGTGGGAGAGCGAGTCAGAGCAGCTAGCCGCATCTGACAGCTCAGGGCTCGTAAGTATAACTTCAGCAGGAAGAATTGACGTATCTTGTGGGCCTTTTCCAACGGGACTGAAGTGGTGAGTGAGGATGGGATTGGGATGCAAGGGGTAAGTCTGTATCAAGAACCTGTATCTGTGTTGGGTGCAAGGTGCTTCCTGGGCTGGGCGTCAGGAAGTTTTACTGAAAGAGCTGAGGCTGGGGGTTATCATGGTTTACTGTAGCTGTGCGTGCATGATCACAGCAGGCCACAGTGAGGGTTAAGTTGTATTACTGCGGGGCTAGCAAGACTGAGAAGAGAGGAACCGATCAGCAGAGAAGCAGCCATTTTCTCTACGTGTGTCTGAAAGATGGGGGGAAAAGGCAGTAGCTAAAATACAATCAGAGCTCACCCATTTCCCCTCTCGCAGCTTGTTTTTTATGCCGTGATGTTTTTCCCATGAAGCCAGGGCTGACTTGGCAGCCGGTGGTGGCACCACCCATCCCCGGGCTCGGGGGCTGGCTCACACCACCACCCAGCAAACCGGCTTCTACGCAGTTGAAGAAGGTTTTGCGGGGCGGGGGGGGAACAGCAAACCAACCAGCTTCCACCTCCAAGCCTTGCAGAAAGCTAAAGCTTTCTAAAAAGCAAGCGGACAGGGACGCGGCTGCTTGCAGGGGCTGCTCAGCAGGCCGGAGGGGATGAGCTTGCGCGCCGGAGCGCGGCGGGAAAGGCTGATGTGGTATCGACTTAAAGAGGGACCGGGCAAAAGCAGCCCAGCAGCAGGTTTGGGGGTGCTGCTCGACCCCGGCTGGCCGCGCCCCGCTCCCTTGCCGCCGCGGGTCTCTTGAGTGAACGCGCTCAAGGGCCGGGCGTTTCCTTCCTTCCGCGCTGCCAGAGCGAAAGCGAAACCAACGGCAGCCGGGCGGCCTTGGTTCCCCTGAGGGTTCCGGCGTCTGGAGGCGGACGGGGAGGCGGCATGGCCGGGGAGCCGGGGCTGCGCTGGGCCCTGCTGCTGTGCGGGGCCCTGCTGCTGTGCGGGGTCCTGCAGGCCGTGGCAGCGGGTGAGCGGCCGGGGCGGGGGCCGGGGATCCCCCTGCGCTCATCCCCCCACCCTTTCAGCCAAGGTCTCCCAGTGGGGTCTGGGGGCTGCCTAAAGGCTGCTGCTGTAGCAGGGTGGAGGGGTCCGCTGGCAGCAGGGCTGGGAGAACAACCCCGCCGTGGCAGCCAGCCCCCGGCCTCCCGATTATTTATCGCCATCCCACTCTTCTTCGTTGGTTCGCAGCGGGGGTCGTGCGTTCAGACGGTTCTTTTCCCTCCCTAAAGGGCCAGCGACAGCCCCCACCGCAGCGTCTGCGTTTCGCAGGGTGGACATCGCCCTGGGCTGCTCCTACGTGGGGGAAGAAGCGAGAGGCCTGCTGCGTGCCGCTGGCGAGGCGTCCTCCGAGCATCCCGCCGCCCTCGTGCTGCGGGGCGTCAGCGTCAGCGATGACCGGAACTTGGGTGAGGTGACTGAGTACAAAGTCCCGCAGGAAAAGCCTGACCCCTCTGCTCCCATCGTCTTTGAAGCCTCAGGTGAGTGAGAGAGCTGCAGCCGGGGTTTTGGCCACTCACCCGCACCGGGCTTCTGCAAGATTTTTCTTTAACTGAGTTTAGACAATTAATTTTTGTATGGCCACTAAAGCTATACACATGATTCCCTGAATTCCACAGTTTGGACTTTAAGAAAGGAAGTTTGTGGGAAATGTTAGAAAGCCCTATTGAGGCATCTCCTTCCTACTGGGTCTATCCTAGATTGCCTGTCTCTTGGGAAACACTTTGTCAAAAACAGGAATTCACAGAATTGCAGAATCACAGAATGGTCAGGGTTGGAAGGGACCTCTGGGCATCATCTGGTCCAACCCCCCTGCCAAAGCAGGATCAGCTAGAGCAGGCTGCACAGGACCTCGTCCAGGCGGGTCTTGAATATCTCCAGAGAAGGAGAATCCACCATCTCCCTGGGCAGCCTGTTCCAGTGCTCTGTCACCCTCAGAGGGAAGAAGTTCTTCCTCATGTTCAGATGGAACTTCCTATGCTTCGGTTTGTGCCTGTTGCCCCTTGTCCTGTTGCTGGGCACCACTGAACAGAATCTGGCCCCATCCTCCTGACACCCACCCTTAAGATATTTGTAAGTATATATTAGGTCCCCTCTCAGCCTTCTCTTCTTCAGGCTAAACAAGCCCAGCTCCCTCAGCCTTTCCTCGTAGAAGAGATGCTCCAGTCCCCTCCTCATCTTCGTAGCTGTCCACTGGCCTCTCTCCAGTAGTTCCTCATCTTTCTTGAACTGGGGAGCCGAGAACTGGACATAGTACTCCAGATGGGGCCTCACTAGGGCAGAGTAGGAGAGGGGGAGGACAACCTCTCTCGACCTGCTGGCCGCACTCTTCTTAATGCACCTCAGGATACCTTTGGCCTTCTTGGCAACAAGGGTGTGCTGCTGGCTCATGGTTATCCTGAGTATTCCACTACACAGAATTATTGCACCCATAAAGAGTGTTCCTATCTTCAGTCATGCGAGTGTTCTGTGCTAGCAGGAAGCATGGTGGTAAGTGGGCATGAAGGAGAGCTGTCCTGCTCAGAAGGCCATAAAGGCCTTAAGGACCCTAACCTAACCAGTGAAGAAGGTTCTTACTTCACTCGTGGGTGCCAACCTGCGGTCCAGCCTCTGTAGCCCTTGCATTGCGCATAACTTTGCAAATGGAGTGAAGCAAAGGTCTGAGCGTGTACTTCGCTGTGGTCTTGTCCGCTGCCTACAGTGCTTATCTTCAGGCGTGTGCTTCAGTACAAGCCTGTTTGAGGCCCTGAGACATGTTCAGAGGGGAACCTGGAGGCCCAGCAGGATCCGTTAGCCTGGGTCCAAGCTCTCCTTCGAGTGGTGTGGCTGGACTGGGCATAGGTGAGTTGAAGCACACTACAGCCAGGCTACTGTCAGGCATTGCAGACACAGAGTTAGTTTCCAGTGACGTCCATGGAAAGCATGCAGGTCACTAGGGATGCTTACACCTACGCTTAAGCCCGTGCTGTGATCAGAGGCACAGGTGCAGTGTGTCTCTGCAGTCAGCCACTCCTGCCACCCTTTCTTTCCTTACCTGGGATGCTTCAATGTCCCCTTTGTTTCTGGATTCAGGCCTAAACCAAATAAACATTGTGGGTCTTTACTGGGCATTTCACATACACAGCTTGCTTTCTTGAGCTAGCTAAATGGAATCTGTTCCTTTTATTCTGCTTTCCTAACACCTTCCTTTGCCCAGAGTGAACTCTGTGTGATCAGGCAGGATAAAATACAACCAACAGACTGAGGGATGTAAGACTGTCATGACAAACCTCTCATATTCTTTGCAGGCCTTCATCTGTTACGCCTAGCCTTGCATTTCTGGGCTCTGACTGACCCCTGCAGTGCATGATGCTTCTCCAAAATAACGTGTCTCATCAGCTTGCGCTTTCTTTCCCCTTTTGGATTCAGGCAGTCAGACCTCTTCCTCTGTCCCCACAGCACCGTCGGTATCCATCCCACATGCAGAGTCCCTGCTGCACGCCGAGTGTGATGGGGAGGAGCTGACCTGTGAGATCTCCCCGTACAGCTCCCAGCGGGCTGGTGACGGGCTGTGCCATACCTCCTGGTTCATGTCCACCCTGCGGCTCTCCGGCGGGATCAGTATCGCCCTCGTGCTCAGAGGACCCCACTGTGGCGGCTGGGAGGAGGAGGAGGAGCACGATGCAACACTGCACCCAAAGCTGAGGCTTCCTATGAGCAAGGAGGGGACGTTGCTGACCACAGGTGACCAGGTGGCCTGGGGTGCCCCCACAGCACTGGGGGACACAAGGGGAGGGGAGCCTGTGTCCCTGAGACCCCCACGCCCCACCTCGCTCCAGGACCTGAGGGCTGCCGGGAGTTGGAGCTTAAGGAAAAGAGGGTCACACAGATTGCCCCCGACCCTGTCTGCTCTCAGGGTTTCCCATGCCCCAGCCCCTGAGGATGATAAGCACCTTCAAGACCGTGACATGCACTTGGTGTCCACCAGTCTCCCTGCCCCACTAACACCACCAGGCTGGCTTCTTCCAGCTCTGCAGTCCACATGGCCCCTGGGGCAACACATAGGATGCCTGTGCCTCCTCCTCCTCCTCCTCCTCCTCCTGGTGGGGAGCCCAGTGCCAGCCCGTCCCGCCCAAGGGTGCCTTCTTTAACCACATCTGTTTAACTCTTTGCTTTGCCTGTGTTTCTGTTTCTAGTTGAATTTCAGTTGTCATCACGCAACACTTCTCTGCGCATGCATCTTGGTGGCTCGGTCACCCTCGACTGCCGCTTTGCCTTGGCTCCCAGCTCCTTGTTCTCCTCCCTGGAGTGGAGGAGGCAGCACCGAGGCAGTGGCCAGAGCCTATTCCGGTACCAGGTGGGGAGCACAGGCCCAGCATCGCAGCCAAAAGTCCATGTGGATGTGGCAGAGCTACTGGGGAGTGGAGACGCGTCACTTACCCTGCAAGGAGTGAGTGTGGAGGACGAAGGGAGCTACATCTGTTTGGTGTCCACCCCGCTGCACCAGGCCCAGCACATCATCCAGCTGCACGTGGCCGGTGAGGAAGGGAAATGCCTGATGGCAACAGCAGTCCCATCTCCCAGGCACTGAAACTTTGCCCTGCACCCTTACCCCATTGCTCCCAACACGCATTGACACAGTCAGCTCATCTTCTCTCCCTTGTGGATGGGGGCTTTTGTACTCTGCTGACAATAAGTCAATTCCCTGTTTATCTCCTCCAGCACCTCCAAGAGTTCGTATCATTCCAGCAGTGGTGTCATTTGAGAGAGACGTGACAACTACTCTGGCCTGCAACATTGCTGGCTATTACCCCCTGGACGTCTTGGTGAGCTGGACACAGAAGACTCCTGAAGATGATACGGAAATCCCTCTCTCAGATGCACATTTCTCCAGCCACCGGCAAAGCCAAGATGGCACCTACAGCATCACCTCCTACATCAGCATCAGCTCAGCCACAGCACGGGCACCAGCCACCTACAGCTGCCATGTCTCACACGTGGCCCTGGCAGAGCCCATCTCTGTGAGCACCCATCTTAAGGCACCAGGTAGGTGTCACGGGCAGAGGGGCGAGTTCTTCATCCTGCCCAGACCTCCTCCCACCTCATCAACCCATCGGAGGGATCAAAACCCCTGAGTCACATCACATCTGCCTGTTTCTCCATGCTTTCCTTCCGGTGTAATCTCATACCGATCCTCTCTATCCTCTTCCCTTTCCTTTTCACTTCCTCATCTTTTATTTCACTCCCTGAAGATTTTGGGACACAACTATCTCATTTCCTTCAGGGGAAAAGAGATTTTATGACCGAAAGTAGAGCAACAGATCAAAAATTGGTAGCGCGTGGGCTGGACCCTCATGGACAGGCACAAGAAAAGAGCCATGTCCCAAGGAGCCATGTCCAGCTGGACTTGATCTTCAGCTGAGGACCGATGCTGCTCAAGAGCTATAGTAAAAAATCCTTGCTCCCATTGGAGCTGTTGGGGTTCTCATTCTCCCTGCTGACGGGAGATTGCTCCTGTTTCTCCTCCTGACCCAGCAGGGAAAAGCAAGCAATATTGCAGTTTAACAAGTTAGGACACATCAGTCCAGCCAGAGTAACTGGCCCTGCGTTTGTGTGGCTTTATCTCACGTGTGTTGTGTCACATCTGTGTACCTGACAAGAGCATGCAGATGGTCAGTAGCTGGGGAAGCTCATTTAACTGTGACAACTCGCTGGCTCTTCAGCTGCTCCAGCTAACCTAACGCCACTGATCCTCCTCTTCCTCTGCAGAGCAAATGGGATCGGAAGGACTGGTGGGGAGTTTCATTGCTACCATCATCTTCATCGTTGTCCTCTTCATTGTGCTCAGGAGAAGAGCAGGTAGGAGTTTAAAATGCTGAGCCACTTCCCTCGTGGGCGAGAAGGAGCAAGGAGTGTCCTTCTCTCCCCTGCATCCCCGCTCAGGAGAGGTGGAGGTCGGGATATCCCAGGATCCTGGAGGGAGAGGTGGGGAGCGGATGAGCTGGAGACTCATTTCTGATGGAAGGCAGCATGATGTGATGTTTTACACCATTTTGGTCTTCCTGCATCTTGCTTCTTTTTATTTTCTCTCTCCTTTTCAGCTAGACCAAAGCCTGAGCAACTTCTAAGCACTTCGGAATAGAGGAAACCCTTGTGTCACCCACCTGCATTCCCTTGTCTCCTGTTCCTTGACACATCCTGCTCAGGAGAGCCAGCCCTGTCCAGATATTAACGGAGCTGTTGGTCGGTACGGAAGGGGTGGGGCTGCCCTTGGTGGCAGAGCTGAGCAGCCGTTCAGAGGTGGGCTCACACTAAAACACGTCTTCATCTTGGGAGAGCAGCATCAATAGCCACAGCTCTTTGCTGCGATGCTGCATTACAGGCAACAATGCAGACATTTTTAGAAGCACCTTTTCTCCAGTTTCAGGGAAAATTAAATTGTATATAGGTGACTGACTGTGCATGTGCATGTGTATATACAGATACATGTGTGTATGTGTACACGTTGTAAGTAGATACACAGCATTTACACGTGTATGTATCTAGCTGTATATAGGTGCATTTGGTTAATGCCTATGAGGCAGATGTTTAAGTAAGATATTTATGTATGTATGTGTTTCAACTGTGAAGTTGGGCAAATATGTAGATAAAATTGACACTCCAAAATGGTAAATCCTCAAAGAGAGGAAGTTATGGGTTAAACTGACCACAAATCAAGCAATCAGAAAAATGTGACTCTCCAGGAGAAAACTACAAAAAAATTTTTCATAGAAATTTCACTGCTCAACATTTACAAGGTGGAAATGATCTGTGGTTCTGTAGTCGTGAAAAAGAGACATGATTAAAAGCCTTTTCTGCCTAACATGGAATTTGAAGGTAACACTTAGAACTCTTGTATATAACCAACAGGGGAAAAAGGTAGAATGAAGGCGTGTATGGAAAGGAGGTATATGGCACACAATAAAAGTGGGAATTTATGAAGCATACAGAGCGATAAGGAGTGTTCAAAATAATCTGGAAAAACTGGATTGCTGCACGTGCTAACGGCACTTGGAAGGAGTTTTTTTTCAAAATATGTTGGAAACCAAGAAATGCTAGCAATGGCCTAGGCTTTTACCAGGTGGATATAGGTGAAACTGTTGATAGAAAAGATTTTGATGGAAGCTTTTTAATAAAGAGAAGGTAGTTTTTTGTATACAGAAAGGAACAGAAATGGGTATTCGGACTACGTGAGGATGGTAAACAACTTCCTAATTTATCTGCGGACAAAGGAAGTGTTTTAACAGCATCCGTTAAGCATAAGTATTTTCAGATCAGTAGCCAAGATAATTTTCATGTCAGAATCACAAAAGATTTGGCTGACAAGGCACCTGGTGGAGTTAGGTGTTTAAAAATCCTAGCAAAAAGTCCCAAGACCTTGGAAAAGCACATTGTGTCAGTGTTCACAGAGAGAAAGCAAGATGACACCAACGACTGTTAGATGGTTCCACTGTAATAATTGCAGGTAAGAGAGTGTGAAGTTATTACAAGTAAAAGGCTTCAACATGAAAATAACATTAATAATTTAGTATGTTTTAAAAAAAAGTTGTGAGAAACAAACCTGTCTTGATTCTTTGACGGAATAATACATTTTGAGAAAAGTACTGCTGCAGATTTAACAAACCAAGAAATCTGTAAATTCTGAAGAAACAATAATGGTGTATGTGTACACCATAATTTGCATTATATGGATTAATTACTAGCTAACAGACAAATGGCAAAAATTCATTGTCCAAAATGAAGCAGCAATTGCTGTTGAAAGCATGTGCCTCTCTGCAAGAACCATGCTGTTTAATGTTTGCATCGAGAGATCTACACATGTCACCTGGCCAGCTGAACATACCCAAACCAGACAAGATGCTCAGCAACGGTAGTGGAGTCTCCTCAGGTACTGGACTACCACGCTGTCTCAATGCCATTCACCCATGAACCTCATCAGTTGCCTGACCTGTGGGAACGTGTAAGAGTGACCATGGGCAGAATGCAAGTGCTGGTGGAAGCAGTTTTTGCTTGTGTCATTTCCTCTTCATTTTTTATGCGTTACCAATAACCAAGTATTTTTAGTTCCAACGGTTGTTTTCTGTCTGTGCATCTCCCATGCCACCCTGTGAAGTGAAGCCACTGTGTGGCTCTAGGGCCAGTGAGCAGAGGGGCTGAGCCCCACGCAGAGGGGGAAACCACCTGGGACTCGGGAAGGGGAGCTCCAAGGGACCCGTGGTGTCAATGCTGGTCCCCTCAATGCTCCCAGAGGCTGCTACACTGGAGCAGGACTCACAGAAGCTTTTTGTCCTGCCTGCTACATTCAGAGACACCCCCAGATAATGGGTGGGTATGTGGCTGCTGGCTCCTGTGCAGCCAGGGAGGGAGGACAAGTTGCCAAGGGCAGGAACCTCGCTGGCAACCACTGGAGAAGTTGCTGTCACCCGTGACTGACAACGTCAAGTTGGAAGCCCAGCAATGCCTGGAGCTGCAACACCTGTCAGCAGTGCAGGCGCCCACATGGATTTTTAGTATGTTGAAAGCTTGGAGGTGGTCCAGAGCAAAATGACAGGACCAGTTGGGAAGGTCAGAAAACACCTTATAGGCGGCACTTTGAGGCGTTACTCTGGTCTTACTAAATCAGTATCTCTCAATTACACCACAGCAAATACAGAGTACTGGTTGCACCGTAACTTGCAGAGAAAGACACAGTGAGAATCAACAGCTGCAAGTTATATTTAGGCATGTTCTGAGTAGAAGAAGGCATTATATACTCAATGATGAGGATGATTGTCCTAGCCATCTGTCAATAAAAATGGCAGACTATCTTTCAAGGCCTTAAAATAAATGCCACGTTACTTTTTTCAAGCTGTTCTTTAATAATAATTATAAAAAAAAAGTTAATGGCATCAGTTAAAAGACACTGGGGAAAATTCCGAGGCCTTTGATACCCATGAAGTGTGAGCTGGTGGCTTGTCTGCCTTTTTGGCCCATAAACTGACATAAAGGAAATTAAAAAATAAGGGAGAGATACAAGAAATGCATTAGGAGAGGCTGTATTCCTCATGAGGAGAAATATACTATGGCACTTGATTTTATTTGACTACCTATCCTCTGGTGCTCCCCACTAGAGTTGCTGTGGGGAGTCCACAGTTACTGTGTCCCCGAAGGTCTTCTGCTCAATTTAAGCCACAAAAACAAGTAAAGCATATAACCTAAAGCAGAAAAAGTAATACTTACTGATAAACAAAGTGATGCTGTGTTTAACAACAATGTTCCCCGTATTTTAAATATAAAACACTTCTTACAGAAAATACCACTAAGAGACTGAAAGTTGAACAAAGATAAACTCGACTGCATTATAAAGACACATACAAATAATGTTATGCATGCTGTGTCTCTAGGAGAGAGCCACACTGCCTTCCAAGGTCGAATGTGCCATGGCCAAGTGCCATATGGCATCAACGCCTGGCCGCGTGAATTGAGAAGCAGGAATCTGGTTATCATCTGATGAGCTGCTAGTTACACCAAGCCGTTATTAGGTATACTGTGTCTCTACAAATGAATGCTAAATGTAGGTGTTTTAAACAAGTTCTTTAGAAGAATTATTTGATATATGACATGAAATTTGATATGGATTCTGTCAATCTGCAAAACATAAGATGAAGTTATTTGCACAAGATTACTTAGGGGCTGTGGCTGCACGGTATTGTGAATATGGACAAGCCAAAACTTCTAATGTGGTATTGAAAGAGCAGTCATTGCAAACAACAAAGCCAGGCTCAAGATTATCTTTCCCACATAGGTTCCTCTTGTTTGATTATGCCTTTGCTCACTCAGTTTAAGCTAGCAAAATAGACCCAGCAGCCTACCAACATTGGTTTAGATGCACTTTATGAACATAGCTGAAGTTCAGGTGGTATGTGCCTCAGAGAGAGCATGTGTTAACTAGAAGAGACAGTGAAGCACCTAATGCACTTCAAGGCTAAAACCTCTCTCCTGTGGCCCACCAGGCAATGATGGGCAGCAACTCATTCAATCCTAGCATGCAACAGGAAACCGATTTCCACACCAACCGTAGAAATTATACCAAACTTTCCCACATCTCCCTCATCTTGATCAATGAACTGCAAGGAACCACTGCAACCTGCTTGGTAGGGGTGGGCCAGAACAAAGCATCAGGGCCAGCATTCACACTCTCCTACTGTGCATCTCTTCCAGACCACAAGCTTGAAGCAGCAAGCTCCGTTGCGAGAGCTTGGCTTCCCAGTCCTCCATTAGATCGGCACAGTGAGCAGCAGTGGGTTCACACAAGTACACAGTAAGATGACTCCCTCCCACATGGCTGCAGCTTCTTGAAAGCCCACGGACACCAGGTAGTTCTCAATAGCTGGATACCTCTTTTCATAGAGAAGGTCATCTCACAGCTATACAATGGCCGCTGCTTCTCCCTAGCACTGCCTGCAGAAACACTGTCCCTGGGCTTCTCTCTGTGAAAAGTAGGAAATGCTGAGCAAAGACATGTCTGCACTAGCACTGCTCTTCTTAGTAACAGCAATCTTCTGCATTGATCACTTCCTCTGGCCTATCCTTCATCTGGACTTCACAGACAGGAGCAATGATAAGCTACAATGGGTAGTGAATCTCCTGTAATATTCCGCACTCTCCTCCTGTCAAAAAAAAAAAAAAAAAAAAAAAAAAAA
>Ga0065711_1030155_pt1 | contig 33512 bp, 24 predicted proteins | sample Hoacrofraction12_FD_59098 | JGI IMG/M metagenome (GOLD analysis project Ga0065711, IMG submission 59098) | Hoatzin crop microbial communities from Cojedes, Venezuela - Epithelial fraction 12 v2 (version 2) | ecosystem: Host-associated > Birds > Digestive system > Esophagus > Crop | place...
CACAAACTGAAGCATAGGAAGTTCCGTCTGAACATGAGGAAGAACTTCTTCCCTCTGAGGGTGACGGAGCACTGGAACAGGCTGCCTAGGGAGGTTGTGGAGTCTCCTTCTCTGGAGATATTCAAGACCCATCTGGACAAGGTCCTGTGCAGCCTGCTGTAGGTGACCCTGCTTCAGCAGGAGGGTTGGACTAGATGACCCACAGAGGTCCCTTCCAACCCTGAACATTCTGTGATTCTGTGACTCAAGTTTGGTCAGGATGAGCATGAGAAATGTTGCTGTTTTTTGGCAGAGAGACTGTATATTGTTTGGTTTGCTGTGCTTAGTGTGATGTGAATAAAATAGTCGTGTTTTCTTTACATACAGTACTTTAGCATAAACTACAAGAGCAAAAGATTTAAATGCAAATTGTGTTATGAATTTAAAACTTAAAAAATCCCAGATTGTCAGGTTATCCAAATATAGGATTAAAGCACACAAGCCATGTTAGAACTTCATTTTGTAAAAAAGTCGGGTTAATTTAGTCTAGAATGGGGAAAACAGAACTGCTTTACATGTAATGATATGGCTTTGCACAGTGTCACTTCCCATTTGTTGATGAAAGTAGCTTAAAATCTCCTATTTTATTTTCTTCTTTATGTGCTTGAGTATAATAAATCAAGTTTCTTTGTTGATAAATTTGCAAATTGTACTAAGCCCATAGATAAAGTATGTATTAAACAAGTAGTCTATGCATTTCAAAGAAGCATTTTGTCAAAGTTGATGCGAATGTGGTTAGAAAAGGTTAACGTGAAAATCACAACTACGGTAATATTGTAGGCAGTGGCATTTATTGTTCCTGCTTAAATTAAACTGTGGGAGGGGAGAGAAGTGCTTGGAATACTGGATGTTGCACTGTCTTTTCTCTACTCTCATATGCCCAGTGCTCAGCTCCAGGGCAGTGCTCTTTCAAAGGATCTTTCAAGCTGTGGAGGTTGAGACACATGGATGGCTGGAAAAGATGCCTTAGGAACAGGAGAATGGTACTTCAGCAGAGGCAGTGACGATCTATTCCTCTTTTTAGTCCTGTCTCCTATTCCAGCATATCCTGGTGGTCACAAGATTTTGCTTCTAACAGCTGGCACCAAATTCCCTGCACTTACAATTCCTTAAGGATGGTTTTTGGAAACCATCTCCAGAATTGAGGTTCTTTGGACACAGAGTTGTCGTAATGGATCTGTAGTATCCCTGATGCCATCACCAACTTTTAGCTTCCATTTCCAAAACTGCATGGTTTTTCAGGGTTGGAAGTTCTGCTACTGAGAGGAAATATACTGCCTGACCAAAGATGTGTTACTGAAATGTAAATAAGCGGGAAGGAATTAGGAGGAAAAGGGAGTACAGAAAAATACAGAAATGTGATTAAGATGATGGCTAGGTGTATTTGGGCAAAACTGAAAATAATATATTTTTTAAGGAAGTGCTTTCTCTTAGGTTTTGTAGAAAAAGTGAGGTTTCTGCACTCAAGAGTACACTCAGATGGAGAGCAGAAAGCAGGAGATACTATGCTTCAGGTGACAATGCAAAGCAACAGTCAGATAGGAAGTAGGAGCCTTCCCTCCATATTCATCTATACATATGTAGGAACTGTGTGGCAAAAAGTATATTGTGGTCTCCTTATTGTGTTTTTCACCTAAGCTCTTTTCCCCTCACCCTAGCTGCACATCTGAGAGCTGGTCTGCATCTCCTCTTGAAGCTCATCTACTCTTTTGTGATAAGCAGTAGGCTCAAGGTCCCCTCGTGAAACCAAGTGAGAGTGGTTGTTTTTCAGAGGGTTATTTTGGCAAACATGCAGAAAAGAGGATAAGTTTCAGCTGGGTATAAAAGATAGAGGTTTCTCTGTCAAGGACACGGTCATATTGTTTCTCAGCATCCTGTGGATCGCAGCAGCTTTATTTTTCCCTTCATAGAATATTATTATGTACGGAAAGAATGGAAGAATGTTTTAAGAGAAGTTAATGAGTTTCTAAGGCTTAAGTTATTTTACTGCATTTGAAGATTTAATTTCTAGTGTTGATTTTTTTTTTCCTCTACCGTTTAAAATTCATGGTGTTAACTTTTTTTTCATTTGTACTAGTTTTATTTGAAATCTTCCATATGTGATACAGTAGCATTTTTTAGTTAAACGGCTAGTTAGTATTTATACCTGGGATAAACGCTACTGCTAGAAGTGAAATTTCTGGTAAACGCAGAAACCACCAGAGACCGATTCCTTGCCTATAACTGCCCTGGTATTTCAGCTATCATCTAAATCCAGATCACACTTCTGAGGTCTTTTCTGAAGCCCCACACCCCAGTACTGATTTAGACTGCGTTCGGAGTTTCTTTCCCTGCCTACCACCCTCTTACCCTGTGTTCTCTTTTACGCATGTACCCGTTTGGGCCTGCCTATCTGTAACAGCGCTCAGCGGTGCTCACCTGGCCGGAGCGCTCAGCCGTGTGTGGCTTTGCACTCTGGCCTGTTGCTGGAGATGTGTGTGCCTGCACATGGAGTTTCCAGGCTGCGGCGTTAAAACGCTCCGGTTCTTACCGCGCTCTGGAACGATGCCCACTAGCTGGAGCTTGAGCAGTACCGCTGTGCCTGTTAACACCTAGCAGTATTCTTCCTGCCCTCCCCTGGCTCCTGGCATCCTCCTCCTGTTTCTTCTCAGTTACTGACTTCTGTAAGTCTTCAGCAGCTGTCTTGCATCTGTGAACTATTAGCTCAGTACCTCTTAACTAGTCCTGGCTGCCAAGATCAAGGCCTTCCTTCTTTTCATAAAATACTCTGCTGGAGGCCTTTTTAAGGTCTTTATGCTCTGTGATTCAGAGTGTGACAGAATTTTTCAGTGTTTTTGTCTTGAACTGGTGGTAACTGTTATCCTTGAAAATTTTCTGTAGAGGTTGCCCCTTTCTTTCCTAAATGCCTTTGAGCTATTTGTATTTTGGCATTGGGCAAGGTGTCCTAGCAGTGCAGCTGTGGTACAAAAGTGCACGTTTGTGCAGCTTGAAGTAAATGTTCTCTGACTGGGATATAGTGTAGAAGCACAGTAGTGAACCAGTTATGTGGGCATTGGCAAGGTGTTTTTTTTTTATTCCCTGGACTTTAAAAGGATAGTGTTCTGCAGCATTTTTGTCACTGGAAGAGAGCTTATTGGGAACAGTGGACAGCTTCTTACCCTGCCCTCATTGTTTTTCTGAGCAAGACTGAAATAAAATAAGCCTTCACCATCAGTGGAATGATAAGGTGTTGCAGTGAGGGATTCGCCTCTTCTGCGTGGGAAGGGGCAATCAAACAGTTATAGTGGATGTCAGTGTTTCCAGGGAAAAACAGGGCTGGTTCTTAAGATCTGTTTGCTTCAGGAATTCTCTTTTATTGAGCAGGTTGTTTCAGGAGTCCCATAGTACTTTCATGCTAAAAAGTCTGCACTTCTGGGATTATTTTTGGAGGGGACTGCTAGCCAGTTAGAGGTATGCTGCTGAAGGAGTTGTGCATTGCTTTGGAAATGTAATGCCTTGATCAGTTTGTGGTTGTTTTTTTTCTCCCCATAATTAATGTTCTGTATGCTGTTTGCAAAAGTATGAGCTTGGGTTCCTTTCCCATTCCCTGTCTCACTTCAGGCAAAATCCTGTGCTTTTTTTTTATTGCAGAACTTTCTGATACTTGATGAGGTCTCGCACTTCAAGCCACAACTGCATGGTAATAATGAGAATATCAGTCTTCATGTTCAGGATTTGACTTGCTATTGGGATAAGGTAAATTTACTTCTGCTAAATGTAAAGTGTATTGGTGCTGCAGGCATTTGAAGTCTAAAAAGCAGTATATCTGTGTATAGTGTGCTGATGTTTTGTATTCTGTCTTTTGTGTATGAGAATGCTTTTAGTATGTTAAGCTAACTCTATAGAATAGTACTGAAAACAGTATCAAGTGCATCTTAAAAGCAGCTGTTCCTGAATATTATACTATATGAAAATCTATGCATTTCTGTGTGAAAATACCTTGTTATTAAACAGCACTGTACTGTTGCTGAGATACTGTGCTGTCTGCTCTTAATTCCAATTTAAGTAAGACAGGCCTTAGTGAATGGTTTTTTTTCTGCGAACTGAATGCTGATCAGTCCATTAGTCTAGAACCAGTACAATATTATACTTCTTATAATAGATTTGAAAGCTTTAGAGACTACTCTGTACGTATTTGTTACTCTGTGTATTTTAATTGAGACTGTTCAGCTACAAATTGTTCTCTGCTTAAAAAATCACCAAAATTACTAGCAAAAAAGGACAATACACAGGTGATAAATCTGTTATATATCCTTTTCTGTAAGAAAGGCAAAGATTGACTGTGGTTTCTGTTTTAAAACTGCAATTGCTATGCTAAGCAATTTGTGATGAATTGTTGGAGCTATGAGGAGCTGCCAGTATCCTTGCACAAGAGAAGCTTCAGTCTCCATAAGAAATGCTGGAAGCTCTAAAAATGAGTTTTGCATATAAATGTAATGGAAATAAGACACGTCACGTATTTCCCTTTGTATACCCTCTTCTCCTGCATGTACTGTGTCACAAGGAAGATACAGTGTGAAAATGGGTATGAGGATCTACCTACTACTACTCAGCTACAAAAGAAAATTGCTACATTATTGTGCTTTATTTTCTCAGAGTTGCATCTGTGACATGAATTCTTTCTGACACATTGAACAGACTTTTAATTGATCTGAAAAACTTAATGGTGAATACATTCTAATGCAAAATGAAATGTATTTCTTAGTCTTTATTTTCTTCCCAAACCAGAATCGGTACCACTGTTAACAATTTGTAGGAAATGGTTGCAAAGTGTGCCCATAAAACACCTTAATTTTTTTTAATGAGTTGTTTATATTGCATAAGGCAGGGCAGCATGAGTGGAATTACTGGTTTCCTTTTGATTTTAAAAAACCCCAAGCCAACAAACCACTCACAAAACTGTTAATGTAATTTTCATTTTCATATTTAATTGCAGTATGCGTGGGAGAATAGTTCTCCCAGAACTATCAAGAGCAGCTCAGAAAGTTTCTCTTGCATACTCTTACAGTGATGCAAAATAACTTTACAGAGTTGCTCACTGAAAAGATGAGTTCTGAGAGAGCGGAGTTATAAAAGGAATAATAAAGATTTCCTATCCTTTGTCAAGTAACCAACTTAGCTTGCTACCCTGAGTAGGTGTCTCATGACTTTTTGTATCTCTGTATAGGCAGTGTACAGCTGGATGATGATTTTTTATTTTTAAAGATTACGAGCCAAAAGAGATACTAAAAGAAAAGCAACAACCCACAAATCCAAAATCACTGGAAGTGAAAAAGGGATTATTAGTTATACTTTTAGGAAAACAACCTAACATGGTGTGTTACAGTTTATCAAAAGATAAACAAAACCAATTAATTCATGGTCGCACTCTTGTTTTGCTCAGGCAGGTATTATCTGAGTCCCACAGGCTAGGCTGATACCACCAGCATGGAACTAGGGATTTTTCAGTACGAGTTTTTGCTGGTGTGTCTTGAGTTTACTGAACAGTCTGTCTGCTCAAATGAGCAACTTTAGATTTAAAATTTGAGGGTTTGAACAGAGGCCAAATTTATCCCTTGTAATTTTAGTCACTTAAATGAGGAGTCTCAGCAGTATAACACTTCAGTGGAATATATGATCTCTGCATCTCTTAGGTGGGGTGAATTGCTTCTTTCTCTTGACTGTAGGACACGTAAGGCCTGCCCAAGCTCACCTAAAGAGTCGCTGCCCCTGAAGGGATCATGCTTGTGTCCTGTCCTCGCGCCCTGCCTGTCTGTTCCCTCCCTTGTGCTGGTGTTAATGCTTGTGTGTGCAACCCTGTGGTGAACGAGTTCGGAGGGATAAAGCAGTAAAAAATGAGTCACTTTCAATGTGGTTTGTTTTCTGATAGCTGAGTCCCGTGAGCAGCCCGTCTGCAACGTTAGGCAAGAACACGCAGCAGCAGGAGGGTGGTGAAAGACATGGGTAGGTGGTGAAAGACAGGGCACAGGGTTGCTGGGGCATTGGTGGAAATGAGCCGTCAGATGAAATGAGCTGTGATACTAGTCTGCTCTAATTTATGTGCCTCAAAATAGGTGTGACTAAAGACAATTTGTCCTGAATTTATTATAAGGCATGCTATTTTGTGAAAATACCGTGCCCCTTAGGTGTTTGTGGCCATGCTGTTTGCTTGCATTACTGCTTTCGTATAGGGTCTATGATATCTTACAATACCGCATGAACTTATGATAGTTGGGTAATAGTTTAAAAACTTTTGTTTTAAATTTTCTGTAATGATTTGAGTCTCTGATGTTACAGTTTTTTGAAAACCTTAGTGTGGGTGGGAGTATCTTTGCACTGTTGCCAATACAGAAGCACAACCTCAAGAGGTCTGAAGAAGGGCCTGTGTGTCTGAAAGCTTATTTACTTTTTCCATATAGACTAAGTGATTTAATAGGAGGTATTTTCTCTTCCTACGACCTTTGCGTTAAATAATAATTAAAAAAAAAAGCCTTGGCTGCCAGAATTTGGTAGAGCTGCCCTGACCTTAGCACTAGCTGAGCAGGTGAACGATGTACTCTGGACCAAGAAATCGAATTCGTGGTAAAATGCTGACTGGGAGGGGGTAGAGAGAAGGAAAAAAGCCCCGTTGATGCCACCTTGTGGAAATGAATAATAGCAACAGAAGCAGTTTTGCAGCGTTGCACACAAGATGCACAAGTTCGGGTTCTCCCAGCGCGACTGATTTCATGTGTCTGCGAGGTGGGAGCTGTGGTGGGGGACGCGCAGCCGTGAGCTCTGGTTTGGCTGCCGCCGAACCGACCCTTGCTCCTGGCACTGGTGAAAACGTGTGTGCCAACCTAGATCTCCTCACCATCGTGCCTGTGCGTGGATACCGTACTGTGTCTCTCCCATATAAGTTGAAACGAGTTGCAGGCTTCCCCTCTTCACGGTCCCAGAACTGGGCCATGTGGCATCTTCCATGCAGGTTTAGGTGGCCAGGTCAGCCCTTTCAGCTTCAAACAGGGGCTGGAGATCTTAAGCAGGCTGCAAGTTGTTAGGAGGTACACTAGATATTCTGCACCTTGCTCTTCTTTCTTGAAGCTTAAGGCTAGGGGTTTTTTTTGGTCCTTTAACAGAAATACTGCTTCTTTTTTTCTTGTTGATGGTTTTTGGGTTTTTTTGTTTGTTTTTTTTTTAAATGCATGTATTTTCCTATTTGCATTTTAGTGTCAGTCATGCTTAGTGCGGTCTAAGATGCATGTAAAGGCAGATCTTGTTACGAGGGTGTTTTGCTGTAATGAGGGGGAGCTGCAGCAGGCCCTTAGGAATTGCAGTTTCGCATAGCTATTAAAGACGTGAGCACCCTTTCATGAGAAATAGGCATTTTTACAGCCTTGATAGGAGAAGTGCAAAATGTGTTGGGAAATAAGCTCTTATCAGTAGAGTAACATAAAGGATAGGCATACTAAAAAGGAATATTAAACAAACAATCCTAGGGTAGTGTATTTTCACACAACTAGCCCACTGTGTAGTCTGTGAGACGTCTCTGAGAATCCATGATATACAAGATGAATTTGTGTAAAATCAAATGACGTTTTTCTGTATTCGCTTTGGATAGAGCCTTGACTAGAGCAAAAACAGACCTGGCTTTTCTGAGAGCGCCTCAGCCCTCCCTTTCTCCAGCATTTGTCCAGCTCCTCGGCATTGCCGGGTGTGCTGTGCCGGGGCTGCGGATGTCGGTGCGACAGCCAGCGAGAGGTCCAGTTTCCGAGACTGCCGCCCCAGCCTTGCGCTGAGCTGCAGTGAGGATGCGTGGGCTTTGGGGAGGCATTGCTTCTGCTGCCTTTGGGCTCCTTATTCCCTGAACGCTGGTTTGTCTGTAATATGTTTGTGCTGAAAGATCGGGGTCTTTCAGAAGTGTTTGTGAATTACTGAAGAGGCAAACTATGTCTGAAAATATGGTGGGCATAAGGGCTGTTAATTTTCAGTGTTTATATGCATTGTTTTCTGTTTCTAAAGAGTTGTTTTGAAGGTGTGTATTTCATTACTGAGGAAGCCCAATTTTTTCTCAAATCCATAGAGTTTAGAAAGCCCAGCACTTCAACAACTTTCATTTACTGTCAGACGAGGGGAATTACTGGCTGTGATTGGTCCTGTAGGAGCTGGAAAAGTAAGTCTTAATGTTTACTCCATTCTGTAGAGTTTTTATGAGCCTGTTAAACAGGACTAGAGACTTCAAAATGTATGGTTCCTTTCTATGTATGATACACTTCACATCAAGATGCTGGTATTCAAGAAAGGCAAATATCCTTCTGGGGGTGGAGAGGAGGTGGTTCGGTGTTAAACAGTACTTTGTACGTTGCTTCTGGACTGCATCTAAAGAATTCTAGTGCTCTTCTACTGTTAGCAAGTAGTTTGAGTGACAAGGTGAAACAGGCCATCGTGCCAGTATACACTGCTCAATCTCTGTGATGTCTTTAATGCAATCAAACTTTTCAATTTTTACTTTTCTTTTTTTAATCTTTTCCAGTCTTCGCTCTTAAGTGCTGTGCTTGGTGAGCTGCCTAAAGACAAAGGTTTGATAAATGTTACTGGAAGAATTGCCTATGTTTCTCAGCAGCCTTGGGTGTTTTCTGGTACAGTAAGAAGTAATATACTGTTTGACAAAAAATATGAGAAGGAAAAATACGAAAAAGTTCTAAAAGTCTGTGCTCTGAAAAAGGTATGGTTTTGTCTTCGTATGTTTTATTTTCACTGTCTTTGTTTTTATCTTAGTGTTTTTTCAGAGTTGTGGTACATGCCACAGTATATAATATATAGAATTGATTATTATCATGTGAAATAATCCTATCACTTAACAGAAATACAAGTAACTATTTTTGACATCCCTGAGTAAGCACATTCTTGTAATTCCTAAAACTTTCACTAGAGGGAGGCACAGCTTATGTGAAGCACAGACAAATTTGGAAACAGCTATTCCCAATTATTTAATTTCATAAGCATGTTTAGCCTATTTCACTGGTATTATGGTAGGGGTGTGTGTAAATACAATAAAAGGTGGAAAACAAATGATCAAGTTAGCAATATCTGCAGTTTCCATTTTAGAAATATCCTTTGTGCTTTTTTTAAAAATAAATGTCGTGGATATCATGTATTATGCATTGCTGACAGCTATCAAAAGAACCTTAGTGCCATATATTGGAGAACTTGCTGAGCCCAAGTAGTTTTATGAAAAAATATTTTTGAAAGGTCTGTGCGCAAAGGAGTTTGTGACATGAGATATAGAAGAGGATTAAGCCAGATTTGTCAAGAAACGGACATTTTGCTTGGCAGCTAAACAGATTTTATGCAGCATGTTATGATATTCCTGTCAGCAAAGACACAGGTGAAAAGCAGATGGTTACTGTGATGAAAATTTTTTTTTGCAAGGTTTTTGGACATGGTAGATAGAGTTTTAATATCTCCTGCTGATATTCAGTCATATGCAGTTGTCTAAATGTAAGGTTTTAGTGACTTTAAAAGGCAGCAAACTGCATTTGGAAAAAACCCCCACTTCATATTTGATGATAGATTTGCTTTCATATTTCTTTTCAAATGTATGTATCTGACAAAAACTGTGAATAAACTTTCAGAATGTGTTTTGTAGCTTAATATAAAACATGTGTATTTCCTGAATAGGAAATAGTGTTCTACATCATATTATTGCATCATTTTGTTCTCTGACTTGTAGTCCCAAGCCCCATAAATTAACCAAATTTGTGTGGTGAATGTTATGATTATTTCTCTTGGGTACGCTGCAGTAAGAATAAAACTAATGCAGTTCCTGGGGACAATGGGAAATGGAAGATAATGTACTGATAATAGTTCAGTTTTATTTACTGTGACAGCTCGTTTTGTTCTAGTAAAAAATAATTAACTTACTGTTATGCTTCATAATTCTTAGTTTGATTTTCTGAATCACCAGCAAATATTCCATGTAACACTAAGACTAGTAGTGCACTTCCCTCTGGCAAAGCTGTAGAAAAAGTGAACTTTAAGATCTCACCTATTTTTCCTGCTTTCTTAATTATCTTTTGCTGAAGGTACAAAGTCATAGAGTAATTGCAGATATTTCATTTAGTATCAATCCTTGTATTTTAATGTGAGATAAGTTAATACTTTTCAAACAAGAAAACGTTACGTTGAAGCGGCTTTGTCAGTCTTTGAAATTAAAATGGTTAAAAAAACCCCAAATAAATCTTGCTATCTGTTCTTTCACATTCACAGGACTTGGAATTATTAGAAAATGGTGACCTAACAGTAATAGGAGATCGTGGAGCTACACTGAGTGGGGGACAGAAAGCCCGTGTAAATCTCGCCAGGCTAGTGATTTTGCTGTTTCTAAAATTTACAACTTGTCAGGCTTCAGTGACTAAAGTAAACAAGCTTAAGACTTTGTGATACTGACTTTTCTTTAAACATTGTAGGGCTGTATATCAAGATGCAGACATCTATCTTTTGGATGATCCACTGAGTGCAGTAGATGCTGAAGTTGGAAGACATTTGTTTGAAAAGTATGTTATCGCTTTATTTTCAATTAAAATAGAATTCTTATCTTCTGATTCCATGTAGAAAAACTTGAGAAGGCATTTTTGGGGAGATGGATCTCTTCACAAAACTTAACACATTCACTTTCTGCATTTGTTTTTCCTCCATTTTATGTGTTTGGAAGGCGTAGTTTTTTTCCTGTATGTCTCTGTCATTTTGTTCTTTATTTATAAAAGTCTGTAAAAGTCTGTTTTGAAGATACGATGATTACAATTATTCTTAAGGGAATATATGCCATTTTCTTGAGGAAAACATCAGATTTCATACATGAGTATTGGGTTTTATGAATATTGGGACTAAGTCGAAGAATAATGTGGGGTGGAATTTTAAATCAGTTCTTAGTTTGCTGGAGTAGTTTAGTTTGCGTAGTAATAAGCACTTAATTCAGGTGGCTAAAGGAAAGGACAGAACTCTCTTAGATTCTCGAGTGATTTTTCACTTTGGTTCTTGAATAGTTGAAATTTCTCTGATGTGGGTGGAGCAGGGAACCGTGGTCTGCAAAGTAGACTGTGGAGAGTGGAAATAGAGGAAAGGAGAATGTATAAGCTTACCATGAAAGACAGAGTTATTGAAATTTCCCTCATTTCTGAAGAAATAGGACAGTGTTCATTAAAAGTCAGGTTCCCTTCTCAATAAATTTCCTCTTCTCCATCTCTCTCTTCTTTCACGCTGCCTAATCTACAGCACATAGTGAGTATGAGAATAATCCAGTTATTCCCAGCTAGTGTTTTGTCCTTGGTTCTTCATAGCCTGTTCCTCTCACTATCAAAAGGTATGATCTAGAATTTGTTAGAAATACAAGGAGAAACTTACATTGACTGAATTCAGTGGGCTTTGGTTGAAGCCTTAAATAAGAGCATTTTCTTGGGCATACTTACGTCCTTTGAATTTCGTGTTCCAAATACATGAATTGATTTGGTTTTACTGTTGTTCCGTCCTCTCCACCCCTACACAATCATGAAGACTTGTCTTGCAGAAATGATCATAGAATTTGCATTGACTACCATTACATGCGTGTTCTTTTTCCCCATGTGGTGAAGCTTTTAGTATCTAAATTTGAGAATTGTACATCCTGTTGATGTTTGCAGTTTCAAATCTGGAGATGCCTCTGAAACCCCATCAGCATTTTGGTTTATTTTATTAATTTCTTCAAACGGCTACTATTTGTTTCCATCAACCGGTATGGAGTTAAGCATTTTGTGATGCATAGGCTTTGTGTTCATTATTCTGTGCAGGATCATTTTCACCTGCCATGACTGATGAATGGAGATCATTACTTCTGTAGTTCACATCCTCTACCATATTCCTTTAATGCCTGTTCAAGCTATCTAGGTGTTAGCTGCTGCTTTTCTGTTTCCGCACAAGATCGCTCCACGACTCCAGCACCTGAGTGTATCAGTGCCTGAGTTCTGAAAATGCACCCACCTGAGCTGTCAGCCTGTCTCTCCCTTAAGTTTTTTTCACAAAGGGGAAAACGGGAAAGTACAGTAGTGCTTTGCAAAAGAGGTCGGGTTGCCTCTTCAATTTATTCTGTGTTTTATGTGAGCTGTGACATTGGGAACGTCTGCATCTTGCTGCAAAACTGTCAGTCTGAATTTTTGTATGTTCAAAGCCATAAAGGAGCCAGAGACCATTGCTCTGCGAGCACAGTGTATGCTTAGCTGATAAACCTATGGAGGTAAGGAGGAATAAGGAGATTATCTCAGAGAGTCTGGAACGCAGAAAACTAGCTGGGATTGTCTACTTTCATTTACTCTTCCTCCCCAACTCTAGATCAGCTTGAATGAAACAGATAGAGGTAGAATGACAGCATTTTGTGGCGAAAATGGACTGGGTGGAGTGGTAGTGGCAAGGAAAACTGAGCAATGCCTCCCTGATCAAGATCTTAAGGGAGGGCTTTTGTACAAACAGAAGTTGTCTTCTGGGGCCTTCATGGCAGCTGTAAAAGGTGCTGGGGGTAGTGGGGAGAGTGTTACTTACAGTAGCTCGCCTTGAATAACAAGGCAGGGCATGTCATTTAATGCTTCCTGAATAGAGCTAGGAATGTGAAGAAGAGAGCGAGCACTTGGGTGAGAATGTTTTCTTAGAACATGGTGCTGAGGAATGTCGAAGAGACCACTTCCTACAGGCTGCCCCCAGGAGTCCAAACCGCGAGGCATGAAACAATGGACAAGATGGAAGAAACAGGGTTATTAAATGAGAATCTGAAATGGATATTGTTCAGTTCACTCGCACTTCCCCCCTGCCTTGTAATTTTATGTTAATGTTTAATTTTTTTAGAAGTGTCAAGTGTTGTATGTGTTGACGTCGAAAGATAGGTATGTTCCTAGTAATTCCCCAGAGCTCTGATCTGTGGATGGCTGGTTCATTACGTTTGCAGCTTCTCCTCGTTCTTTTCAACTACTGCAGTAGAGAGTTTAAAATATATAAATACTTTTCAAAGGAGAAAGAATGTGAGTAGCACAGCTCCAGTGGGAAAACAGTCCATGATATTCTTAAGAGACCTAATCCCTTATTAATAATTTCTCCATCGTACAGACAAGTTGTTCCGTGGATGGTGGAGCAGATAAAGCCAGTTTTTCAATGATTTTTCTCTCTCCTGGTCAGATTCTTTGGGGCCTGGTAAGGTATAACTGGAGATTCCTTGTTTTTATGTTATTTGTAGCCTCTTCCTGTGAGTTCTCGTCATAGTTAGAGTTAGCAGTAGGCATGCTTTAGCCTTTTCCCAGTGAGAGGGCGTCAGTATAGTTCTGTGTTTTTGTGTGTATTTGTGTGTGTATGAAAAATATGCATATATATTTTTGTGTGTATATATATATATAAATAAAAATAGCCTTTCATTAACTTAAGGAGTGTGATATTTGGAGATCTGTAGTTTTGAAATGAGGGATGCCCATACAGATGTAGTAGCACATTTCCTTGTATGATGAAGCTTGGAATGACCTGTGATATTCTAAGAAAATCATTGTTGTGCTTGGATCCCAAGAAATCCCCTGTTCTCCGTGTGCATCTTTGTAAACATATTTCTATAGATTATATGGTTTTAGATCACCTTTAGATAGAAATCAAATTGTGTCGCATCAGTGATACTGACTCAAAAATGGTGTTTTTAAGAGTGAGATTTATATTCCATTAGTCTGTCGAGATGAATGGTTTTATCTAGGCATTGTTCTTCTGTTGTATCTTATGCAGTGGCAGGAGCTGTGCGCTAGTCTAAGCTGATGATCAGCCTGGTTTCTTTCTGTTCCTTCTCTGTGCTTGTGAGAATAGACAGAGTTGCAGGACAGTTTGGGAATCTTTCAAGATGAGACCGGAAGTTGTGGTGATGCTTTGGAGTGGAATGCACGGGTGTATCATTCCTATTATCAAACAGAATTCTGCAAATGTCTTTTTTTAGCAGGAAGCTGTTTTGAATGTGTGGTCATTTGTCTTTTCTCTCTGTTTTGCCTCTGCAGCTAGATAAAAGCTGCAGAAGAAATCATTACATTTATCACAGTACTGACTATGAAGCAATGAGCCTTAGCATCCATTCAGATGGAGCACCATGGTACCAGGCGATGGCCTCCCGTAGGAACTCAAGGGACATGTAGCTGGGCAGTGGGTCACGGGATAACCATGTGTTGAGGCTGACTTGGAGAGTCACCTGGCAAGTTGACTGGGTGTCCTCAAAGATAAAGTCTCCACTGCCATCTGAGGTAACTGAGCATCCCTCTGCAAGAGAGGGAAGGGAGCAGGCATGGTTTTGTAGCAAAGGTGTCCGTCATAATTGCAGAAAAAGGTGAGGAAGAATTGAACAGACAGCAAAGGGGAGTGGGAAATTCCATCATGTGAAGCACATGGATTAGGAGAGCCTGAATTCCGTAGTGCATTCTTACCTAAGCCCCTGAAGTGTTTGAGGGGAGGAGCAAAATGAAGTAAGGAAAATGAGTAAAAGGATTTTTTGTTTTTAATTAAATACACAGATCTGAATATTTACTTCATTGAAAGTAATTTGATTTTTGGAACTTTTACAAGTCCATGAATGCTTTCGGTCTTGTATCTCTCAAAGTGGACTATGACTGTAGATCTGTAATGTTGGAGCTTTGAAGAAAAAGTACTATTATAGTGGTGTAGACAATTAAAAGCAAGTGGAGCTCATAAGTGCTGTAAAACTAGCAGATAACAGGTAGAAGGTCTTGTTTCTGTAGAGGGATTACAGACACAATCAGTGTGTCAGAGGAACGATGCAACAAGTCAGTGTTGTATTTAAAGGCATATACATATTACATTGGATTAGATACTAGGAAAAAATTCTTTACTGAAAGAGTGATCAAGCATTGGAACAGGCTGCCCGGGGAAGCAGTGGAGTCACCATCCCTGGAGGTGTTAAAAACACGTGTGGATGTGGCACTTCAGGACATGGTTTAGCAGGCAAGGTGGTGTTGGGTTGATGGTTGGACTTGACGATCTTGGAGGTCTTTTCCAACCTTAATGATTCTATGATTCTATACGTGCTTTGTCCACTGATGATAAGCGTACAGAGGAGCTGGTGTGTAAATTTAAGGATTTCACTCTGCTCCCTTTCAGGTAGGATCTCTTTAAGTCAAGGATGTCTCTAAGGCCTCCCACATTGTGTTTCACACCTGATCCATGCTCACTATGTCTCAGATACCACTGCAGTGGTTACAGCGCTAAAGAGAAGTACTGGGCAAACTTGAATGCCGTATACCTCTTCTTTTATATTACAGCTATTGCTCTTAAAAACATACTAGCTATACGTTTACATTTAGATGACACCATTGGAATTCCTTGAGCTTCGTTGTGTTTATTGTAGGGAATATGTTTAAAAGGTATGAATATGTTGCTTGGGGTTTTGGGATTGGTTGTTTTTTTTTTCCCCCCCAAAAAAGTGAAAAGCATAAGTGAGATCACTGTATGTTGTGGGTTTTCAAAAAACTAAAATTTTATGTTTGTCTTGCAGAAATATGTGTGGTTTTGGTTTTTAAACTCACATGATAACAAAAGCAAAAATAAAAAAAAAAAGCAATTGCAAAATTCCGGTGTAGTTCTGTGCTTAAATGGTCTGTGGGTGCAGTTGCAAAACAGTTGTTACGAATACTAAACCAGAAATAAGCTTGAGAGGGAGGTACGCAAATTCATAGAAGTTTGCGAAGAGCTACTTAAACACTAAGATCTCGGTCTCAAAAAGTCCCTAATATGTGGACTCTGGAATCTGGAAATGTGTACCAAAGGAAGTATCATTGTATGTTTGCTTAGATACTTTCTTCAGCCATCCATTGCTGGCTGATGCCTGGGACTGGCACTTTATTTTGTGCCAGAACAGTTGCCCTTACGCATTAGCCCAGTGGAGGCTGGGACTTGTCATGAGATGGAGGTAAATGGTTAGCGAGATAAACATAGAAATAGAAACAGCATAGCACAAGCAGGTGTGGGGTTTTTGTATCTGGAAAACATATCACACCTTTTTTTGTTTTTGAAAAATTGTAGACTTCGAAGTGTACAAAAACAGATGGGGAATTGTTCTCCCTAAACCACTTTAAATTTAAAGGGAAAGGAGAGGAAAGCGAATGTAGTAAGTAAATTAATATAACAAAGGCTTTATGCCTGTGAGAACTTCTGCATGTGCTTTAATTTTATCTTGGTGGTTATTTCCGTTGAAGCAAACAGAAGTACTAACTAAAGTTAAACTTGCATGTGAACTTCCAAAAATGAGAGGCAAAAAGAAAGGTAAGGAAGAAAGTGGAATCATTAAAGAAGAGGCACTTTGCAGAGGTGAAAGAAAGCTGGTGCTTGGAGATAAAAACTTAAAAAAGATTAAAGACCAACTTGTCTCAAAGAAAAGAAACCTTGATAGGGAAAGAAGAACAGATGAGGATTCGTATGCACGAAAGCACCAAGACACTGCGTTTGCATAGAGGAGCACTGTGTTGTAAGCCCCCTTCTGAGTAAGTGTCTTCTGCTATGTGCTCTGAAGTATCAAAGCTCAAGCTAATTTGTTTTTTAATTGTGTAGAAATTTGCTGTCAAAGTGCAATGGATTTTTTAAATGGGTAATAGTATACTGTCACTTAGATTTGTTTACTTAAAATATTTTTTGTTTGTTAATTTGTTTTTAATTGGAAGAGTGTAATTTCTGGAGAGTTCTGTCCCAAGTCTGGTATTGCTGGTGATAAGTGAAGGTCACTGATGCTACATTTTCAGGTGATAGAAAACTGGGCAATGCTCAGGTGATAGACAATTGGGCAATGCTTCAGGCTGTTCTGGAGACGGACAGGGATTTGGAAAGTCTTGGTTACAGGATGTCACTTAATAGACTCATACTGGAGGGACAAGTCCAAAGTCTTGGCTCCATGAACACACAATGAGCAGGGATCAGTAGTGTGGCAGTCTTATGGAAAAGGAGGTGCAGATGGTGGTAGATCTTATGATCCAGCAAGAGTCAACAATGTCATGCTCTTGTTAAGGAAACTGTGCCCTGGGATTTATGTCCAGTACTGTAGCTGGCAGTAGAGATAGCGTAATCTTCCTATTATGTTTTGTACCTTAAGGTCTCAACTGGCATAATGTTTCAATTTTGTGCACATACAAAACATGTAGACCAGCTTCAGACTCCAGTGTAGCCCATCAAGCACATTCAGGTGTCGGGGAGGGGGGAAGAGAAAACTGTTCGTCACTTTAAAAAAAAAGAAAGAAAGAAAATAAGAAATAAATATATTTGGATTTGGGGGACACCCACCCCCCCGGGTCTAGAAGAGAAAGACAATGTATTAGTGTATGAAGTGACTGCGTACACATGAATAAATTGATCTACTGACCTTTGGGAAGTAGTGGATTTAAATTGCACCAAAAGACATAAACTTGGACTTCAGAGAAATATTTTGTGACAGTGAAGGCAGCTTGCCCCTGGAATACGTTTTCAAAGATGTTGGAATTTCTGTTGTTGAGCTGAAAACAAATAAGCATGCAGAACAACCCATCCAACATCCACCAGGAACACTTTGAAGTTTAAAATGATGCTTACTTGGGGAAGAGGATGCAACTTCTATAGTTCCTTCGTCACCCTTTCCCTTGTGCTGAAGAATCTTTGGGTCTTCCATGTCTGGATCTTCTCTGGCTGTGTGTGTCTCTGTGCACTTGTGTATTTAAAAAATGTGGCAATGGTGACTGCAATTTGTGCAGTAATTTGTCCTGTTGTCATACACCGAATGTGCTCAGAGTCTAACTGACAGTGTGCCCCTCAAGAGCAACGGAGAAGCACAAGGAAGGTGAGCTTTGTGGAGTTTTAAACAGCAGGTGAAAAGGTGGTGGCAGTTCTGGGCGTGCTCCAGCAGACATCTGAACCCTGGGACCAGCTATGTCTCCTTCTGAGGCAGACTTTCGCTGGGCTCTCTGCATCGTTGGTGAGAAAGGGAGACAGGATCAGATGGCAGTTCACCTAGAATTGGGTGTTTCACGCAGAACTGATGGTTGCTTTTCTTCAGTTACACAGAGCAGTATTTCTAAAAGGAGATGCGCGATGAAACTAAGCTTTAGTGAACCAGTTAATACCATAAACACTTATGGACTATTTTGGGTGATTTGGTTTTGTTTGTTTTTTTCTCTTTCAGTTCTAAGACAATACCAAGTTTTCACTAGTAAGGATGTGGTGAGCTCTCTGAGTTTTGTGCCAGCGCTTTTATCACGTTTGGTTTTGCTGAGCTGCTCTTTGAACTCTGGCTTCAGTCTTCTGTGGCAGCCAAGGCCCAGTACAAACTTAATGCTCGCTGCAAGCTGCAGAATGGATTTTGTCAAATGGGGGAGAGACTATTAAAAAAAAAAAAAAAAAAAAAAGTTTCCAACATAAAGCTCAAGGAGTTTGTTTTGAAACAGATGTTAAATATATACTTAGTATTTTACTAGTTTTGCAACTTGTGTGCTTCATGATGATACAGTATTTTAAATGGCAAAATTTTCTAGTGAGCTGTCTGAGCAGTGAGTTGTTTAACTCAGTAATAGATCTAAGTATACACTCTTTGTTGTGATTTTTCCTCCCTGTGCTCGTGCCAGTGAATTGTGACAACAATTTTTCTACTCACTTGTTATCAAGAAACTATTCAGCTAGCTTCTTTCTACCCAGATAGACATCAAATCGAGAGTTGTTGTTTTTTTAAAAAAATTCTCAGTTGAGTGAGCTGATGTATCAGTGAAAATATAAATTTCCACAGAGGTCATTTTTGCCTTCTCTCCTGAGATCAAGATCATGCGGGTTGCTGTGCTGACAGCTCTGACGGTTCTAATTGGTTTGCTCTGATGCTGCGATAACCCACTTTTTTTTTCTCTTCTTTTTTTTTCCCCTTCCAAATGCAAACCTGAAGTGCAGTGGGCTCACCATGATGAGGATGAAGATTTAAAGGTTTTAGCAGCCGTTGGATTTTCTAGTGGCTAGTTTCTCCCTGTAAGCTGTTAGACATACACCTGGCACACAGAAAATTCAGTGATCAGAGTGGTATATAGGCTGTGGGACCATGTAAGGGAAAGCTAGATCTCTTGATGGTGAATACTTGATGTATTCTCTTTTAGCAGCTTTCCTGCTAGGCAAGTAAATATCCTTTCTGATCTTTGTCCAGTTTTCTGTATAGGTTTTGGTGAAGATTATGTTTTGTTGCGTGTCTTCAGCTGGTGCTCTGGTTGCCATGTGGTTTGTTTCAGTGACTGTTCCGAGGGTGGACAGTAGCCACACCAGAATAATACTCCCATGAAGAGCTTGGTGCGTAAATAATTGCAACTGCTCCAGTTGTTAAGCTGCTGCAAATACCTTGATTAATGGTTATCCTGGACACCTAAGAGTGACACCATAGTTTTATAGTTGCTGCTTGAATGCTGCATAGCAAGCACGTAACTTTCTCAGGAAGACTGTTGCTTTTAACTCAAGGTTACTGCACAGTTTAATTGGAACAGTATAATGTGCTTTCTGTGGGTAATTATGCTTAGTACTAGTGTCAACCATGCTATGGTACTGTACTTCCTACAGTGTTTGTAGGAGTGATAAAATAGATGTTAAAAGCTGCATAGGAAGTTAATCGGATATACAACATGAATGTATGAAACGCTGTAAGCAGTATGATATCATTGCTGTTAAGCTCATGGTCTTTTTCTGCCTTATTCCCCTTACTGCTTATTTGCATTTCTCCATTGAATTTGTGCTACTGGATTGCTGTGGTTTTGCTTGTGTTTTTTGGGGGGACTGGAGGGAGAGAATCTCTGTGTGTTTTTTTGCTTGTTTTTCTTTTGTGGTGAGTGCCACCCTCCTGTGTCATGTTAGCAAACGGGAGTTAGCGTGTTAGTGAAAATGAGCTGAACAGGAGCAGATCTGTGGAGCAAAAGGTGCGGTGCCCAGGTCCCTGTGTGGTGCAGAAGGTTCTGCTTTGAGCAGGCTGCAGCCTGGCCCCATGGGCAGTGTTCTTCTTGGCAGCGGGATGCTGGCGAGGGGTGCTGCTGGAGCGTGGGCTCCCGCTTGGTTTCGCCTGGGAGAAATCTGGTTCATAGGCCCCAGTACCACGCAGCGGTATGAGCCGCAGCACAATGAGTTGAGGTAACTGGGCAATGATCTTCCAAAATCTGTTCCTGATCCAAGTGGAAAATGCTAATATACACACCTTCGCTGGACACTTCGGTTCTAGACAATACCAGTTTTCCATGTTTTCTGAAGATAGCGAGAGGCTGAGAAAGGAGAATCCTCTCGCAGGGTGTGTATCCCTGCTGTGGCAGTGTGGGGATGAAGGCAGCAGGAGTGTTGGATACTCAGTTGTGTCTGTGTTGTCCCTGTTGCACGTGCAGAGTGTGCTTGCAGACTTCTGCGCTTGTAAACCATTGCTACACTGCTGCATTTTGGGGGGGTGTGTGTTCTGCTCTGTCGACCTTTCAAGGCTCTTCTGGAAAGGTATCAGATACCTTTTCTGCTAAAACTGTGGGGAGTTGAACTGCACTTGCTGACTGGTTCTGGCATATCCGGTCCCTTCTTCACAAATCCCAAACTTCCAGGGAAGCCTCGGATGCCCAGTGAGGGGTGGTGAGCAGGTCAGATACTGGAGAGGAAGGTAAGCCCTGCTGCCATGGGAAAAGGTCAGAGATGGTTGAAGGATCTAACTCCCTCATCTCAGTACATACCTGGATGTAGCTCAGATCAACAGTACTGTTTACTTCTCCAGCAGTCCAGTGATGTACTGTTAGCAGCTGCTCTGAAAGCTTGTCTCAGTTACTTTCACTGGCTTTATTTTTCCAGAATTGCCCATAGTGTGTTGCCCTGCTTCCTCTTTCCATTAGTTTTATTTTTGTTAAATAACCTCTTTGTAATTCAGCTTATGACATGTACATATGTTAGGAGGATGTTTAATACAATTTTGATAAAATGTCCTGAAGATATTTCCTCCTCTTTCACCCTGGACCAGAAATCTAAAATTTCTTTTCCTTACCTTGAAAGCTTAGAAAGTTAAATACGGAACGTGTTGTCTTAAGTGTAATTTTGATAACTCTGATAATCATGGGTGTCTTTTTTTTTTTATTTTAAACACTGTATTATTGAATAGAATTTTTCCAGAAACAGTCAGAATGTTTTAGGACATTTCATTTTCATTTTTTGATTCTTTTTCCATCTCTTTGCAGATGCATTTGTCAGGCCTTACATCAGAAGATCTCTGTTTTGGTCACTCACCAGTTGCAATATCTCCATGCTGCAAATCAGATTCTAATCTTAAAAGATGTAAGTGGTATCGGTGTCTATACTTTTATATCTCATATACTGTCTAATTGCCTTTTATAATCTAAGGATGGAAATAAGCAGTTAAAGGTTTTTCTTTTGTGTCTGTAAATACATTTTCTGTGTACTGATGACCATATATGTTTTAAAATATTTATAATTATTAATGAATTATTGTGAATGAATTTCTTAGAATACCTTCCCTGAAAAATGTGTTTTGATTTTTGATCATGCATGTAAGTAATCTTACATATTGACTTTTATCTTAACATATATAAAATATACTGAGAGAGAATGGCTGCTTTTGAGGCTATGTTAATACTTTGCTTTTATTCTTGTTTCTTAGACTTGTGTGAATTAAGAACTGTGTTAGGTTTGCAGCCAATCCTGTTTTTAAATTGGGGCCAAGAAATGGTCATAGATGACTTTGAGAATGAGCAGGCCTTCAGTGAAACTTCGTTGTACCAGATTACACGGGTAGAGGGCAAAGGCAAGAACTTAAGCTGTGTTTTTTGTTTTGTTTTGTTTTTTTTTAAGGTTGAGTAGGGAAGTACTTCAAATTACTCCTGATGCATCACAAAGTTGCAAGAAGCGACACTGTCTTTTTCCTCCCATTCAGATCTGTCTAAAAGTTACCGTAGCTTTCTAGACATTTGTTTGTGACAGAGCTGTAAGAAGGGCGGAAATGGTCTGTGTTGCTCCTTGTAGAGCACTGTGAGGACTAGAAGATTAAGCTGCTGTTTACCCCTACCCTGGTGTAATATAAAAACACCTAAAGTTACGTATGTAGTTCAACAGCTTGTCCCAAAGCTGCATGGCTGTCTCCCGCAGCTTCTCCAAAGAGGTAGTTCTCACTGGTTGTAACTGGGACTTTTGTCATCCCGGTTGCACGCTCTTTGGCCTGGTTAGCTGCTGGGAGGGGACTGGTTAGAAGGTGAAGAGCTTGTTTCTGCTCTTCTAAGTGAGGAACTGATAGTTAGAAGCTTCATCTCAGTCGCTGCTGTGGGATGTGTGCTCAGCAGCTGCAAAACCTCAGAGGCAGCAGCGACAGACAGGAAAAATTGTCCTTTCTAGAAAGTGTGTAATGAAGATAATCAAAGCTTGTATTAATTGTAGGGTAAAATGGTGGGGAAAGGTACCTATTCAGAGTTCCTGAGATCTGGCATCGACTTTGCTTCCCTTTTGAAAAAAGACGAGGAGGTAGAACAGCTGTCAGTTCCAGGAACCCCCAACCTGAAGTCCGCCCGGAGCCGAACCTTCTCGGAGTCCTCCGTCTGGTCCCAGGATTCTTCTGTCCCGTCACAGAAAGATGGAGCAGTGGAACAACCACCTGTGAGTGCTCAAAGGGTAGATGTGCCTCAGTTCTTGTCTGGCTGGTTTTTAACTGAACCTGTGATGAGGGCTTTCCTCCCCTGCTGCATTTGAGTTGGGATGGTTGGATCGCATTAGCGGGCGAGGGTCCACCCAATGCTGTGCTTGGCTGGCGGTCCTGCCACCGGGGCTGCACAGGGCAGGCATCCCGCAGCTCTGCACTCTTCTGTTCAAACCCGTCGGAGTGAGCATTTTCAGGTTCAGCATCAGCTCTGCTGGTGCAGCAAGCATTGCTGTAGGCATCCAGGGACACCACGCTGCGCTTCCTTCGTCCTGTCCTCTGACAGCAGTGCTTTACAGGGCCAGTACCACTGTAGTGGGTAGGTTCTGTCTGATCGTGCAGTGCTGAGCTCAAATTAATATTTTCCCTGAAATCCTGTGCTCTAGAAAGTGCATGCAGAAGCGATGGCTTTATACAAAGTCTACATTTGCATGTCTGGTATTAACATACCCACATGATCTTGAGCTGCCCCTGAGGGGGTAACCTTGGGACGCCACTGCATTGCTCTCCTAACCCTTCTGTTGGTGAAAACAGCATGCTTTGTGTGGTGCCAGCTTCACTTCCAGGTGCCGTGTTGTCTCTTGGTCTGCACTGTGCAAATGCAGCCGTAAGGTTTCTGTGCCAGAGGTGGCCTTCTGCTGGTGTGCTTGTATTCCCACAAAACCATGCAGGAGCCCTGTAACCCTGCTAGGCTTGTGGTAGCACTGCATCCCTGGAACACGTGGAACAAGTAATCTCCGTGTGTCCCTGATGATTGTCACCCATATGCTAGGAGTATTTATTATTTCCTGTTCTTTTCTGTAATGAAAAGCAGTGAGATACCGAAAAACCCAACCTACTACAGACTTGTTTTTCATACCTTTTTTGGAGGAATGATTTTATGCCCAAAAGCGGTAAACTTACCCGATATTATTGACGTCCCAGTGGTGACTCCACTGTAAAATCCACAGAGGTGTCTGAAACTTCTTAGCAGCGTTAGAGGTGTTGGACTGGGAAGGAGGCTGGAGAAACAAAAAACCGAGATAGGTTTCTCATCTTTTATAGGTGAGTAGGTGGGATTTCTCTTTCCACAGCTGAGTCAGGTTGGTTGATTCCACTGCTTTTGTACAGCCGTATCTGCTGACAACAAAATCAAGTGTGAAGTGTCCATTGAACTGGCACTAGTTTTTCTGTCACATATACTGTTAAAAAAAACCCAAGAGAATCCAAACCAGAATTTTGTTCATTTGAATAGTTCTTCTACTTTCTGTATGCCTATCTCATTCTTTCCGTTTCTGTCTTTCAATGTCCCCCATCCATTGTTTGCTTAATTTGATTTCTCATTTGTCATTTTACTTGTTTTCCCAATTAACAGGTACTTTGTTGGTACTTGCAGGGAGGTGATTAGAACTTTAGGGGTAATGTATTACTCCGAGCATATGTTGATTGATTTTGGTGCATACTTGCCGAAGAGTATTTACTTTAAATACTTTTCTGAAAAGGAAGGGTTACACACACTTTCGTTCTGAAAACAGAATCTTTCCCAAGTCAAAGCCTGAGTTTTCAGAGCTGTTACAATTCAAGGTAGTGTATAAGAAAAGAAAAACCTGGTTTAGCAGTTAGAGTAAATGTTTCTGGCTGTAAATGAAATGTTGCATACTGTGATGCAATGCAAAACAAAATCCTCACAGTGTCATTCTGCAGGGTAGATTTTTCAGTATTACAACACTGAGACTGCTTTTTTTTGTCAAACCTAAAGTTATCTCTTTAATTGTTTACTAATTCTGAACTATGGCTTTCAAGTGGCTTACTCTGAATCTGTAACTCCAAGATTGATGATTTTTGTTCTGCGTTTATTTTTCAGGCTGAAAGTGCACTGGCTGCAGTGCCCGAGGAGAGTCGCTCTGAAGGACAAATAAACTTTAAGGTTTACAGAAAATATTTCACTGCAGGAGCAAACTACTTTGTGATTTTTATACTTTTATTATTCAATATTTTGGCACAGGTAAGTTCTCAGGAGCCAGAAATAGAACTGAATGTTTTTTGGGTTTGCCTTTTTTTTTTCTTCTTTTTTTTTTTTTTCTTTTTAAAACAGTGTATGCTTGTTACTGTGATGTTTCAGCTAGAATGTTTGGCAACACTGTGTTCTTTAATAATTTTGTAGTATACTCATCAAATTTTATATATCAGCATGGAGTTTTAGTACAGCATTGAGAGATCTTGCACTGATCCTTATTTCAACCCTTTTAACACCTCAATAAAGAATTATTTTACTGGCAGCATGGCATGGAAATTATAAGCCAGTCTAATTTTCGGAGATAGAGAACAAAATCATGAGGTGTATAAAATAGCGTTTAACATTTCTGAACAATCAGTATGTTTTCAGTTCAGGGAGGGTAAAGAGGTTGACTGGATTATGGGAGTCTAACAAAAATGTTAAAAGAAAACCTTGTCTGCTGGTAAGGGTGTGTTATGAGAAGGGCTAGAAGGAGGGTCGCTGTTTAGCAGAAGAAGAAAGCGAGGAAGAGAATAGGTAATATTGTAGTAATGCGGTCTGTAGCAGGTACGTAGAAGAGTTTTTAAACAAGGAAAATTATTTTGAAACTTACTGAAAGAAATGGTGGGCCGAGGAAACTGCATGAAGATACCTTACTGTGTTTTTCTCTTGTTTCTTGCTGAGAAAGCTTAATTTAATGGAAGTGATTGGTCTTAGCTGTAAAATATAGTCTGTATATTTAGACACGTTAGTTTCTATTTGCTTGTTCTTGAACTGAGTCTGTTGTGAAGATAGCTGAGCAAGACCAAAGCTCTGCAGTAGACTGCCCACTTGAAATTCACATGAACAGAGGTGTATTTTGAGATAAAAAACCCTGTTAAAAGTTTGTAGTCACCTCTCAGCACAGAAGGAAAGTGGCAGTAGGAGTTTTTCCCTCCCTCTCTTCTCTCATCCTCCTTCAACCCTGTTTCTGGTTATTATCTCCCATAAACACAAATTTGTGGACTAGTAACATCAGAAAGTTTGTTAATCAAAAAGCATTTTGAAATATCTCTAGTGGCAAATTTAGGAACTGAAAAAAATGCGTTCTTTAATGTGCAATTAACATACATTAGTAAGAGCCACTATATTTTGTTTGCGTAAGTATATTGCTTTCCTTTAGTTTGCTATCAGGTAAGGTAATTTAAGGTAACTTCTTTCTTTGTAGAGGGTTCTGATGCACCTTCTAATGTGCTTTGCAAATTGCTGCTGGTCTTGAAAGTCTGGATGGCATGCTTTCCTGAATATGTGATGTTTTCCCAGAGAACATGAAAGAATAGCAAAGAAATTTAATTTTCTAATGTGTGTTTTTTTTAATTTTGTAAGATGATTCTTGTATTTGCCTCTTTTACTCAAGGTGGCATATGTGCTCCAGGACTGGTGGCTTTCGTACTGGTAAGTTGATGATATTAACTGGTCAGCCATTTCTGTCTTTTCAGTCAAGTGCTGTTTGTCTGGTAGAAATCAGTGTTGTATAGGTGGGAGGATGGAAAACCCCTGTTCTAGGAATGCTCAGAATATGCTTGATCTTTTTCTGATCTTCACTTATTTTGTATGTGGAAAAACATTTAAACTTTATGCTGAAGTGTAGCCTGTGATCGCTTCTGCTCATAGTGTCGTGCATGACAACATTGGTACATGGGATCTTTTGAACTAAAGGTTCCAACAGAGTTGAATCTAGAAACAGTTAAATGTACTCATGAATATTTGTAGAATGTGATCTGATGATCATTATCTTTTGTATGCATTTCTGCAGGGCAAATCATCAAGAAAAGTTGAATTTCACAACAAATGGAAATAATGGAGCAAATGAGACTGAACACCTAGACCTTACCTTTTATTTGGGAATTTATGCAGGTAATTACACATGCATCTGTGTGTGTCTGACTGTTTATTATCTGACCTATTACAATAAACGGTTTTGAGAGATGCGAAGCAACGGCAATGTGGGGAAATGTGGTTTTTAGCAGTAACCGAGTAGTGTCTTAACAGATTAGGAGCCTGAGTCTTGCTTCCTGACTAAATTAATTGAAATAAATAAAATTTAAAAATCTAGCAGAAGAAATAGGTTGAATGCAGACTCTTAATTTGCTTTGCCTGGATTTTGGAAAGTAAACGAGGAATTGAGTATTCAGAAACTCAGTCAGCGTAAGGTTGTGGTTATTGTCTATACTAATAGGTCATTGAGCTAAATCTTCAGTCATTATATGGATGGGCAAGAGGGATTAGAAATGTTCTTCTTTCTGCGCTGTTCTAAAACTTGGCTTGGCTGCATTCCTTCTGAAGTGCCATAGCAAAAGAACCAGTTTTTATAAAGCATGCTAGATGGGTATGCAAAGCAGGATGTTAAAAAACATTTCAATATATTTTAATAGGTAGTCATGTGCTTCTGAATATCCAGAAAAGGGCACAGATGCTTGTATTGAGGCATCCAAACAGCTTGAAATACGGCTCTGAAATGTAGTAAAAATTGGTATAGAAAAGTCATGTGTAGCAATACGCTCCCAGACTCTGCCATTTAGCACTTCTAGTGATGCACAGTTTTGTATGGCGTGGTAATTTCTTGGTGGAGATGTAAATGATAGGTCTGAGAAAACAGGTGGAACACCAGAAGAATATGCATTGAATGTATTCAGAAACATCTCTTATGGGTGAGAGGATAGGTGGAGGATTTTTTCTTTGGGTTTTTTTGGGGGAATCCGTGTTATCTAAGTGCTTGACAGAAAGTATTGTACTTGGCCTGGGAAGCAACAATTTAGGAGCCAGATAAACTTGGCTCGTTTTTTCTCTGTGGAAGGTCTTATTTCATGAGCCATTCCAGTGGACCGCACAGTATGATTAAATGTGGCAAACTTGGCTTTTCCTGACCATGTAACCTAAACCACCTTACGGAAAATTTTATCCTTTAAGGCAAATTTTGTTCCAGATAGCAGAACAGCAAAAGTTACCTTTATATTGAAGTGTTCAGATGGTTTAGTGAGATATTTGCAATAGTTGAACAGACAGCATTGATTTACCTACTAAAATTGTAAGTGAATTTGAATAAGTTACAAAAAGATAGTACATTTCATATGAAGTACATAATAATCTAACTTACCTTTTTCTATAACCTCTGAAGCTATAAAAAATAATTTAACATTTTTATTTCTGATTCTCAGTGTTTGGAGGAAAAAAAAACCATCACCATGGTAGTTCCTTCCTAGTCCGTGTTGTTTCTATGAGACAAAGATTTAGAAGAGTAAAGTTTCTGTTAATGGGAAACCCTGTTGGCCAGAACTGAGGTGCCAGTTCCACACCTTTTCTATAAAGGGGGCATGCAAAGAGTCCTTGTCTCTCTCATGCTGAGATGGTAAGCTTGTAAATGGGGAAAGCAAAAACCTTTGGCATGAGACAGACTGGATGAAGGACTTGAAAGTAAACCTCCTTCCTGCCTCTTCTCCCCAGTCGTCAGTTTTTTTCAGGTGATGTGTTTGGTGAGGGTCGTGCCAGCAGCTTCCAGTGGCTTCTAAGCCTGAATGAAGTTTTACAGAAATGTGAGGTTCCCAGGACACGCTCCCTCTCCTCCCATTGCTCCCACAGCCTGCTGTTAGGCGTGGCTTCTGCCACAGCCTCTCGCTTAGTACCTCTTCTGCTCTCTTTTTGCATGACCCAGCTTTCCTATTTGGGTATGTGCAGTTACTCTTGGAAAAGTTGTTTTCTTTTACCTGGCCTGGAATAGGGGAGTCAAGACAAGGCAAACAAGCTCTCATCTCAGCCACGTGCTTTTTTCTTAAAGACAGCACTGTGCTGAACATAGGCAATAAACTGCGAGCAGACAAATCAAGTAGTGAAATGTTTTCTTGCATCCTGGGAGGATACAGCAGTGAGCAGCATGGAATGGCTGACTGATTTAACCACATCATATAGTTTAAAACCTCAGTCTTTCCCCACTGCTACTATGGGTGTACCTGAACTGCGTCCAGTTTTAACCTGTCCTTAGAATTGGTCCATGTTTTATGTTGATAATTAGGGTCTAACTTAAGGGTATCCTCAAGGGCTGAGCTTGTTGTGGCTGTGCTCCATTTCTGGAGCAGATCACCTGGAGCCCAAAGCCCTGCCAGATACCAGGTTAATACCTTCACTGTTCGTCATCATCAACTCGGAATTTGGGTGGGTGTGTTGGAGGTTACATGCAGCAAACAGAGCAGCAGCAATCTCATCGTTCTTTATTTCCATCTTTTGCCCTGTAGCACCCCCGTCTTGTAAGTGGAGATGTGCCCAGAAGAAAGACAAACAGCCTGCAGACCATTTCCCTAGAAGGGCTCTATTTCACATGGCATGAGGGATGCATTTTATACTGTGTTAAAGAAATACACATAATTTAAATGATTTGATGTGGTTTACAAGGGGAAGAATGGCATGAGTGGTTTGGGCTGATTGAGAATAACTCAAGGTTGTCTCTAAATAGCCATGTATGTATTACTTGGCTAATACCTGCTGGCAAATGTTGAATCTTCACAGTGACCTCTGCAAGCCACAATTACACACGGCACTGTGAAATGAATTTCTTAGCAGAGCTGTTATGCAGGAGGTTTTAATACAGATTTATTTTATGGGTTAACAGGCATTTCCTGTATTTCTGTAAAGTACCAGTTATTTCAGACCGAAAAAGAGAAATTGATTAAATCGATGACATGATAGTAACTGAAGCTAGTGACAAATATAAGATGTCCATGTTCTGTGCTCAGTCTGAGTCCCTAGGCTTAAGTTTGAATTCTTGCTATATACAGAAGTCAACAAAATTTGGTTTTAGTTCATTTTTAAATTATTTTCCTTGTGGAAGATCCATATCTGTATGCATGCTCTGTCCATGTTTTTTTTAATTTCAGGTTTAACAGTGGCTACAATACTGTTTGGCATAATAAGAAGTCTTCTGGTGTTTCAAATTCTCGTTAATTCTGGTCAGACTTTGCACAACAAAATGTTTCAATCCATTTTGAAAGCTCCTGTCTTGTTTTATGACAGAAATCCTATAGGTAAGTTTAATAGTGAAAATGCCCTTAATGTTTAATCTGCCTCATTGATTGTTAACTATACTATTTCTGGGAATTATGAACTTGCAGTATTTTTGCACACTTGTGGGGGCTTTTTGCTTCTTTTAATTAAAATCTTTAAATCAGAATGTGTTCATTAAAATTTAAGGCAGACTGACTGCTTATTGATGGTTGGTCTTACTCTTTTCAACTGCAGTTTACAGAAAAATGAATTGTACATTGTTTTACATTGACCTGCTGGTTGCATTGCTGGTGTTCTGGTTAAGTCTCTTCCATATGCTGAATGTACATGCATGCATTTTCTGGGGATGCCTTTCTTGTGCTTTTCTTTGAAAGTTTAAGCCCAAAAATGACGTGTCCTATAAGAAAGTAATTTTAAGCATGTGTGGTAATTCACAGGTCTTGAGAAACTGCGTAGCTTACTATCCTTCCAAAATGGAGAAAAGCGTAAAGGATGCAATTTTAAACTATAATCCAGATCTTATTTTCTTCAAAAGAAACGAGAGAGAAGCTGGAGCAGAGTGAAGAGAGTGGCAAAGTGTGGTGGTACTGATTTAATAGCCAGTCTGAGATGTGAAACAGGAATCTGATGGCCTTCAGTCCCTTGAAGAAAGGAACACAGGCTTGTTCTCATAGTTCCAGAAGCTGTTTAATGATTGTAAGGTTGTATAGGGATGGCTTTATTATTTTAGAGTAGTTATTAAAATTAGTAATATTTTCAGGGGGAAAGAATATTTATGCGGAGAAAAGGTTCATGTCAGTAATATGATGAATGAAAAGTACAATTTCCTATTTTGAAAAAATAATCTGCAACTGCACAAGTTGAAGGCTGATTTGCTTACACTGTGAGTCTGTGGTAGTGTAAATTCAAGGCCACTGCAGGAATTAGAGGTGATGGCATAAGCTCGGGAGACAGGTTAGTGGAGAGCTAGTGAGAGCACATACAAGAAATCGTAGTGCTGATGGATTTTTTTGTCACGTAGACAGGGATTTTACTCTTTTTTTGTGTGATAGCATATGCAGTAACTATTTTTGAGGGTATACATAATCATAATCATCATGGAAGAATGCCTGTAAGCGTGGCTCATCATAACAAACATACTATACTATAGAGTAAACATAGGGACAATACAGAGGAATAACAGTTTGCTTTGTAACGTACTGTGAAGCTGAAATTAGCAGCGCTTTGTAAAAGTGACATTCATAAAACCTGCGTATCGCTGGTGTTCACACGCTGTCATGACTTACAGATATGTGTTTCTATTTATCAGCAGATACTCAGAAGATTAACTTCAGTGTGCATATATTTCTTTCCCTTGGTATTTCTTTTGGTCATGGTAGCATGCAAAGGTACTGCTGTTCTGATCTATGCATCTTTCAAAAAAGGAAAAAAGAAAAGGGGAAGGATGACACGTGCGATGATTCTCTTGTTCAGAACTGCAGCATGTAGCAGTTCTGAAATTCTGTTTTTAACATCTATGTTTCATTGTCTGATTTACTTGGGGTTCTATGGCATGTTTGTCTTTTAGAACTTGAGATGCTATTTTCTTGCATTGGGGTGAGGTTTCTTTAAGTAGAAGTCATCTTTTTTTTCTCTTTTAAAGACTATGAGAAATGTACTAAAAAGAAATTGAAATTATAGGAGGCTCGTTTTTCTAGGCTTGTGATTGTAATAGCCAAGCCAAGCTATTAGTTATCATGTCCCATATTAGCAAAGCTGATATTGCAGTGACAAATCTGTCATTTAAGCATCCAGTGTGTTCTCAGTATTTGTGTGAGCTCCCTAAGACCTTAGCAGAAGCAATTGCTGAACTGACTTTTGCTCGTTTATTTCTCTTAAAAATAATCGGCAATTAAAAAATGCCATGGTCATTATTTTGAACACACAGTGATCCATGTTCCAAAGTCGAGGAAGGAAACTTAAATCGATATGCCAAGCTCTTGATAGTTCCTAGTGGGGGAACAGACTAATGAGCAGCGTCAGGGAGTCAACATTAAGAGATGGAAATACGTGGTGAATCATGACATGTCTGTCGGTTCCCAGCAGTGTAGATCCAGTCGGTAGTGGCGAATAAATGAAATGACTTGTTTCTAAAAAAATTGTTTTGTGAATCAGTTTAGGCATGAGCCCAGGATCTCTCTTTACAGATTGCATTAGCAATGTGTAGGGAGGGGAAGGTTGTAAAGGGAATAATAACGAGAGTCTTACCCAGATGATAGAATAATTTGAATATATTTTGGGAACCTGGATTGCATAGCAGAGACAGAGAGGAATATGAAAACCCCACTCCTTTCTCCCTTCCCACCCAAAAATATTTGTATGTACAGAGATTTCACCTTTCTGTAATATGGCATTGATCTAAAAATTGTTAGATGTTACTGCTTTAAGGATGTTTTACACTGGAAGAACTGTATTAATAAACGACTGTGTCTTCCTTAAGCACTTAACCTAACCCTATGGAGCTGATAATCCTAAGTGACTAAATCTTACTGCATTATCTGACATTCAGAAAGAATGGTCTGATATTTATGACTGAAATTCAAATTTGTCAGTAGACATCTATGCAGCATCACTTAAACAGCTATAGTGAAAGCTTGATGGGAAGTTATAGATTGTGTGGTTGTATTTTAGGATTTATCACATCTGACTAGTCTGTTGACAAAACTTGTTTGCTTTATTTTTGGGGGTGTAGAATTTGACTCTTTTGCTTGAAACGTCCTTCTCTCTTCTGTCCACATCGCAGTAAGGGAACTGCATGTGTGTCAATGTGTCTGTAAGGAGGAAAACGTGGAGGTTTTCTGCTTCATAGTGAATGCTTTATATATTCCTCTTCATGTGTCACTTGCAGGAATAAAGGGGTTGATTGCTGTGCACATCTAGCACAAGAGGGCAGCATGATCTGTTTTATCCCAGTCCAGCATTACAACAGCTTGTTAGAAGGATAACAAAATTTATCTGTTTTTAGAGATGATATTTGAGGACTGAATTTTCAACCTCACCACTGTGCAATTGTAATGTGATTCTGTTCAGTTGTCCTCATTATTTGCAAGTGTAATATTTTCTCTTAATCTTTTACATGGTAAGCTTTTCTGCTTCATGTAGTGCTGAGTTCAGGAACTTTGTTGGCTTTGTAATGAGTGGCCAAAAGTCAGATAACCCTATAGAGTCTGATGCTTTGGTCTCATCAAGGAGGAGACCTTTAGCCATTATTCCTTTTAATTTCTTTTCAAGATGTTTGTAACATTTCGAAACTAATTTGGTAGAAACCTAGGCAAAAGGGACCAAGACTTCAGCAGCAGTGACTTGAATTGAGTTCCCTCTTTTGAAATTAGGTTCTTATTGATAGTTTAGGAGATTCTAGTTTTGACAGGCTTCAGGATTTGATTCAAGATTACTTGCTTAGCTTGTAAATGAATTGTTCTTTTCTGGGATTTGGGGACAGAGATTTCTTTAGAGAAGGGATGCTAATGTGTAACTGCATCACTTTCAGTAATGGTAGTTTGAGTGGAGGTTGTGTGTAATTTTGAACTGCATTGAGTTTAGGAAACTGAAATCTGCTGCTGCTGTGCGGATGGGTGCTGTAAGAATGAATGAATGATATGCATGAATTTGTTCAGATAAAATAGGAATCTCTTCCCCCTCCAGAGGTCTGTCTAAAATTCAAATTGAACCAGAACCGCTACAGGAATACGTATGAAAATCTAGCTCTTTTTTTTTTTTTTTTTTTTTTTT
>Ga0065711_1004532_pt1 | contig 33509 bp, 31 predicted proteins | sample Hoacrofraction12_FD_59098 | JGI IMG/M metagenome (GOLD analysis project Ga0065711, IMG submission 59098) | Hoatzin crop microbial communities from Cojedes, Venezuela - Epithelial fraction 12 v2 (version 2) | ecosystem: Host-associated > Birds > Digestive system > Esophagus > Crop | place...
GGCAGGAGGGTTGGACTAGGTGACCCACAGAGGTCCCTTCCAACCTCTACCATTCTGTGATTCTGTGAAGCAAACAAACAGCAGCACAGAGCTGGGGCCGTTTGTTGGAAGCTCTCTGGAACAGGAGGAAATCAAGGGTGCGTCAAAATGGAAAAGCACCAAGTCAGCAGGGAAACAGGGTTTATTTATAAACTTCTGGAGGATGGCCGTGAACAATGGGGTGGGCGTTCTTTACCCACCCAGAACTGGAACAGGAGCCCAGCTCTGCTGGCCCGGCGGGACAGGTTCACTGGGGAGGCCTGGCCGAGGGCTCGGCCCTGGGACTCCGGGGGTGTCGGGGACGCGGCTCCGCTGCACACCCTCATTGCTGACGATTTTTCCCTCAGGTAGAGCAGAGCCATGGCCGGCAGCAGGTCGCACACCCGTGCTGTTTCCCAGCACAGGCCCGAGGGACAAGAGGGGCACGGCTGACGCCCAGCACAGCGGTTAACCCGGTGCTCGCGGGCGCGGGGGTAAAGCCGAGCGCCCAGCCAGGAGCCCTGCGAGTGAGGCCCGAGCAAAGAAAGGTTGTGACTGCAGCTCCCTGCTGCCCAGGGCGATTTTATACACATACAGAAATTAAATCTCTGTAACAGAGAAATTCTTCTACAGACTCTTCTTGCTTTATAAATGTTCTTTTTTTTTTTTTCAATGACATTTGCAGTTTTTTTCCCTGCCAGAGGTGGCTGAGGAAGACAGCGATCCTGGAAAAGATGAAACGAAAAATGGAAACGACAAAGATGTTTCTGCTGAGAGCTTTAGAAGCTCTGATGCACACATACAGGTATCTGCATACACACGTGTATACTCACCCCAATAGCCTCACACTTCCATTTTTCCTATCCCAATTAAATGCTCCCTCTGATGATCGCCACTGCCTGCAGTGTTAAGGAGACCGGCAAGGTAACTCGCAGAGGGCAGACACCGCGCCAACGGCAGAGCGATGGGATGAAAGGAGCCGCCAGGAACTCGGCGCTATCCCTGCCACACCGGGCATCGCCGTGCCCCGGCTCCGGAGCCCGGCTCTCCGGGGAGGCAGCCGGCTGCCGGCGAGGAGCATCCTTCCCGGCCCGGAGCTGGAGCAGCCGTCCCAGCCCCTGGCTACAGCCCTGGCAGGGCTTCGGTTAACACAGCAGCCAAGAGGTGCTGTCATGCCGTTAGGCCTGTGGGAGTTACAACGTCTAATCCTAAAATCAATTTGTAATCACATCTATCAAATTAGAGGCAGCTGTCAAAAATGGCCCGTACGTGTGTGTGCTCCATGAAGAGCCTGGCTGGCTTCGCACAGCAAACGCTATTTAATCCATACGCTGGGCACAGGCTGACACGGGAGAACGCTCCTGGCATGCCAGACCTCCGTCCTCCTCTTTACAGGGATATGCCCCATTTAATCTGAATTTTCCAGATATTAAGCCATTTGTGGGCTACAGAAAGTTGGACATTAGGGCAAGTAAAGCAGCCTTTGTGGTTCATCTGGTGGGTGAAAAGCTTGCCACTGACCCATGGATCTGAAGAATTTGCCCTTTTAAAACCCATCTAAAAATGGGTTAGTTCTGGCTGCCTCTGCCTGCCCGTGCCCCAGCGCAGTTCGGAAAGGACGGCAGCGTGTCCAGTGCTCCTCCTGCAGTGGCCAAGCTTTGGCTCTGAAGTCCATATTGGCCAAGAGACAACGGCGATGGGACCCGGGCACAGCAGCTCCTGCTCCAACGCTTCTCCATCCTTCCTGCGTTAGCCTGGGGCCTCCCAGACCACACCACGCTCACACGGCGTGCGAGGCTCAGCCATCCCCGACAGCTCTACTGCAGATCGCAGGCTTCTGTCCAAAGGTATTGAATTATGGCAAGAACCACTTTTCCTCTCAAAGATTGCCGGAGCTGGGATCACCAGGCAGGGATAATTTGCAGCCTCTCCTCCAAGCATGGAGAGCGGCACCAGCTCCCTGCCCAGCCGAGCGGGAGGAGGTCTCCGAGCCGCCTCTCGCAGCATCCCCTCTGTTCATCAGCAACGAAAGTCAAAGCACTAAAGGTGGGCTGGACGATCTTCAAGGTCTTTTCCAACCTCAGTGATTCTATGATTCTAATCTATGATGAGAAGTTCATGTTAAAACATAATGGCATTTTGTGATCTTCAGCTGCAAAAAGCCACTTAAACTTACTGACCCACGGAGACGAGGCTGCTTGAGCCTGTGCCCTTGGCCGGCTTGGCACGCCTTTGCGTCGCACACGTGTCATGCACGCCTGTAACGCTCTGCTCAGCGCCTGGGGCTCTGTCGAAACAGGTGCTGCTCTGCGTGCGGTGTGGACGGCGTTTATACAGATGCTGAGGGAGCGCGGCGCCGCGTTTCCGTTGGCCCAGATGCCACTTTGGTTCCATCACGTGGTATCGATTTCTCAAAGCAAATGGTTTCTCTGAGCATCCCGTAGATCAGCAACAGTGACAGCCTTGGCTGGATCTCCGTGAGAGCAGGGATGTATTTTGGGGGCTGCAGCAGCGCTCCCCCGCTTTAGGGGGCAGCCCCCGGGGCGAAAGGCCGAATCCTGATCTCGCAGGGGGTTAACGCAAGGCATGTGCCTTCCCAAAGCCCCCCCGAAAAGGCACCGGTGGTGCGCAACCGGCCTCAGTGAGCCGTGCCACGCCGGCACGGGGCTCAGCGGGGCCGGAGGTGCTGGCTGGGAGCCCGGCCCACGAGCCCTCCGCGGGCTGCAGGCTCCAGCAAGGTTGTTTTCATGGAGCTGGAGGTGCTGAGCCCCTGTGCAGAGCACAGCAAGCTCTCCAGCACACGCACGGGCGAAATCGGAGGAAGAGGCCACAAGGAAAAGCAAAGGCTTTTGCAGCTGTCCTGTGCCTTCCAGCCTCAGACGCCCAACGCAAGGAAGTCGTCAAGAATACTTCCCCTTCCACTGCCCGCTTGCACAAAGCTCGTTTCACACGAAGGGAAGGGACGCTGTTACTCGCTGAAGCGCCGGCGAGAGGCCCGGCAGCCCGCAGCGAGCGGCTGGGAGCGCAGCATCCTCGCCCGCCCGGCAGGCACGAGGGCGCGGGTGGGATGGCCCGGGTGGCTCTGGCATAGCGCCTGCATCCTCGCCCCGAGAAGGCAGACAGGGCATCTCCAGCACCACAAAGCAACCGGAGAGGCAGAAACCCGGCCAAATGGAGTCACTCAGCCCAAAGCATCTGGTTGCAAGAAAAATCCCTCCAATAACCACATATTCTCCCATTCCACAGGCCATGGCAGAGCGAAGTCTGCCCGGCGTGACCCTTCCAGGTCACTTGTGAAGCTCGCCCCTCTAAATAAGCCCCGGAGCGACCCGCTGCTCCAGCTGAAGGTGAATGACCACACGTAGGTGACAGGCCAGCCAGGAGACCAACGCTGAAACCGATGCGACTACTTACTAGGTACAAACACTGCCGAATAAATATAAATAAACTCCAATTATTTACACAGTGTGTGTCTAATGCTGGTTGAATGTTGACTTTCACCAACTTTAAAATAGAACTGAAACCAAACAGGGTAAATGATTTAATGCCTCAGTAAATATAATTAGTATGTGTAATATGTATATACAAATACACATAATATATGTGATTATAGGTATTGGCATTTGAGAGAGCTGTCTAGCCAGATGGAAAGATTACGTACTGAAAACACTTTGCTACTGCCTGCTAGAGAGGGAAGGATGCTGAAACTCACTGGAATAAGAAACAGACAGTTGATAGTTGGGGAAGGGAGTTACTGCCCCACGTTCCCCTTCTGCCGAGTGGATTTGACAGCCAGCTTTTCTGTCTTGTCCATCCATCTAAAGAAGAAGTGGGGCTGGAAGTGTCCGATGTCCAAGGGCAAAGCACCCTCTATAAACTGCAGCTGCTGCAGAGTATTCAGGCCACCTTCCATCAGTCATTTTTGGCACCCAGTGAAGGCGCCACTCAGGCAACGAGGCAGCTTTGGTCCTCTGAAGCATCCCTGAGGCCTCAGCACAGCACCTGCCCGGGAACACGTCTGCACCCCCGATGCGGGGCTGCGTTCACCTTCCCTGCTCTGCTGGGCTCCTGCCTGGCCCATGGATCCCTCTGCACAGGCCGCTTGTCCTGCAGGTCCTGGAGACGCTGTCAGATCACCAAGCCTGAGAAAGGCTTACCTGCCACTACCGCCTTCCCTTCCCCACCCCAGACCCCTGGCTGGTGGTGCACAAGGAGCTCAAGGTGAACATCCTCCACTTCACAACTCACCTGGGCTGCAGGCTGGGCAAGGCAAGCATCAGTCTGCACGCCCGGTCTTGCGGTGGGGGAGACACCACGCAACCGCTTGTGCGGCCGGTGCACGTGCAACTGCGCGTATTAAACGCATTCCTTTTCTCGTTTTCTCCAGGCACTGGCTGCAATTTCTCCTTACTCAAGGTTGATGTTTGGACGTTGGTGTCCCAGTGAGCGGGGTTTCACACCCAAGGAGCCTGCAGGCAGACGGTGCTTCAGTACGTGGAGGGGCTCGGTGATGGACTCCAACATGCTGGCAATGGCCCAGGAACATGGCAACGCCATCCCACCGCCTCAGGTTAGAGCTAGATTTCTTTGTGAAAAGTATCTTAAAAGCAAGCTACCTTGACAGGCAGGCACAGCTCAGGCCTGAGCTTATTATACAAGTTTAATGAAGTTTTGGAAGTTTGTAGAACCTCCGTTATTCAGCTTTTACGACAGAAAAGGACAGAGGTGATGCCCCACCAGCTGCTTTATCACACCGCGTGGCCTTGATGTGTCCCCAAGCCTCAGGGCCACGATGCCGAGCGCCAGCTTGCGAGACATGCTGGAGCAGGTCCCTGCACCGCCGTTAACACCTGCAGACCCTTAATACGAAGGCACCTTCATCAATAGTCAATCAGCTGCTCTCAGCACCCCGGAGATGGCAAACCAGCCACTGGCAGCAACCTCCCCTTCCCCATCCCCGCTGGGGCACGGCGGAGCAGGAGAGGGCTCACCGGGAGACCCGATCCCTGCGGGGTCCTCAGGTGCCACAGCCGGTCGCCACGCTGCGGGGTTTGGGGGCTGCTTTTCCTCCCAGCAGCCCAGGGGTTGTTTGGCTCTTGCTGCACCAAGCCGAGGGCTGAACAAGCAGCTTGCTCTTCCATGGCTCTCCCGGCATTGGCAAGCGCGCTCAGGCCTTTGAGAAAAGTCAGGCCGTTAATTCAAGCACCTCGTTTTTGGCAGTGTTTGACCCTTCCACACCTTTGGGAAGAGAGGGACGAGCACCGGGCCCGACGAGGAGGTCAGAGAGCAGCCAGCAGCAGACGTGCTGAACGCCAAAACCAGCAGCAGCCGGCAGCATCTGCCGGGGAGCAGAAGGCTCCTGCTCAGAGCCATGCCCAGGACAACGCCGCCGCCCCAGAGCACTGCATCTACTCCTTACAGAGTTTAACGACTTGCCCTCCTGATAACCCAGAGCACAAGTTTCGTTTTTGCAAATAACATTTGCAAATTAAAAACTTGCAAAAGCTACAGCAGCGCCCAGAGACTCGCAGCCACACCAAGCTACCGCCACAAAGGCGAAACGGAAGGCGCCTGGAAGTGATGACACTGAAGCAGGCAAGACAGAAAGGGGCAGGATCCTTCGGCACTGGTGGATACTGGGTCTCCACCTGGAGAGATGGGGAGCCCTGGGAAGGGCCTTCAGCACCTTTGACCACCATATATGAGAAATATAATATAGTATGTAATACAACAATACGTCTGTATTATAAATCTATAATATGCATAAAATATAACATATCCATCTCCATTCCCCCCTGCTTTTCTCCCCCTTTCCCCGATTTTCCATGCACAACAGCTAACAGCGCAAGAAGCTACGTCCCTCCCTTCCCAAGTTTGACTGACACAGAAAAATAACGGTAACAAATCACAAAGAAGGTCCAACTTGCCCAACATTCTGTTTCCCACAAGGGAGAAGAACTTTCCACACGTGGAGCAGAGCGCCAGAGCAGGGTGAGCACACAGCGCTGCTTCCCGAGACCTTGCCCTCGGCCTCCAACCGCGTGCAGACTGCGGCCAAGACCAAGCTGCCAGGCGTGCCTTCGGCAGAGTTCTTCTGCTGGAGAGCAAGCAGACACAAACAGGTTGGCAGTGGCAAAGTCGCTCTAAAAGAGTTATGAAAATTTAGTACAACCCTCCAAACTGGCACAACTGAACTTCCACAGCAGCAGGTTTTTCTAATACCTGTAAATATCTTTCTTCACTGCAGATCCTCCTAGGAGACACAGCTGCCACGAACTCTGGTGCTCCATTCCCACACCTGCAGCCCACCCGGGGGGAAAGCAGCAAGGCTCTGAACATAAGGATATTCCTCTGCTCAGGGGAGTGAGTTTACAAGTGCAAAAAAAAGAAAAATAAAAAATCCTTAGCCAGTTGAGGAAGCGCAAGAGGATCGAGGGGAGCGGAGCAGACTTGCCTCCCGGACAAAGCCCGCTCCACTGCTGGATTTTGAAACGAATCAGTAAGGAAAATGAGTCCGACAGCCAGATGTCTCCTTTCATCTCGCTGCGCTGGACCTGGAATAAAGCCCACAAAATCTCCACCGAAATACTTGCTTTGAAAGCTCTTTGTTAACGGCCTTCCGACTGCAGGGAATGAAGGCAGCAGACGTGAAGGGCTGATGCCATCTGATGGCCGCCTGAATTTTCACCGGTCAAAGGCTGGCTTTGACTTTAGGACTCAACCACGTTTTCAGAGCGTGAACTCTTGAATTTACTTTGCTCCCTGCAGGCACAGAAAGAAGAACGGCGCAATCAGTTGTAAAGGGACATTGAGAATGCATCCAAGGAAATATTTTCTTCCCCCGGCTTAGCATAATTGCCTTCTGCAGCTCCCACCACAGCTGAGGTAGCAGTGTGTTTGACAGATTAAATAGACGGGTAACACCAGGCTGGGCTGCAGGCATGCGCTGTGAGCAGGTTTGCCCTCCAGTTCTCATCATCAGGCTTGGTTTTGCCGGCTTACAAGTTGATCAGGCTTGACTGAAACTTCCCATGCCGCGTGCTGGTCCAAGTGAAAACTCTGTGGGTGCGTTTGCACGTACTGCCGGCAGGCATAAAATGTAAAGCTAGTCCCACCAAACACTTCCCAAGAACCGGGCTGTAGAAAAGCACAAGTTTCCCCACATTACATTCTGGCAATCTTTTCTCTTAGAAACCTACCTTGCCGCTGGCTTTGCAACTGAGATTAGAAGTCGCGGCAAAGGGCTGAGCAACCTTTGTGTCAGGGATGTGCTTTCTACTGTGTCTCCAAGAGCCTGTGCAACTTCAGCCAGTCTGCAGCTCTCTAAAACCAGGAGTTTATACAGGCTCTGTCACAGCCCAAATGTCAGCAGCGCCCACCTCCACCGAGCACCCTCCCAGCCTTCCCTGCTGGGCTGCTCGTGCCGTCAGAGCCACGCACAAGGCAGTGCCCACACAGGCTGACTGCGCTCCGGCCGCCCGCGCATCACCAGGCGGTTTCTAATCAGCGCTTTTCCATGAGTCCTCCACCTCATTTAACACACCGGATCTCTGACAGAGCACACGCCAACCCACGCAACAAGTCCCTGGGTGAGGGGATGTGCTCCCCTGCCAGCCTGCAAGCAGGGAGAGGAGGAACCTCAGCGCTCACCTCAGAAGTTTCCATCAGGCCCACGTGCCCAGTCGGGGATGCCATGGGCCTTTCTCCCTGTCCTCGGCTACTTGGCAGCCCATTGTATCTGAGAAGCTTCCACAGCTGAAACAGTGAAAACTGAACAGTTTTTCAAACTGGGCTTCCAGAAAATAGAAAATCCTCAACTACCGAGCACCAGAGAAAACAGCAATTTATGCTATGTGCTCTACAGTGTACAATAACTCAGCTGGCAAGGCAGGAAAATATTGGTCAAAACAGGCTATGACAGCCTTCTCCATGACATTATCCTGTCTCCTTGCAGGGTCCAAAGCCTGATCTAAAGTAAACCTCGTTCTGCAATTTTTGCAAGTCAAGCAAAATCTGGTTTGCTACATAACACTCCTCTCCGGGACAGGTGAGAGTCTGTGAAAGAAGTTGGCAGTGATCACCCAGATCACAACACTGATTTTAGTATGGCCATACATAGAGAAAAGTGGGGCAGAAAGATGCACAACTTTAAAAATTCTTTGTTTTCCTTTATGAGGTTCTCAGGGCGTAGCATACACTGCTTCTTCCCTGAATTGCTCTTTCTTGGGTTAAGCATCCTAATGGTAATAACTATTTCCTATCATGTCAACGATCTGTTTGGAAGCTCATCTTTCCAAGAGCTCTTACTTCCCAAGGTTTCAGCTGTAACGTATGTTTTGCCTGCTATGAACATCTACTTCATTTCCACACTTTGGCTTGCAGAATCTCAGATCCTTCTTGTGACACTGTGAAAGAGTAAAACTCGAGTGAAAATGAAGGGTCTGCTGTGGTTCACACACTCTTGGGAATAAAGAGAATTCAAAGAAGAAAACTATAGATGCACCTAGTCTTACAGTGTAATCTCCTCCATGCTGATATAGTGCCCACTGTCTTGTTAGTGCAGCACTAAGCAGACTGCAGATGCTCCTGGAGACAAGCGATAGCACGAAAATTACTTGAATCTTGGTAAAGACTTCTTAAAAATGCTGAACCAAACTTGTCCTCCCACATAAGAACCAAGTTCATGAAACTGTCACCAGACTTGAAGGGCTGGATTTTTACTTTCTTGTAAACAGAAAGAAAAGGCTGATTTGTGGAAGGACAATGAAAATAAACACTTGTGGAAGTCCTTAAATACATATCACAGAGTTGAGACAGCTATAAAAACACAACACTGCAACTTCTGCAGCCTCAGAGACTCTGAGGTACAGCACATGCTGGCAGGGCACGATACAGATGTCAACAAATAACTTTGCATTAAAAGCCTTCCCTACAAAAACAACTCTGTTTTCATTAATAAAGTGAAAAAATAGTAATTTCCACAAGCTATTTCCCTGCTCTGTACTTACACAGCACTTAAGTCGCTTGAGTCGTGTGTCTCCGGCCGGCATACGAAACCCATGCTGCAGAGCAGAAGACACAGACCAGGAAGATGGGGAAGCGTGCCCCAGGAGAGGAAAGCCTGCAGCACAAACTCAGCCGGGGTTCAACACAATGGCACGACAACACCGTGTATTTTACCACGGGCCTGTCCTCTTTCATCTCCAGGATCTGTGACAGAGAAAACAACTGTTCTCTAATAAGACCAGACCATTTTCTTGCACAGCTTTCCAAATAAGCACAAGCAAGAAGCCATCTTCAGAACAAACTCCTGAGAAGTAACGTACACAATCAAAGGATCTTCTCTACCAGCGCGAGATGCAAGAGCACTGTATAAACAAAAAGCTGCTATACAAAACCCATCTATTTAAAATACTGTTTATTTGTGATTTAACATTAATTAGCATTACATCTATGAGCAATTTCAGATAACATTTATATATTTTCCACAGGACACAGGAGTTGGCTGGCTCATTCTTTATGCCAAAGCAAGTAAATAGAGGCATTAGCAAAAGGTGCAAATAGTTCATGGTTGCATTTTAAAAAATATTTATGCACATTGCATTCATTTAGATATATTTTTTAAAAAGTTATGAAAAGCGTAGTTCACAGGTTACTGTTTCTACATATGTTGTAATACAACACAAATAATGTAGAACATAAAAAACAAAGTAAGCAACTGAAAGTTTACACTATGATTAAAAACACTGATTCCAGTATTTAGTGATAGCTAGAAAATTGTTTCCAGGATCCATTTCAACACTGCATTATCACACTTACACGGTCAAAGCTAACCAGCCCCTGAACATGCTATAATCAACATTTTTGCATGCCAAACCACTCTCCAGCCATATTTAACAATTATATATTGTATAATATCTCAACTGGCAATTTGGGAATCACATGGATCTTTAAAATGTACTTCTATTGCGTTGACTGATTTACAGACAATTTGACATAGCGAAGAAAACCCTATGTTAATTTCTATGCTTAGTTTTTATTTACAATACAGTAAAAGTACTAAAATGACAATATCAGTAAAAATGAGTAAGTGGAAGTAGCAAACTTACCCATGGCACTAGGCTCTGATTTGCTCTGGGTTCATCCAAAGGACAACACAGATTCACGAGACCCTTTTACAATTCAAATCAAAGTGAAGAAAAAACCAAAGTGTTGCACTCTGTATGAATCCATACAAACTATTTAAAACGTCTAATATGGAAATGTCGCTTTGCTGATTTAATAAAAATATCCCACAATCCATATCATATATTTAAAAAAAATAATCACCAATCTTTTACTTTCTTTGTCTCCTCCTGTTTTCTTACTATTTCACTTTCCCTTTTAACAGCTTTGTTTCCTTCATTTGGTTAAGAGATTATTTTTCTTCATTGATTAGCAATACCACAAGAGAAAAAAAAAACAACAAACCCACAAGTAATTTTTAAACATGAATCCAGTTCAATTTTATATGCTTTTATCATTTGATTTCTAAGTCCCTGGATTCCTGAATAATATTTAAGTATACTCTAAACCAAGCACTCTTAAATACACTCTACTATTTAATGCTTGGTTTACATGCTTATAATACCTTTATACTGAATGGTATACAAACACTTGAACATATAAAAATCTTTTTTGTTTTGCCAGTTAAACTAAATTATCAATGTTAAGTGTATAAAACCCCCTTTCTTGAAAAATAAGGGTCCCCCCCCAACTGATAGAATAAAAAAGAAGTCTTCAAAAATTATATTTCACTAAAATGAAATATTTGGCAAAAAAGTTATTGAAAAATGGAATTCTTTAGACCTTTTTGTATAATTCCAAATAAACTTTCTCTTACACAGTTTTCCCCCTAATATTATGTGCCAGTGTATAATATTTCTATATGATCTAATCTTAAAAAGATTTAAAGGTGTGCTGTTAATGTGCACCCACTCAAACAGGGGTACAGAAACATAAAATATATGGTCAAAATCACAATACAAAAATGTATGATCTGGTTACCAAATGAGACAGCAGTTTTAAAAAGTCAAATGATCATTCAACAGTAACTTTATTAAAGACTTTAACTGTACTGAAAACTTTAAGGTCTGCAAAATACACCAAGGAGAACTTGCTGCTGCGTACTGTGATGGTATTCGATCTTGCTATGATGGTTATTAAGCACCTGCCAGTGTAGTTCTACACGAAACTAATGAATGTTTCCAAACCTCATAGCAATTTTGGACACAGTTAAGCGAGAGATGAATTAATTTTGAACTCACATGAAAGGGTTTGTGGGTTTTTTTGTTTGTTGGTTTGGTTTTTTTAAAGCAAAACCTCTTCCAGTTCCTTTTTGTTTAGGTTAAAAGTCCAGTTACTGCACACCCCTAACACTATGCTGTTAATGGTCAGCTGAAACGTCTAAAATGTGCAATTTCTCCTTGCAACAGAACTGCACTTACGCTTCTACTTTCTCCTTCTTTTTACTCTTTTTCAGGAAAGATGGGGTGCGAAATTTCTTCTTCTTCTTCGATGGGGATTTGGAAGGCGACCCTTCAGGGGACAGGGCCTCTTCTATCTTTTCAGAGCTTTTGATCGTAATTTCTACACTCTCCACAGTACTAGTGGTTAACTGACTGACCCTCTTGGTGAGATCTTCTTCCACATCATGTGCGTCTTCCTTGCCGTTCACCACCACAACTGGCAACTCCACAGATATTAGGTTAGCATTCTGAGTATAGAAATCTTCATGATTTTCTGAAAGGACAGACAATATTGCAATTATTTATGTACACTATCACGAAAAAAACAGTATTGAAACAAAGTCTGCGAGTCTGGACTGTGATACAAAGAATGAAACCAGAAGTGCTGAGATGTGTTTTTTTAACTCCTTTATCTGCACTCTTACTTGTTGTAAACAGCCAAATACTGTGATACGCTAAATCAAAATGAGCTGAAAAAGCTAACTTTATCTCTGCCAGGTACATATACAGCTCAAGCTGTATACAGTATATACAAGTACAGTCTACACAGCACATACATACGCAGTCTCAAGCACACTCAGAATTACACTTTACTGCAAGAGACTAAAAATGCAGCCATTTCATACAGAAGTCTTTCGTGAACTACCCTTTCCAAATGCCTTCTTAGACTTCGCTGGAAAAGTCTTAGGCAAAAAATCTATTCTTAACACTTTCAATAAAATCCAAATACAATACCTATTTCCTCCACCTCATTAATATCTAAGTTTCAGTATGCCCTGGGTTGTTTTCTGTTTGTGAGAATTACATAGTAGAAAAAATTGGGAAAAACAGTTTTCTGGACAGACTCCCATCCAGACTTGGTAAAAGAGGGCTCTTTTTGGTTCAGCTGACTTCATGTGAGTGTAAAGAACGCAGCAGCAGAGTGGATGACTCAGGCTATCGGAGCCATTGGCATTGTACAGAAACCGCACGGAATACCTTCTAATTTTTCTGGGACATTTTGCGGGGACTGAGTTTGTGACTGAATTTGTGACACGGATGAACCGTCATCTGAGAATAATTCCTGTTCAGCATCTGCAGGACAAGATTCGAATTAGTAGCCATGCAAAAGTAAAGAAATCAAGCAAGAATGTCAGTGCAAGTGCCACAAGATTTACAGCTCTGCTAGCATTGTGTTGCTCATGCTGACAACATCAAAAAGTTACAATACGCAGTTTAAACTCTACAGAATTATGGATTTACACGTTTTATCTGCTAACAATCATTATATATTAGTTCTTTAATACAAAGCATTAAAAAGCATGGCAGGGTTGCATTCCAAGTAGCACGTCCCATGGTTTTACCTAGCCATAAGTCACACAGTTCACTGTTTTAGTAAGCTATTATGCTATGCCCTGAATGTGATATATAGCAAAATTGGTTTATTACACAATATTAGTGAAGAAGAATGCATAGTAAGTGCTATTGTTAAAAAAAAAAAAAAAAATCAACCCTGAATTAGTAATTCCCTATGGAATAATATTATTGGAAGATGATGTAAAACGTGAAAGTAGATGAGTCTTGCACATTGGGAGACTAGAAGAAAAACTAAAGAAGCCAAGACCAAACATCTCAGTCAGCTTTTGCTCAGCTTGGCACAGACCTGAGCAACTTCATCTACTCTGGTATCAAGTTTGAGGAGGAGGCTGGACTAAGCTGACCTTCAAGGGCTCTTCCAACCTAAGTTATTCTACGGTTCTGACAAAAAAAAGCCATTATGTTGAAGTGTGTTTTTGTCAACCCCATTTCTGCGCAAACCTTTCATTGCCTTAATTTTAGCACTAACAAAAGTGAAAACAAACAAGAAAACACACCTAAGAAGAAATTCTACAGTCTCAAGGAAAGATTAGTTCTAAAGTAGCTGCCAACAATATATGCTAATAATTAACATGCATACAATTTTTAGAGTAGATATTTTAAAACTAAAAATGAACTCATTATTAAAATGTAAACTTCAACATTGAAAAACACACCACTGACCTTCCAACCCCTGCTGCTTGCGCTCAATTGTTTTCTTGTACTCTTCCAGTTCTTTTTCTGTGAGATGACTGAATGGGTTGGGTGGTGCTGGTGGTGTGTGCTCATCATCTTCAAACTGCATTGGCTGGAAAAGAGAAAACCACAAAATTTAACAGTTAAAAAAAGAAGCAAGCAAGATGTACAAAGTTAATGTCTGTATTTTGCCCAAAGTTTAGCGACTCCAGATTGGCAGGGAATACAGAAGAAAAACACAGATGCACCCAGAACAAAATTACCCCATTTAATAGGCATTCACATAGTAATGAATACTGACTACCGAGCTGTAAATCACCATCCTTTCGCAGCAGCACAATCATTATTTGAGGTGGGGTTTCTTTTTGCATCGAGGGGGACAGCTTCAGAATAGAAACCTGCCTTAGCATCTTACACTTCAGGGACTAACATACAGAGAAGTGCACGTCTTTTAACAACAGGGATTCATAAATAAGATTTTCTGTATTTTCTGCAAACACCTCAAATTATAGGAATTTTTTTGTAGGAAAGTAACTGTGCTCCTGCTCCAGTTTAGGAGTCTAACTGGAAGAGCTGTTCTGAGATGAATCTTAGAATGACAAAATTAAAGTTATTCTCATGTTGCAAGAAAACTCATTTGGAACATATTCTTTTTCGCCTGATATAAATAAGCAAACTCAGTGTTATCTGAAAAGAATATTGGAAACCAAAATGAGGAAATAGATGTACTAATGCATGGATAGTTGGAAACTGTTAGAATTATAGGATTCCAATTACAATTCACCACAGTTTGCTATCTAAACTTGTCAGGGATATCTGTACTGTTTGGAAGTAACTGTATTCTGTCCAAGAAAAGATTAATGCAGATAGGTAAGAAACTGGAAAACCTGCCTCCCAGTAAGAAGCCTGTTTCTAATGAGAGCTACCTTCTACATGGTCCCATCCCACCTTTTAAACTTGGTTATTTCTGGGCCTTAATAATTTCCTTCAGCAGCGGTTCCACAGAGTGATGAAAAGATTATTTTTGGCACCTTGCATTGCAAAGTTCATCACTCTTTAGCTTAAATGGTCTTAGACAGGGGTCCTACTTCATTAATTTTAATGGCAGGCAAACTTACCATTCATATCTCCATTTGAAACTAACATTTTAAACCTCTGAAATGAAACATGAATAAAATATATCACACATCCAAAATCTGGCATTAAAATAATCAGTTCAAACAAAGCATTTAGAAAGAAAATGGCCCAAACTGATGTTTGAAGGACAGGCAGCCAAATTACTCAACTATTTGTAAATCAATTATTAATTATGTCCTACTCACTGGACTCGGTTTTTTATCCACAACAATCCCAGCGAGCAGCTGAGACTGTGGTCCTGCTGTCTTTAGGTCATACCGGTTTTGCTCCCTTATCTACACAGAGAAAATAAACTGGGTTAGAAACAGATACTTCTCTTTAACAAATCCTATGCCTACCAGCTTTGCAAAGCCAGTCACACAGGCAACAGTGAAAGGCTGAAGGACCAAGCTGTACGCTGCTGCACCTAAAAATTAAGATCTCTCCTTCCACCTCTGAATGCACTGCATGGCTTGTTTAGCCCTCCAAGTACTCCCAAATATCCACTCTAGTCCCAGCTCCTGCACTTCATACAAGCCAGTATTTAGAAATAAGCTCCAAGGAACAGCATGTCTCTGAACCTGCCCTCTCCATCCCCCCAAAATAAATGACTTGTGTTAAGCTATTGGAAGGATCTCTGTGATCACAACGGTTGTTAAACTTTTTGCTTCTGTGAACATCTCATCATTTCCCCCAAGCCAACAGCCCTAGCTCCACATTGGCAGTGCTGAAGCGATTGACAGATCAGATATAAAAGTAAACGCAAATACAGATCATATTAAAAAAAACTTAAAGGCAGAAAAATAGGACTAAATTATTTAATGAGAATGACTTGCATGAATTTAAAAATAATTGTCTGGGATTTGTGTTATTAATCTCTAGATGATTAGTGAGTGCCTTTCCAGTTCTAAGGAAGGGAGTTGCTCCTTCTGACTCCAGTTCAGTCCCCATGGATACTGCTGCGGTGCTTTCCAAGAAAGAAAAAAATACGTACTCAAATGGAAAGTGTCCTGAATATCTGTTAATACAGTTATGCCTCGGGTGGAGTATTTGGTCAGTCTGACAGTGGGTGTCTAATGTGTTGGAAGGGAAAAGCAGTGAGATATTTGTGTTTACAGAGAGGTCCAACAGTAATATCTCCTTTTCTTTTTTTTTTTTTTAATTGTCATTAGGAAGCAGACTGGACCACAGAAACTCCAGCTTAAGAATGCTAGGAGACTTAACACAGAACAGAGTGAGATTACACTCTGAGACAGAATCATGCTGTAGATGACGCACAGCAATTCGGTTCATGTTGATGCCTAATTATCCACTAACTATAATGCTAAATAGCAGGGACTACCATTTCCAATCTGTTATTTCCAGAGTCAATACTCATTCTTCATCAAACTATCGCATTCAAAATTTATATACATTGCATATGTATCTACAGACTTCATGTATATCATACATTTAAATACACGCTTTTTAGTGACAAAAGTTACACACAATTTAAGAAACTTCTTAGTAAAATCAGAACACTTGAAAATGCTATTTTATTGCTGTGTTGAATCATTACTTGAACAGATAATTTTATTTGGAAATGTTAAAGTTTTCATGGTTACACTTCTTTTACCTTATTTCTCTTTTCCAACACTTCACTTGGGTTTGTGTTTAGAGGAACAAATTGGTTTGGATCTTCAATTTTGATCGGTGTTCCTCCACTAGTCTTGGAGGAGTCATCAGCTTTCATCCACTTCAAGAAAAAAAAAAAAAGGAAGCTAAAAACCCCAGCATGATGGGGAGGAACAATTCTCAGTGCTGTCTTACTGCTAAGGAAGAGATATAAAGGAAGGACTTTCTCACTTTATTCTCAATTGCACGACCCCCACAAAATAATCTCAACACCTTCCAAGTTTTCATGTTTGCCCACGAGGATCTGAATTGCCTTGAACACATATCATAAAGACTACTTTTTGTAAACACTGAAATACATTCCTGAAAAATGCAGTAGTGTGGACTAATGAAGTCATATTTAGAAAGGGTCATGCTTCCTAGTAACTGGCATATTGATCCACCAGCTCCAGAGCCCTTGTTCATGCAATCAACTTCCGCCTCGGCTAACCCCACATCTTTGTCTGTAGGTTTTTTCCTTTCTAAGCAGGGTTTTAAAACGGTTGCCGAGGGTGTTCCTCCCAAACTTCAGAAACTCGGTAGCCTGCCAGCAGGAGGAGCTGATGCGTTTACAGTTGTACTATGGAACTGGGAGTAGTCTGATAGCAAATAACATGCTTTGTAGTCCCACGAGAGGCACCTCTCTCCAGGCTGCTGAAACACAGTGGAAGGATCTCGGTGAGCCGAAGGAGGAGGAAGGATCTCGATCATTAACAGTAGAAGCATAAGCAGACTCCTCGAAGTCTGTTTTCAGTAGGCTCACAAACAGAAAAGAGGCAGTTCAAGATGAATTAGAGCTTGTGTCTCCCTCACGCAGAGAAAAGAACAACCACCCACGGGTGACTTAAAACTTTACTATGTTTGGAGGACAATTAATAGCACAAAAAGATATAGTAGAAAAAACTTTTTTCTACTCCAGGAACTGGAAGAGCTAGTAACAAAAGAGAGATAACTGTTAAATTTTATCATAAACTGTTACTCTTCCCAACAGTTAAACCCCTCTTCCCCAAACAGAGGGAGCCCTTAGTATTAATAAGTCATTAAGTTTCCACAAAGCCTATTTTTACTTGCTTGATAAACCTATTTGCTAATGCTGCTAAAGATTTCCTCATACAAACCGTGTGTAATTTACTTTCTCTCAAGTAGTGGAAAAACTAAGCAACTGCCTTAAGTACCTAAATCTACCTACCGTGATCTTAGTCCTGGGACTGGTTTCCCCATTCCAGGACTCCTCAGGCACATTGACTTTCAAGTATGTGTTTGGAGAGTTCAGCCATCTTGTCTTTTCTCTCTGTTGCCTCTGCGCCAGGAATTTCAGGGGGGAAAGCGGGACTGTATCATCTTCAAAGGAAAAGGCAGTCACAGTGGCTGGGATCTCAACGTCACTCTTATGTCTGGGTTTTTCCCTGACTAATGGCTGCCTATAGGCATAGCCAGTTCTGTATCCCTGGGGAGAAAGAAAAAGAAGAAAAAAAAAATGTTTAAAAAAAAAAACAAACAGAAAAAGGTATCCAAAGAAGTTACAGAAGTTTTGCACTGCCCTATATGCATCAAACAGGTTTACTGATCTCTTCAGAGAACAGCCTAGTGGTGTCATCAATCATTCATTCATACTATTAACATTCAAGAGACTCATTTAAAACACCATACAGTAGCAGCTGGACAGGACCTCACCCACACCTCACCTCCCTCCCACCTTTGTAAATGCATGACCACCTAATGACCCCTGCTCAGTTTACGACCTAGGTAGCATTCATAAGGGCATTTATCCGTCTTGCACAATGGCACATCCTAGTTTATGACACTCCCCCATTCCTCACTCTATTTGTATTGAAGGCTGTTCCAGAATTCATAGTGCAGTGAAGTGGACATTTCAAACAAATAATAAATTATCATCTTATTTCCCAACATTAGAGTTAATAACAAAATACAGAGAGGAATCTGCTATGTCTATTTACTAGGTGGCAATTAAAACACATTTTTACTATTAAACTACTATAAAGAGCAAATACGTTTGTGAGATGGGCTGAACAAAATTTAAGTTCAAAACATTATAAAATCTTACCAAGACAGAATAGTACTGTCAGGTACACTAACATAATAAAAACTAAACCAAACAAAAGAGGTTTCATATACAATAAAAGTTACTCTGTCTTCATTTTCAAGTGCACAAAGAAACAAGAAAAAATCGTTTGCTTTACAGAAGCTAATCCTACACTCTCAGCAGCTTACAGAGACTGTATGGACAAAGCCATCAACGTGCTCTCACCAGGTTGTCCAGCATCCGCATAAGCGCTTCAAATTCTTGCTCCCCAACTTTCCACTTTTGCTGGGAAGCCGTATTAACTCCACCTCCTCCAGCTGCTGCCACAGCATGTGTAGAAGGTTTGAACTTCTGCAGATCCAGTAGTAGGAGATTGTCTATCCCACCTGCTCCAGCTAATGCATGAACCTAGAGACATCGATAAATGTATTTCATTTGTGGAACAGCTTTCAGATTCCCTGCTTTTCTGAATTCACAGGAGAAACATACTTAAACACATGCCACAGTTCTTCCTCAGGCTAGTTTTCCACTGTGCAAAAATGTATTAAAATATATAGCAAGTGATTCTTATGGAAAGGATAACAATACCTGCCAAGAATTGCACTTTAAAAGGAACAGACTCCAACACTGGCTTTCAGAGTACCTTAAAAAGGTCTTCCTGCACCACAAGACTAAAAATTTTTTATTTTTATATCTGTTTCAAAACGAATGGGTGATCAAACTCAAAATGAATAGCAAGGCAAGGGAGGAAAGCAAAGGAGTGGGAGACTGCCATTTGCACCTCCAAATGCCTACTTGGGAGGACAGGATCACTGGGGAACAAGTAAGAGCAAAGCCATAAAAGTTTCTGGGGATGGTCTTAAGAGTTATGGAAAGTAAGGACACTTCCAGTGGTCTCTCCCCACAGGTTATAGAGAATACCTAGATAACCCACTAGGTAGCGTTAAACAAAATGGTAACAACTGATTTTGGGACTCAAGTTATTTTTAAATATGCTACCCTCTACCATTGCTCCAAAGACCTTCGTTTATTTGGTTTTACAAATCTTTGTGATCATAGGGAGAAGCTTCTTTCCTTGTCACACCATTCATCTTTGATAAACGAGCTGGATGTCGAGAGATCTTAAGTCCCACTTCCACATGCAGCAAGTACCACTGAAGCTATTATCTGACAGATTCCCTGCATCAGGCTCACCCTCCACAGCATGGAACAAAACCTGTACTCTTCAGAGTCTAACAACACTGATACTCATTCTAGGAAGAGCGATACAGTATTTATGCTCTTCCTTCTATGTTTTCCTGATTATTCCAACTTCTCTGACTTTGACCTGGCATATGATTACTGGATTCCACAGCCCCAAGTATTTTGTAATATTAGAGGCCTTCCCATCTGCGATATAATCTAAAACTCAGCAGTATAAGTGTTTGAAATGAAATACAGATAAATTCTCTCTCACCTGTGTTTCACAGGCCAGTTGCACATTGAAAATATAGTGGAATGCTTCTTCCAGTGTCTCTCCTAGTGCTACTACACCATGGTTTCTCAAGACTAATACCTAGTAAATGAAGACACTAATGTTAAATGGTAGAAACTGGCACAGTACATGAAAATTGTTTATTATGAGCATGCATGAGGTTGAATACCTTGCAACTGGGTCCAAGAACTTTCTGAAGCTGAACTCTCTCCTCCTGTTCGTCAAGAGATCCCTGGTAGTTGTAATAAGCAACATCTCCCAGAATCAGAGCCTCTTGTGATATGGGAAGGATGCCACACTTCATAGATGAAACCTGTTTCAGCAAAATGAAGCACTGATAATTAGGAAAGAAAAAAAAAAAGTCTAAAAGCCCACATCTCAACCACCCAAGCTGTAGCAGGATATATGTTGTACCTTTGCTAGAAGGGAAGCAAACTCTCCACAGTGAAAGCGTGGAAACAATACCTTCTCGCCCCCCAGTTTAATTTGCAATAGGGAGACAGAGCTGCTGCTACCCAGCCTAGGGACAGATGCATCATAGGAACAGACAAATTATCCCAACTAAGTTAACTTTTGTCAATTTTATCCATGTTCAATTCTCAGCATAAGCTTACTCCATGGTTTTTCCTTCTTTCCCACACTTATAACTTCAAAAAGCTAATATAAAAGTTACCCCTTCCATTTTTTTTGTCTGTAGTCAAGCAATGCATATATATGCATTTATATATAAAATATGAATTTATCTGTTTATCTCAAGCCAATTCTTTCAAGTCTCTCTACATTTTTATCACTGTTATACAGACCATTTTTAACTTATATGTTAACTATGACTTTTTGATAGTGAGGTAAATCCTAACTGAACCTAACTACTAATTAAGCCACTTAAAAATAGAGTTGCATAATGCAAATGATGATGTATATAGCATGTCTTCTGGTCTAAAATGCTTTAAATAAAGGCTATGTAAACTATATACTCTACTATAGCCTCCTCAATCGTATCTGAGCATCAGTTTATTCCTATCCATTTCACTGCGGTGGCCCAGCCCTCTCCGTCTGCTTACTCGATAACCTCACACCTTTCATTACCAGTGTAGAGTTGATGTTAAAAACAAAAATAAAACTGCCGTGAGCAGTGATTCAGATTCAGAAAGGTGATCCAAGTTCATAAGGTAAACCTGCTTTCTTCTACTCTTTATGCTAGAAGGAAGACTTACAGCTGCTGTTGCAGGCGTATGTATGTGTATTACACATCTGACATCAGGGCGTGTGGAGTAGATGGCCACATGTGGACTGAATCCTGCATTGTCAATACTTAGAGTCGTACTTCCCTGGTCAACTACATCTCCTAGGATGTTCACCTTAACCTGGAAAAGTCAAACAAACGAACAATATTCAAAAAGCATGTGATAACTGCCATTATCTAAAAACTACCCTCCATTTCCTACTTGGTACCAAATTTCCCCCCCTCATGTTTAGGGCTCAGAGCATGAAAAAACAGTAGGAGCGCAGCCATGAATCTGTGTGTCCATAAACCATCCTGCTGTCCAAGCCCTTGACAGTTGTTGCAAGTCCAGCCATGGAAGAAGTAAGATCAGACCCTGATACAATGTATATTCCTCTTTGGTCTAGCTGACCTTTCCTTGTTTCTGACTTTCAGAAATGAACTTTGTTAACACTTCCTACATTTTAAATATGAAGAAAATTCATCCTCTGAGAAATTTCCAAAAAGAAAATTAAATACATAGGGAATTTTCATTTTTATGGGAACATTAAAATAATAATTCCAGGATCAACTTAAAACAACAGCAGGGTCATATGAGGTCTTGTTCTCATGTTTGTATTTTGGTTCTGTGTTTGCTGGTGCAATGCTCTCAATCTGTTACCCCTTCCAACTAGAGGTAGTTTCTTTATGGAGATGTACTGACACGAAGAACATATGGCAAGTTCTGCACCAAAAGATGCGTGATTTAGCAGCTACCATTGCCTGAATGCCAGCCTGTAACTTCACCCAGCTCCCTTGCTGGGCCTGGGGAAGATTATTCAGCTTTATTTCCCCACTTGCAATGATCAGAGCTGATTCTACTAACACTACTCCTACAGAGTCATTTCATATATTATACCATATTGTCAGGTTATAAAAGGTTGCTGCTACACTGAGGCTATTTGATGAGCTTCATCAGATGGAGTCAAAACTTTGCTGGTCCGTATTGAAGCTGAAGACAAAGCAACGGAAAGCAAAGCTAAACCCATAAAGAAATGCTGAGGACAAAGGATGCTAGTATCTAAACAGTTCATCAGCTTTTCATCTAGTAGGTAAACATTAAAAAACAAACAACAGCATGGTTATAGATTAAAAGTCCAACTTAGCAGCCATAAAAGTCTTTTAGAAACCAGGTTGAGCCTTGGTGGTTATTACAGCAGGTGAATCACGTACCAAATTAGAAGCTGAAGCTTCAGAAAAGGACAGACCTCTTGGAATGATTAGAATATGGTCGTGTTCTTTGCTTACTCTTACCTGCAAAGGAGGAACAAAATGCATTACTGATCTGGTTTTGAATTTGTATTATTCGGGGGGAAAATTAATTTGAATGAATAGGTAAGATTCCAAATAAAAGTTTTTATTGTCAAAAATACTTACTGTGATATATGCATTTGGCAAATGTGCCCACCCGAAGAGGTCAGCCAATCTATATAAACTGGCTAACTTGCAACGTGTAAGTTTTTCTCCCTTAACAAATGAGGAGGTATCTATCCCAGGTAGATCATTGATAGGTGTAATCATTCCATGGCCTAAAAAACAGATGAGAAAAGATGATGGCCGGACAGACAAACAACTTCAAGCTATGCCATGATCTTCCAGAAGCAGTGTATTTAAATTGTTAGCACAGTAGTACCAGCAATTATTAGACTCGAGCCACCCTGCTGGGATTTCTAAGGTCTTTACTGAAACCTCTGTTACTTTAAGACTGTAGCAACCACACCCTGAGATTAAGTCTTCATCTCTTTTTCAAACACAAGAGAGATGAAACAGATTTCCTTTGAAGTACCAATCAGATTTTGAACTCTATCCTGATTTAAGATCCTATGTAGTACTGAAACTGTGCTTTAACACATTTGGCACTAATGAAGTGTTTTCACATCTTACTTGGAAAAATACAGGAGAACACATTCTTGCTGCACTTTTGACACTGGTATAACTAATTTGAAGAGACATCTCAGTCTCGGTGCTTTAATTTAGTCCTAATGAAGAAATCAGGATTAGTGCAAGAGTTCTCAAACCCTCAGACAGATCACCTCTTAACAGAGAAATCACAAAGATCAATTTATCTCTTCGACTTGTGACTACACAAACACACTTTCTCCCCTTCACAAATGCATGGTAACTGTTTGAGAGCTACAGCCTTTGTTTTCAGGGAGATACACCCAGAAGAGGTAAAAGACATTTTGGTTTTCAACAAAAAGAGCATGCGCTTTAAGATTCATCACCCTGTCTGAGTCCCTGGGCAAACGCAGCAGACACAGCCATCAGACCCAGGGTCTTGCTAACCAACCAGAGATGTGGAGGTGAGATTATTTGGGCTCTGTTGTTCTCTTCCACTTGTTTTGCTAAACGAACACTGAAGAGCTATTTTGGGACCAATTCTCAAAAGATGCTGAATGCTGACAGCTGCTGCTGTACTTCAGGCTTGTAAGCTCCCATATGATGTCCACCCACAGAACTTCAATTGACTTTTACGTTTCAACGCTTCATGACTTGGAAAGAAGAACTTGGGTGTTAACTGAAAGATCCTAGTGCCTGTTTTTAACTGTGAGAACTGTTTGTGTAATGATTCAGTCTGCAAGGCAATTCTCCCCCCTCCTTTTTTTTTAATAACAATTTATATGCAAGAGTACAAAAATAAACAATCTAAATGGTTATGTATTTTACAACTCCATTTATGCCCATGTTAAACAACTAATAGTAAGGGGGCACAGCATTTTGTTCCCTATCTCAGTTAAACCAGTTAAACTTTTATTAGCAAATTCTAGAGTAACTGAGCGTGATGCCTCCAAACATTTTAGAAATCATTGCACAAATCAAAGAATTTGAGAGAAAGAAGCCTAAAAAGGAAAGTTAAGGCCACCATCTGTACTACTACACAGCTGAAGCAAGCTCTGACAGAACTTTCATTCAAAGAAAGAGGAGATCCCACCATTGCTAAGCCCTGGTGATAATAAAAAAAGGAAGAGAAAAAGTTCAACATATATATGTAATTCACTTACTCAATGAAGATGAGGAAAAACCTGCAAAAGAGCTGGCTGTAATGTATTCAGCAATCTGCTGTAACGCAAGCAGTCCAGTGGGGTTATTGCCCTTCTTCATCTGCTCTTGAATAAGGCATTCCAGATCTTCTCTAAATGCCTGTAGAAACATTTGAGAATCATCAAGGAAACCTGGCTTTGATAGAAATAAGATTATTATAGGTGGGGCTGGTAGCTTTGCCTGTTATTAATGTTACATGAAACTTCCCCTTAGACTTTGCTTTTAGCTGCTTATAACTTTGCCAAACTTTAAGCATCTGACCTAAACTTTGTATGCTAAGTACCAGCAATTTGGGGGGTGGAAGGAAGGAGTTTGGTTACAGAGGGTTAACTATTTCCCAGAATAAGACAAGATAAAATGTGTTTTTGTAAATGATAACAAAAAACGTTTTTATCACTAATTAAAGAGTTCTCCATATTTTGTAAGAGGTACTGGAAATTCATCAGGATGTGCTGCTTTTAGTGTTTATTTTTTAACTCTGTAATCCTCTGAAAAACCATCCAAATTTGATAAAGTTGTAAACAACTGGAAAACCGGAGTTCATCCATTCTCAAGTAGCATCAGAGACATGCAAAAACTAGAAGGAACACCAGGATGTCATCTCCCCTCTATTTCTTTCCTTCTCCCAAAGGAAAAAACCCTTTCCTCTTCTCCTGCATAAAACGTCTGCAACCCCAAGAGATAAACTCTTGTAGAATATATCATGAAAAAGGCTTTCACAGCATCAAATTTAATATCCTATGCACTCTGGACAAAGCCTGTTTCTTCTAGATGACACACAGATTAATCACTATTTACAGCAAACGCCTGTCCCAGGACTACGTCAGTCCTGACACTTCTAGACTGAGTAAATTTTGTTCCTTCAAACTTTCCTTACAGGTTATATTTTCTAACCCTCTTGTTATTTCTTGGCAGCATCTCCCAGCTTTTGTCTGAACCAGCAGTACGCAAAGCTGCACACAACATGAGTTGAGGTGTATTGTGAACCCTCGTGCTGGCTCATTCCAGAAAGACATTTGGTGTCTTTACCACGCAGCTGACTCCTATTACAACTCCAGGCTATTCCCTGTACATAACTGCTCCTTTCAGTTTGCTTTCCTTAGCAGAGCACTTGCTCTCAAAAAAGAAAATAGTTCTATATGGCAAATGTAATTTCTTCACTGAATTTTAATTCAGTCCTCCAAAACACCCACTCTGTTGGGTAAAATCCATCGATCTCATGACTGCCTGTTCATCAACAGGTTTTGACTCTAAAAGAGAGAGTGCTACCAGATGCCCCAAAAACATCCTTAAGACTCTACTTGATACGGCCTCTCAGTTGGACAGCTGAGCATCCATAACTACACTTTAATTTCCAAGTTTTTAGACACCCATGCTCTTCCTTAGAGTAATTTTGTCATGATCATGTGTACCTGGGACTTGCCAGATTTCCACAAGTAAAGCCTCTAAAAATACACATGGACGGACTATGCAGTGATCCGTTGCACGGATCTCTCTGTGTAGACCAGACTACGCATGCAGCACCCCCCAAACACCTGAACAACCTCTTGCTACCCTGAAGATATGCAGGGAAAAACAGATTTTTCTCTTTAGTGGCTGCTGTAGGTAAGATCTATGCAGCAAGGGAAGGGAGCAGATGGTGAAGAGGAAAGAAGAAACAGGGAATTGAGTGACGAAAGGAACCTAACTGGGACTGGGAGAAAAGAAAGAGAGATATGGGAGGTGCATCAGCACTGGGAGCCCACACGGGAAACTAATGGGAGGTAACTGTCCGAAAGACAAACAAGGATTTGTGGAAATCACAGCAAGTGTTTGGAGAAAACATCCACACTTTCATCCTTCATCCATCAGCAGATGACTGAAACCCACTCACTTCAATTTGATTCAGCTCCAAGGAATGGCCATTATCATCATCACCATCACCATGTGTTCCAATGGCAATGAGGGTGCCACCCATACTGACAAAAGTAACGAGCACCATCACCAGCCTGGAACCCGAATGTGGCCACTAGCCCAGACTGCTGGAAGTTAGACATACAGAGGGTGTTTCTTTGCCCCTCTTGCACACAGCTAATCACCTTTAAGTGTACCACAGTAGTCTTGTGCCCATACCTCATTAGCACACAGTGGCTAGTTCTCACTAGCAAAGAAATTCAGTAATTTTTCTTCTTCTCATGGGTCAGCACATGGACCTGGTGCCTTTTTTGCATGCTACTTATACTCTGTTGAGATGACAATTATTATTTATCTGACAAGATTTTCTCTGGGCAGATAATTACAGTAAATCTAAGTGCTTCACAAGCATTAACTTACTAATCCCCGAAACATGCCTTTAAGGTGCAGCAGGGCCCTGTCACCATTTCCACAGAACAGCAGCGAGGAGGTCAAGGTCAGATGCTTCCCCCCAGACACACAAGACAGACTTCCAAGCACCAGCCAGCCCAGCGCCAGCTCGCTTCTCTGCTAATGGCTGACCATGAGGCCATGGCTTTATGGCACTTTCTCCTTCTGTTACTGTGATCTGTTAAGATTGCAGAGATAACAATCGTCCAGTATATTTCCTCAACAAGCTATACTAGCACTTATTCTCAAATCCTGTCATGCCGAAATTTTTTATTACTTCTCAAATACCCCAGAAAGAGGCCCCCTGGAAGAAGGCTCTGCCATTTCACACTCTGCAAGGCTGAAATGCTCTTTCACTCTTGTTTACAATCTGTATATAAGGAAACTGCACATTTGTAGTCTCCCGGGGCCATGTGGAAGACAGAATTCATGAAATTTATGGAAGTATTTGCTGGGGAGGAGATGAAGAAAAACAGTTATCTGTATTGTATTAAATCACTCTCACTTCAATTCAACAAGGACTATAAAAAGCATCTGCAAAAACATTCACAGTAAAGTCTTATTAGTCATATTCAGACTTTTTTTTTTTTTTTAAACCTGTACGAGTAATGTTGCTTTTATAGCTGAAAAAAGGTAGCGTAATGCATTTCGGGCAATTTTTGACAGGAAGATTTTATGGTTTATTTGTTACTGTATTTTTAACTCTTCTGCTTTTTGATCATGCTATTTCGATTCTTCTGAACTTAGTTTTCCTCTCTAATGCTAACAGTAGTACATTATACACTTGCTGAGGCTACTACAAATGAAGATTGAGTGTTGTATCAATGATTTTGTTAAACCGAACAAGCAGCTTTCCTTAAAAATAATTTTAGAAATAACAGAAGATAGGTAAAAGCTAGGGCAAGTAGCAAATATGGAGGTTTGGGATGAGCAAAACAGAGGTGAGGATATGGATGAAGTGCATAAAATTAAGTATGCAATTTATCCACATGCCAGCGAGCAACAATATTTTCTAGCAGACTGCAACCTTCAGTGTGTCATGCGCGTGACTCACGTATTCCTCCATGCTTATTTATGAATATTTCAATACTTTCTGTTCACTGCTACAGACCTTTAAAACTCGGATCTGCATGTCCTTAGATAACCATCCCACATGTGCTAATACAACCTTCCTCCCTTTCTGATAATTCCCCAAGGGACTTGTATGCAGGTCATCACATTCTTCTAGACAAGAATTTAGGTTAAATATTAGCCATTAAATGAATTATATTTATTGGACCTTTCACTGCACAGCACTCATTTCTGCAAAACCACTACCGTATAGGGCTCCGATTTTGGGATCTGGCCCATTCAGCTGCAGGAATCTGCTTCTCAAAACCTAACTGCAGCCTGGAGACCAAGTGCTTTGGTTCTGCTGTAATGCATGAGACTGCAATATATATATGGCATTACACTGCAACTGCCCACAAGTGACCAAGTAAAAGTCATGCTTGAGAGAGGTGTTTTCAAAAACCTGACAAATACTCTGCTCTGGCACAAAGCAGACATTTTTCAAGCAGAAAGGTCACTAACAATTTCAGACATAGTATTTGACAAAACAACTTTGACAAAGGAAAAACTGTACTGTCAGATCAATGAAAAAAATATGTTATTCAGCTATATGTTCAGCACTGCTCAATAAAGAGAAAGTTTCAGCTCTGAGATTTAAATAGCTTTACCTGTGGCTTTTTTGGTTTGTTTGTTCTGAAACACTAAAGCTTTAGACATAAGATGATACAGTAAGAGCAGTGACTTTTTACAGTGGGGTACTGAGTTCCAAAGCGAGAAGCACAGCACCTCATGGCTGCCCACACTGCCTGTCAACATAGCTGCCCCACTTCTGCACTTGGTCAACTCAACTGTGCCTACACTGGTGCTATGGTGAGGCTGCCGCCTGGATAACCCACCCCACTGCAGCTGAGAAGCCTGTCCTGTTTGCACAAGTATCCTTCTGCCTTCAGTGAGCTCATCTGCCCAGTCAAGCACCAGCATCCCCCCTTGTTTGTGCTGGAACAGCACTTCAAGGATCCTGCTGAAAGTTTGCATAGAAACAGCCCATGGTACAAAAACTGGGCCCATGACAGCTATGGGAAAGGAGGCAGAGCAACACTTCAGACAAGATGCACAACTAGGAGGATGCTGAGCAGAGCTTTTATTCACCTGGCAGCAGACAGCCACCTAAGCGAACAGCCTGACCTCGGTATGCAGCAGACTGCAAACTCCCTTTCCACTACTGCCAGCTGAGGCTGTTCTCTTCAAAACTGCAGTGAGCTGAACGCCACTAAGTTACACCAGAGGAAAACACAGTTTTACACTTAGGCCTTGAACCAAAGCATCCCCTGCACAGCCAAGCCTGCCAGCTGCTGACATGACTGCCCTGAGCTGGCGGTGCTTGGCTGCTCTGCTTCCATCTGACCCACCTTCACAGAGACATGAATTTCCCCACCAGTAAAAATATACAGGGCCGCTCAGCCTGTTCCTAAACTTCCTGTTTATAAAGCTCCAGCCAGCTCTTCTACACTGGCTTAGATAGCCTTAGACAGTACTGCAGCCTGCAGAACAGATACAGCTTTTCTCAATGGAGTCATTAGTTGCACGATTAGGTCAAGGTCTTCCCAATATCATAAAACTCCTTCTCTAGAAATATTTGCTGTTATCTTCCAAATACACATCGTAAACTCAAGCAGTCTAGATGCAAAAATCTTTCAAATTAGACCTGCAAGGGCTCTCCGAAACACAAGTGAAGTTACAGCCTCAGTTCTGACTCGTTTACTTCCATTTGCTTTCAGAAGGACAGTCTTAAGCGTGAGCTGACAGTGTAAACTGGGGCTTTTAAGAATCAAAGCAACGTTTGCAAGTACCAGTTGACAACTGGTATTGTTCAGTCAACATAAGCAGAAAAACTAGAATAACCAACTTGCTACAATAACCTATTTTACTTGTATACATATCTATATATAGCACAGAACAATAATGTTGCTAGAAAATTTTAGTTACTAATCTCTTCATCTCGGTAGGCAGCTCTGAGGATGTTAAGCAGTATGCAGGCATACAAGTATTTTGACTATCTTTCTATGCTGTTTCTTCTTTGATTTCTCCATGTAGTCTTTATCCACTCGAAAGAAGCAGAAACAAAATAAGAAAAAAATTTTCCCTGTAAATAGAGAAGAGAGTGGTACACAGGCCATCTACAAATACGCCACACTATCACAAACCTTTAAAAGGAGAAAGCATGTGCTTGCATCATGACTAATTACAATAAGGTCCAAACAGTTTGACATGTCAGTCTACAGGGAAGTAGCTAGACAAGATATCTGAGGTCTCTACATTTAATAGCATCACTGCTGTTAGCCTAAAAGCTGTAGAATACTTCAATAAACCCCTTTCACCCATTTTCACTTTAGCCCATTTTTGATCAGAGTTTATATATCTTAAATCCATTTTTAAAAAGGGTCTAATTCAACTTACCTACACATAAACGCACCCACACAGAGTCTCTAAGCCAAATCACCACCGCTGACGAAAAGTTTCAAAACTTAACTGGTATTTTATTCCTGAGAGTGAAGAGACGTTGAAATCAACCCCTGTGCTGTGAACACAGCTGCCCGTGGAGAGGAAGACCTTCACCGAAACAGCCGATATGGTTTTGCAACAGGCTGTTTCAAGACTGGAGTTTAGATACAAACCACCAGTGCCCGAAGTGAAAAAGGGTGGAGCTGGCCACAAAAAAACCGCCAGCGAGTTAAGGCTGGCGGTGAGAAGATAAGAGTCACCGAAAGCATTTGCTAACGCCATGAAAAATAAAAGGGGGAGCTTCTGTGTTAAGACAGAAAGAAATAGACTCAGTATTAAATATGGAGAATTAGGTGAAGTTAAAATAATCTCTTTACTTGCAGTGAAGTGTGTGGGTATCCGGGCTGGATTCAGCGACTTGACTGACACCAAGCCAGTCCCCATATGGAGCTCAGCCTGCACCAGTTTTTCCAGCTCCTCTAACCTGGTACACACTAGCTTTTCTGCGTGAGCTGAAGCTGTGTTTACTCCTGCGATAAGCAGCCGAGAGACACCCTATGATTAAAGCAAAACCTGAAGCAGTGAACTCCTTCACAAAGCCCATCTTCAGCACACCCAGCTCCCAAAGTCCCAGCGCCAGCGATCCCCACGCTCACACAACTGCTGCTGTGAATGCGGGTGCCTGGGTCCCTCCCTCATGTTTTTTTGTGGTGCCCCATACATCTTGCTGGGTGGACCATAACCGCAAAAATTTAAAATGCTAGAAGAATTCAGATTTCAGCTTGTCAGGGGTCTTCCACATTTCTGAGCATAACCAACTGTTTTTTTTCAGTAAGTGCAGGAGGAGGGAGGGAGGGAGCACACGCAGTGGCGATGCACCAGAACAGACGACGGGCAGAGCTCTCGCAGGGTGTTCTGGACACACGGGCTCCTGCAGCCAGAGGGAAAGTCATCAGTCACGACTTTCCAGGGTTCTCCAGGCACTGTTAAGAGCTTGCACTAAGCCAAAGGATTATGTAACAGCTGGGGGGTGGGGTACGACTTAAAAATGAACACAGCTAAGCAAATCCTTTTAATCGTTATTCATTACGTGTACTGCAATGGAAACCCATTCTTCCTGCTCTCACCAGACCAACTCGATGACTTCATTGGACAGAATTTACAAGGCTACTGAATGACAGAAAAAATGGTGGATTTCTTTACAATGCATTTTATTTTACATCTCCCTAAACGCTTTCCTACAGAATTAATCCACAGTATTATTTACAATCAATAACTTGAAATACATATAAGACCATAGGAAAGCTGTCAGGCAAAGGAGGACGGATCTGATTGTTTTGTGATTTGAAAAATCTAAAAGAACACTGTACCAAAAGCACAGCAGGATCTGCAGACACTCCTCAAGACAACAAAAACCCAAACCAAAGAGTTCAACAACCAGCAGGAAGACAAGAAATATCAATGGGAATTGGTAACTCTTGGCATTTATATCTAATGAAAACCACAGTTCAAACTAAATGGAAAGCAGTAACATGGAAATAAGTGAGGAATTAAAGGTAACTTTCAACTTTAATGTAAGAAAGCAGGGAACAGCACAAAACTCTCAATCACACTTGCAGCGCTATCATGCCTCAGAACATGGATATGAACTGACCTGGAACCATCGTAGCTAAAGAAATGGAATTCAGGCAATGGGATTGCTTGGTGTCTCAGAGATCTGGTGGGGGGCCTTGAATTAACACAGCATTACACTGAGCAAACTTTCCCCTTCACGTAAACACTGAATTTGTCCAGCCCGCCTGGTCTGCCCGGGGCTCAGTGGGATATTGGCACGGCTCAGAGGAGGTCTTTAAAGGATCTTTAAGAGATATTTTCTGACGTGTTAAATGATGCGCCGAGTTGAGCTGATCTCCCCCGGTGAATGAAAAGCTGCGCAGGCTGCATGACGAAAGCATGTGATTAAAAAGGCATCGCACTGAGAGGAGGGCCGTGACTCCCCATCAGGAAGCCATGAAGATGTCAGAGAAGACCGAATCCAGAGGAGGGAGCTGCAATGCAAGAGGCCTGCCCAGCGAGGAGGTCCGAAGAGGATGTACGAGGTTGCGAGCCCTTCCTGGCCAAAGGGTGATGCTCCTGAAGGATCTGAAGGGCTTTTGAACTTGTGGGCAAAGAGCAGTGGAGGCTGAAATGTGAGGAACTGAAAGGACTTTGATATTTTAAGAAAATAAACTGCCCCAAAAGGGAGTGGTGGTGTGAAAATACTGCACATTCACTCAATACAAAATAAAGCTAGACAACTGCAGAAGCTTGGGAAAAATAAATCAAACCATCCTTCATCTCTGTCCTGATGGTTTGAAAATAACATAGCCGGAAAAAAATTCATGTGTGGGTGGGTTTGCTTGTTCTTGAGGAGAAAAATCTGCCTGTGTGCTGCATGCTAAGGCAGACCTCTGAACAGAAGAGTTGCTAAGCAGGACTGTTATCTCCTCACTTTTTTGGGCAAGATCAGCCAGCGTGGGAGGCCGGGGCGTGTGTGTATGTACAAAGCAGGAAGGAAGAGAGGCACAGGAGAGAAGTACATTTTTAACCTTGGCATAAAAAAAGCCTGATTTTGCGATCTGGATGGCTAGACCTGAACCAGTGCCCTCACGTAACGGCAGTGTTGAGCCAGAACCGTCCCAAGCACCGTGCAGAGCCACGATGGATTGGTAAGCGCTCCCTACATCCACCATGAAATTAAAACAAAGCATGATGAGACCCTGGCAGCAAAGTGCTCAACTTCAAACCAAACAAGCTGCAAATAACTGTGTGTTTCATATGTAAAAAAAGGCAAGTACACTCTCAATGGGTCTCGACAAGCCACACAAAAATTTCACTGGTAAATTCAAAACATAAATACCAGACATTTAAATTCCAATACTTGGGCTTTTTTATGTTTACATATTTCATCTGTGCAACTCATCACTTTATACACAAATTTGTCTTCTCCAACTTTTTCTTACATCACTAAAAATAGTGAAAGATATCTCATTTAACAGTATATATTAAGTATGAATTAAATAAGTGAATGCATCCTCTCTTCCATTTCCACTCCGACTTGTAGGTCTCTTTCAAATACAGAGATACAAAGTAGATGTAAGGTACTCCTCAACGCAGTTTAAGCAGTGATCCTAATTTCCTGCCAGGTTATACACACAGTCATGCTTGCTAAAGCCTGCAGTCAGCTTTCCAGCTGGTTAGATAATTGTTTCACATGGTCTCACCTCACTGGAATCACCGTGGCACAGCTGCCTGCCCGCAGAAACACCCAACACCTTCCCTGGCCGCTCTAGGAAGGCCGCAGGGAGTTTCTCCTGGCTGTATGTTCATGCATCTCCCCAGTGCTGAACTGACTTTTCAGTCTCCACACACCATAACTGCATAACCATTGCCTTTTTTTTTTTTTTTTTTTTTTTTTTAAAAAAAAAA
>Ga0065711_1030156_pt1 | contig 33509 bp, 16 predicted proteins | sample Hoacrofraction12_FD_59098 | JGI IMG/M metagenome (GOLD analysis project Ga0065711, IMG submission 59098) | Hoatzin crop microbial communities from Cojedes, Venezuela - Epithelial fraction 12 v2 (version 2) | ecosystem: Host-associated > Birds > Digestive system > Esophagus > Crop | place...
AAAAAAAAAAAAAAAAAAAAAATTAATGAACCGTATGCATACAGTTGCTGCTACGACACTCTCAACACAGGTCTGAACACCAAGGCTCTAGAGGGAGATCTGCAAGCAGACCTTTGCTCTTGGATAAGTTCCAGCATCTGAAATCAATGCATCAACCAAGGAAAGGGCTGGATATTTGTTGGATATTATGTCCCCGCTCATTGCCGGGGGGTTGGACTAGATGACCTTTAAAAGTTCCTTCCAACCCAAACTATTCCATGATATTTAAGCTGTGGATCCAGGAGAACAGAATCTTTTTCGTATGCAACAGATGCTTTGCAGATGCCACAGGAACCCTCATAACCCATGATTCTTACAAAAATGGTGAACGGTCTGATGGAAGAATATCAAAGTTCAATATTTTCACCTGAAGTACTTATTCTCTGCTATTTCAGAAAGAACAAGTGGTGAAAAAAATAGTGTTTGTTTACCAGTAACACTGCCGTGTTTACAAACCAGCTACCTACCAGGAACAGCTGAGAGGCTCCACAAAGGAGAAGCTATGCTACAGTGCCCCATTCGTCAGAAAAAAACACCATAAAAATGAAATCCTGAATAGGTGTTCATACACAGTACTGCTTTTAAATGTTTGTGCTAGTCCAAAACAAGCAGCAGTGATGGATCACATTCTTGCTCACACACAGATAATCCTGGTCCATTTGGACAGTGCATGCACCAGCAAGAACTTAGGAGGTCCCACACTACATTAATAGAACTGCTTCAGAAATTCATACAGTTACAGAACCGTTCAGAAGAGCACAGTAACTTCTCATAGCACGTTATCTTATAAGCAGTGGTTCCCAAACAGTGAGGGAGACACAAGAATATTTTAGGTGACACCAAGCATGGAGCCGAGAAAATCAGCTTTGCAAGATCTGTGCTGAATGTGTGTGAAATTCCCGCTTGAACCAGTCTGAGGAGCTGCAGAGGGGCGAAGCTGAGGGACTGGCAGCAGGCAATGGTAACATCCCTGCTGCAGGGCCACCGAGTTACCCTGAACACTGTCGGTTTTTCAAGGGGAAAGTACTGAACCACTCTTTTCAGAAGCAGCACCGTTATCTTAGCTGGAGATAACTCCCTCTGTCACTAGTGCAATTATTTAGATGTTAGCGATAATGAGTACAACTGAGACTAGTAGTAACCAGTAACCATCTGCAGCTAGTAGTAACGCCCTGGCTAAAAGAAAAAAACTTCAGCCTCAATACTTATAAGCTATATGCTAAAATCTATTTTCACTCGAGTTATAGTAGAAGGCTGAGAAACTTCAAATGCCAGGGGCTCTTCTATGCTAATTATGATGTCTACGGCTGCAGCCATGATCTAGGGTCTAGCATTTCTATGATGCATTTCGGTCTAGGGGTTGGCACCGGTTTGGTTTCAGGCTCGGTCTTGTTAACCAATGAAATGGGATTCCCATGGCCAGCTAAACTACTTTTTCTACAAGGACCAATTCCGTGAGGAGCAGTAGTGGGTGTCTGCAACTGCCGCGTTTTCATAGACAGCTTTGAATGGAAGGAAGAACTACCAGCAGACGTGCGGTTAGACTTCTCCCAGTTTTCCTTGCCCAATTGCTCTGTGTTCACCTGTGCTTTTGCACTGTATGGTGACTTATCGGAGGGTGGAGGCGGAGCTCTTCTTTTCTTTCCTCTGCTATCACTAGGACTTGTAGTATCTCTTTCTGGGCTCAGGTGCATGTTTTTCTGCACAACCATCTCATGAGATCCATCAAAGAGTGACGCCCATAGGGAAGATGCAGACTCTTTTTGCTGGCCAAGCAGGAACTCACCGTCACTCTCTTTGATTTTTCTTTGTATGATATCAGCTAAGCCCTCATGTTTCACTGGAGAATCAATGCCTGTAATTTTAAGGGACAGCAATTAACTCGGATTAAAATCCTACCAATGATTTTACTGCTACCTACTTCATTATTACTATTCAGAATATAAACCAATATTTTCTATGTCTCGTGAAGTCTAGACTACTATTGAGAGTATTAATGGATGAAACTGAAAGATTACATATGCTTTCAAAGAGAAAACTGAGGTGACAGGAGGGAACTGATTTCGTGACAGCTGGCATTGAGGCAGCAGGGTAGGCATTGATATTTCTTTCCAAGTAAAAGTAGAAAAAATAAGCTACTACTAGGAAACCTATATGTATTAGATATTAAACGTATTCTGTTGTACTTTGCTTTGAAAATTTCGTTTCACAGAAGGCCCATGAAAAAGTCTATGACTAAATATTCTTGTGCTTCCAGCCTGCAGAAAATGGGACATCTTTGCATATATCATTTTTCTTTATGTGCTTTAAGACTATCTTGCCCCATTTCTTGTCCCTCAAATTGAGTTTTCTGTGTATACTGCAGTAATACTAGCCTCAAACAGCAGCAATATCTTTTCTATGGCAGGCCACATGTTAATGATTTTCAACACATTTTTAAACACAGGGTTTTACCTATGAATACTATAAATAAGCAGGAAAAAACCCTGGTATATTAAGAGTGAAACAGAGCTTGTGTTCTGCTCCTCACTGATGTACTTGAGTATCAGTAGAATTATGCCACCGTGTTACCTTCGTAAAACTCCTATACAGTTAATTTACTGTCTTTCTGCTCTGCATTCATAGCTTAGATAGGACTCTCCCGACTGTTCAGTGCTCTGATGCACCGTAACTCAATGACCCACACGGCATTTTGAGCATCTTCACAGCTCCAATCTCAAGCAGTCAGGCGTTTATAGTTGTACAGCGTTTCTCAGCCAATACTGCATTGGATCCATTAAAACAAAGTGACCTACTTTTTCTAGTCTGTAAATATTATTTCTGTAATGAAACTATTAAAATAATCCTGCTGCATACCATTTCGGTCTGCAAAAATACAAGTCTCAAATACACGCTAGCTAGATTTTCCAAGCATATTTTTCAACATCATTACCAAAGACCAAACAATTAGGTAAGCTGTGTTTGGCAAGCCTTTAAATAGCTTGAAGAACAGCAAATTAATTTCAAGCACCTAGTTAAAAACATTATTGGTTTGCAGACTGGACTATTTTACCTTTACATTTCCTGAGCTTTATGCTACTCTGGCGTTAAGCGTTTATTTCTAGCGACAGCTTTTTTGAACGTGTTCAGGGCTCCCTAGTTACAGTTCAGGTTACAGGTTTTTTGGCTCAAGGTATAAAAATGTATTCTTTATTTGTGCTATTACAAATTCAGATTTAATATGAACTCCTTGGTATGCAGTTATGTTGCTCTTTCGTTGTCTGGATTGTCCTTGAAAAACTCGGTGTTTCAACATCAACACCAGAAGCCATCTGAATACAGACAATGTTGTTTCTGTTACCCTGCAACTTGAAAAGACAAGTCCCACTTACTCATATCATGGTAGACGGAGGTCGCTTCTTTTGTCAAGAACAAAGGTGGTTTCCGTGGTGACATAATCTCAATTTTCATAAGTTCTTCACAACAATGTTTCCACTGGCCTGAGAGAGAAAAGAGAACAATGACTGGAACTTAAACACTTCACCTTGAAAAAAATGGAAGTTATTCGGTTGTGTAAGGAAACTATCTCCAAAGCAATGCTAAACAGTAAGCATCTCCTTTTCTTTAGCAGGAATGCTCAGGATGCATTTGTATTTTCAACTCTGTGCTCATTCTCTTAGCATAAAGGTGATAAGCGACTACCTTTAATTTAAGCATCCCAGCAGTACTGTTATACTACGAAGGTTAAATATCATAATTTGCCTTCAAGTCCCCAAACACAGTATAAATTCATCAGAAAAAACACCTGAAAAAAACCAGTAAGGTTAGGGAAGCTTCGTGAAGTTATTCCGGGACAACCTCCAATACACTGCAAGCTGGATGTTACACAGCTACATTACCATGTTACAGTAAAGGAACGTTCTGTCTTTACAGAGGGTAACTTGCCTTTTATACATTAGCACACAAGGAAACCTCTTTTTCTGTTAATAGATTTTGACCTTAAGGAAAACAAGACACAGTAAAATTACTGTGTTCATACCAATCATTCCAAGTTTTCTGAGCACATTAATTTTAAGAGAATTTTAGATCCAGGGAAGAAAAAAGGCATTTAAATGCTAAGTGACCCATTTTTTTTCTGAACCTAAGGAAAATGTCTCAAAAAATCCATGGGTATTCTATCTATAATGAATAAGAAGTAGTTCTTTTACCTCACTCTACAGCTAATTTAAAGAGGATGCCCTAGTTTTTGCTTGGTGTATTTCTTTAATTGATAGACCCTATTCTCATTGTAAATCAGAACTAGAAAGGACTAGAAATACAAACTACAATACAGAGTTTCCACGACCTCAACTCACTGATTTTATTGGTGTGGCCTCTTACTAAAGACTGATATTTCACTAATTGACCTGGTTCTCTTTTCTGACCTGATAAAAATGACAATCAGGAACCAGTTATACCTTGTCAATGACAGCATCATAACTGACAGTCATTCTCTACTCTTAATAAACCTGTGACAAACTACTCAAGCAGAGGAAAAAGACAAAGACACATTTAATATATTTAGTTCTTATAATAAATATTTGGTGTTAAATAAGCAACAAAATATACTACCTCAATACCGTTTCACTGGTTTACACCCATAAATGAGTTTCTTCTCTCACCTGAGAACAGCATAGTTCCAGAGCTTAGCCAAAGGATCAGGGCATCGATTCACCATCTCATTTACATCACCTGTTACAAAGCCTCGGGTACAGCTTTTACCAGGTTGAGGTAAGCAGCCTGTATTTGCACGACGGGACTGAGTGTGGCTAGGTGAGCACATTCCCGTGTGACAAGGAGTACCAAAACCTTAGAATTACCAACAGAATTAAGTAACTCCTATTGCAACAAATTGCAATTTAACTCATTAGTAATACCACTGATCGCAGAAATCCCATGTACATGTGCCTGCTTGCAAGGGCTGGCTGAATCTGTGTCCTCGCCAAGGCCCCAGACGAATCCAGCATCCTCACCACTTCCCACTAAGGCTTCCACACCCACTGGTTTCGTACTTGCAGAACCTCACAAAACCAACACACCACTGACAGGATGCCCAGGCAGAGGTGGATTCTTCACGCTACTGTGGAGGAAGAGATGGTGAGAATTTAGCAGCCCTTAAAAAAAAAATAAATATCTAGAACACTGCTAAAAGAGACTGCTAAAAGTTCTTTTGAGATTGATGGACGTATTCTGCTTCTGGTTTCCTGCAAAAACCCAGACTGAACACGAGGACTTCAGTTTAGTCAAATATTTGCCTTCCAACGGCTTAGACCACCACCCAACAGTATCCCGAAGAACATTTTTCTTCTCTTCGTTACAAACAAAGGCTTATGAGGCAATTCCAGTTCAAACTGTTCAAAGATCCCTGTGATGTTACACAACACCCCACTCAGAGGGCACGCTGCCAACACTGCCTGCTTACTTACTCAGATCATAAAAGTGCTGCCAGAAAGCCTCCATCCACTTATGCAGCTCGTCCCTACTGTCAGCAGCAAAAAGTTGCGTCACAGCCTCTCCAGACACAGGGTTGATAACCGAGAAGTTATTAGTTCTTCTCTTGGAGTCCTTATCCACGGCTCGAATTCTGGTTTCCTAGGAATGACAAACTATGGTAATGAGTTTTTAGTTCAGCTCCACACTGGGATCACCTTATGGCCAATGACGCTGTAAGTAAAGTAGTACTCCGCTTTTTATCTAATCTAGATAATTTTTCCAATAGAAACAAAAAAGGAACTAAGATCAAGAACCGCTTATAAAGATCTTTTCTCATAAAACTATTAAAATGGCATGAAAGATGAAAAATAAGGGAATGGAGCACAATTCTTGCAGTTTAGTTCTGAATTACCAAAGAATTACAGAATATACGTTCTATGCTTCCCCTCCGTCTGCTTTCACCGGCTCACCTGACACTGCCCATTCTTCTCCACAGAAGTGCAGTGAACAACCTAGAACGACAGCAAGCAGCTCCTTTCCTCTGAACTCTCCAGCTGGACAACCACACTGTACAGCTACTATTTAGGTCTCCTACTGTACTTCTGTGGGCCATTGTTTATGCAATGTATTCTAAACTTGTACCTATTTTATGTTCATCCTAGTGAATCAGGGCATTCAGTGCTAATACTGTAGTTCACATTTAAAGGAGCATTTGTTGCAGTGACCCATACCATTCTTCTACAACAAGTTTCCAGCATGAAAAAACATTTTGGTCTAATATAAAAAAAAAAATACTATTTGTCATTTCAAAACAGACATTTTAGTTTTGTCTTAATTAGGTAGAGCTACATAGAAACAATAAAAAATATGTATAAGAAGTATATCACTAGTCTATCAAAGTTCTTTAGCTAATGTTAGAAAGGGTCTCAGATTACGCAGAAGCACTGTCACAGCCAAGGTTTCCCCTTCTATTCGGGGACCTAGTCTAACTGATTTTTATCATCTAGACTAGATTCAGTGGCATTTTCATAGTATCTAGTTTCTTTGTTATGGTATTACTACAATACAAAAAAAAGCACTTACCCCTGAGTGAATTTTTTTTTTCATGTCTAAAATACTGAAAGATTTTAGTAAAAGTCTGATAAAACACAACTGAAAAAAATTCCAGAATACATTGCTGCTCATCACAACATGATGAGCAAATTAATATAATTACTTCATTCACAAAAGTAAAAGCAGAAACCCTGGGAATATCTTTGCACATACAATGCAACCTGACCGAACAAGCAGTGGCCTGTTACAACACTGCTCTTCAGAGGACTTTTGGCATACCCAGGGGAGGAGCATGATCCCAAATCCCGATGAGCTGACGCGTTTGGGCACCAGGGAGCCAGCCAGCACCCTGCAGCTGCCCGGCCCGGAGCCTGGCAGGACCCGAGGCTGCCCAACACGCATTCAGACCACACAGCCCCCTCCTGCCACAGAGGGGTGTCCCCGGGCACGGGGGTGCCCCAGGTTCTGAAGGAAGCCCACAGTCACAGCCAGGGCTGTGTTCCAACGTCTCCCGTCTGGATGGACAGGGAGTCTGACCACAAAGGTGGCCTCAGGGCATTCTCCAAAAGACAGTGGGGACAGATCAACCGTGTTCCTTTTTACACAATTCAACTGGTGTCAAACCTTCTCTGAAGATGTTAAACATACACCTACAGAAATTAAGTTTACACACGGGATCCCATGGGGATAAGCCTAGTTCCGATACTCAGAAAAACAAAAATTACTCTGCAGAACATTCCCCAGATTTTAAATGCATTACTGAAGTAACCATTTCAAATACCAACAGCTGCTTGTAGCATATCTGATGGATCTGCTCATTTAAATTCTTCTGTCTAAAAATAGGAGATGAAGTAATTCATCCATAAGTGCTTTATATCCCATTAACTCAGGTAACCATAGATACCAGCAAAAAAATTAAATCAAATAGATTAACATTTGACAGGTAAGAACTTCCAGCATGCCATACACAGAAGTTTATTTGATGATGTTTGCTGCATGTTTTATCCCACATTTGTGGTATTATTCAAAGCAGATAAATCCTCAAGCAACAATCCATATCTGATGCTTGAATATTTAAGGAGAGATACAAGATGCCACTACAGTAATGGGCTGATTAATTTACCAAGTTTGGGTGAAATACACTACATGCCCAGTTCCACTTAACAAAAAAAAAAACCGCACCAAAACCACCCCAAACAAATCTAAAGCAGACCCAAAGAAACACCAAACCAAAAACACCCCCCCCAAACAACAATGAAGAAAGAGTCTGAAGGCACCACGCTATAATAACGCAGTCTTACAGACAACTGAACCAACTCTGCTACAGCTATTGCAAAGGCCAGCGCAATCAGTGGATCAGAACAGGAAAAAACGAGTTCGATCTTGAACTCCAACGACTCTTTCGGGGAAGCTGAAGTCAGCTTTACATCCTACATGCAAAAGATTATTTTTGTGAAAGTGGAGAAAGACTAAAAGGGAAAATGGAATGTAAATACGAACCTTCCTCTATACTTTCCCCCTAATCAAAAAATCTCTTTGTCTGATAATACCCCTCTGGAAAGCTCATCTTCTAAGCTAAAAAGAAAGAAAAAAAAAAGAGAGAGAGAACTTTTTTATTGCTGAGGTGCAACATTTTCCTGCTAAGCCACACATTGAGGAGTGGTTATAAAGACCATTTTAAGACATCAAAACAAATTTCAGTTCTTGAGCAAAATATTGAATAACATAAGATCCAGTTCTGTGTAACTATTTAAAGATTAAACAAACCAAATCACATATAACAAACTTCCTTCACGTTTTTAGTACCAAAAAATAAACCAAGAAATAACAACACAACTCTGGAAACAAAATATAATCTGTTCATGTGTTGTTTTCTGCTGTAATGTTAATAATTTCCATGGGGTCTGCTTTAGGCAAGCAGAGAAATATGGTTCAATTTAAACTGATGGCTTTCAAATGCATTAATGCACAAGACCAAATTCACCAGATCAGCTACGAATATTTCCTCCTTTCATCTTCATTGTTCTGTGAACTTGTAATCAACGTAACATCCTTGTGGCCACTGGATGGTAAATACAATGCGTAGGTGCAATATGGAAAAGCAACATTAGGATTTCTATGTCCTTGTAGTCATCTTTGGTGCAATGCAGCAGCTAAAATCCAGGAGAAGGAGATGGCATTATCTGACCAGCCAGCATTCTGTGGAGCACCAGGGAGCCATTATATAGTTTCCACACCACTCGATTTGAGCATGTGTTATAAGGTCCACTGTGTGGGATCTCGGTATTATATCGGCTTCCCCTGCCTGCATCCACAACCTCTTCCAAGCAATCGCAGGACTAAATTGAGCAATGTGATGTGAGATACCAGGCGTTTGGAGGCCCTTAGCTAGTCTGTGCTTTTCCAAAATACTTTCATGTGTATGACGGCTTGTCGAAGCCAACCAGTGGGACAAAGTCCTTACTACGGAGAGCACAGATATTTTCAGGGCTGCTCTCGTTTCAGCACTGCAGGAGTTCTCTGATGCACGCAGACACTATTGCTCATATTGCTGTCTCCCTAAATGTTCACGTGGTCAAGAACTCATATCGATATCCTTCTGCTCCAGTCCAAGGGTGAACTCCCTGGTTCCCTAGAAATACCGCACGGTTGCCTGGAAGTTGCGCTGCTACAGCCATCGCTACAACATTTCCCAATGAATTTCTCTACCTGACCTCGCTCAGAACAGATGCTCCAACAAGAACTGTCATTCCAGGTAACAGTCTGCAGAAACGCCAGCTTGATTTTGTCCTTCCACTCTTGCTACTTTGCTACCCCTTGATGCAAAGGGAATGGGAAATTAAAACTTTAGCAACCACTTTTAAACCCAGAACCCACGGCTGCAAACACTTGCTGTTCCTCACTCATCCTGTTCACCTCAGCTATCAGCATGAACAGGGAGACAGCTCTGGGTCTGCGCAGCACCAGAGCAAAGACTGCACAATATGCCAGGAAGGAAATCACAGGCCTACTTTAAGTTGAAGCAGTGTCTCAGAATTCCTCAAGCTTCAGGCATACATGGCACAAAGAAAGATTTACAGTCTCTGACCAGGACACAACAGACTATGTATTCCAAATACCGAGAAACTAACACGAACTGCTGGCACACGCACCAATTTGCTAAGCTATCAGGTGTGGTCAAGGCCTTTATTATTCATTTCAAAGTACAGAAAACTTGAAAAAATTTCAGAAACTGGCCCATAAGGAATATTTCTTGTTCAAATTGGATTCCAGCAAATTTTCTTTGCTACAGAAAATATCATTTCTCTTTTCCTACTTAGTTGTGCAATATAATATGTTATAATCACATTTAGCTGGAACAATAATAGTAGCACTTGCATAATAGGAACTACAGAACCATTCTTGCTCAACAGCAGTAGCAGTGAAGTCATCTGAAGCTGAAGTAATGACTTTGCTGGTCTTAACGGCTTCTTCAAGTCTCAATTCAAAGGGAACGGGAAATAAGGCTATCAGTGTGAATATTTTCCAGAGAGTTTCTCATAAATCCAGATGATTTCACTACTTTTCAGAAAGTATCTTTCAATTACATGTAAAGATCAGCTTCACATTACAAATGAAAATGCCATGTATGCACTCAGAAGAGATTTTAGTTAGACCATCTAGAGCTGATGTTCAATCTCAACTTTCATTTTGAAATTGCTGTTTCTATAACAACATGTAACGGACAAGCCCATATGATTAGTTTGCTTTTATTTAATCTGTAAGAGAAATTTCATAACAAGGGAATCAAAAAATACCTGCAGGCATTAAATTATTTCCAAGACAAACTGTTTAAGTAGTAAAGAATCCAAATAAGTTTTAAATTGCAATTTCTTTTCTGGTTTTAATTTAAATTGAAGAAGGATTCACAGTCTTATTCTCCAGCAGTCTGACATTTTTTGTAAATGGTATAAGATACGTGATTTATGTACCTTCTACATGTTAGCTTTAAGGATACTCTGCAAATGTACGGACAGTCCCCCGCAAAGGCTTATTAAGCTGGATTTTAGGTTCTAAGTGTATTGATAACTTGGTGGAGCAAAATAACCTTAGTAGAACATGATTATTTTAAAAGGAAAAGCAAAACTAGGATATAGACCGAAACAGAGACCTCCCAGGGAAAGATACGATGTAGCCTGGTAGATAATTTCAAAACATATTACTCTCACATTGTAGATATGGATTTAGTCATTCTTTAATTCACAAAGTTTACCATTTCTTAATGATATTGTGAACAGCTGGAAAACAGAATTATGGCAAAGTCTGACTAGCGCAATTAAAAGTGACTGAAGAGGTGAGCAAGCAAACCTGCTTAAATATATATCACGGTCTAAACATTTATTTAATGTAAATGCGTGAACAATTGAAAATAAAAATTGCTTTGTTAAAAGATATGGCACTAGCAGAAAGGTGTTTTTAATTAAGGAATCAATTTACATCTTAACACATTAAAAAAGAAGTCCTAACACTAACAGGTCGCATTGTTATACCTTGTTTAAATGTTTGGGTTTATATACAAGTCTCACTTTAGGTGAGAATGCAGTCATATTTTCCAGAAACTTTAAAGCCACCAAAAGCTGATAGTGCTGTTGTAAGCAGCAGTTCTTTATTACTCCATGTCCCTCCGCATTCCCAGTTGTAGCCTAGACCTTTCCTTGTACCACACAAGCATTTGTGTAGCCATGTAGTGAACTGGATAAGAGAATCTATTAAAGGGAACCACAGTTGAAGCTAACCTTCCTCCTGCCCCTAAAATGAGCTAATTTTAACCCACATCAGTTCCCTTGTCCAGTCCATCAGCCAGCTGCTCTCAAGCCTGCCCTGGCGTACAGCAGCACAGCAGCCTGCACACGAGGAATGCCGCTTTCAGAATTCGTGTTGGCACCAAGTGTTCACAGTAGCACAGCAGCGGAATCCAGATCGACCTCTGCTTCACACAGTTTCCAAATGTGTCTATTGACTTACGTAAGATGAATCCAGCTATGCCAACTGCAAATGACATTAAACTCCTCCGCTCATCCTTATGTGATATTAACTGTTGATGACAGCACAAAAACCAGTTTTTGAAAGCATCTGTTCACTCTAGTGCTTGCCGTGCTAGCAGGTCCTTCCAATAACATTCCTAAATTGAACACTTAAATATTGCTTCAAATTAAATACTTAATGTTTCTTTAGCCAAATAGTAAGTAACATTTTAAATTTATATTTTAAAATCAGCCTTTCCAGTCAGAGTATGAAAAGCAGCAATAATGTTATCCTAGAGATCAGAACTTCCAAAGTTACCGTGCCCTGTACAAAACCCATATTAAGAAAAGCAGCTTATTTTAAGGCACTAAAATATTTTGAACAATTTTCCAGTTCTCCTTCTAATTAAGACTGTGGCCAAATAACACACAGCAACAAAAAAGGCTTTTGTTAAAAATCCACCTTGCTGAGGACAAAAGTCTACCAGAGCATTGCTCAGGGACTGGAAGCAATACATTTCCAAGGGCTGTCTTACGGAACCGTCATATAACAAGTTATCACCTTTCCTAAAAAAAATCCTCCTTTTACTGCTGTGTTAACCAGTCTAATACAATAGAAGGAACTTGCATCCACAGATAAGAAATGTAATGTCCTTCCTAAAAAATTCAGCGACTGCGTATTTCACTGAAGCATATCCCACCCACATGCTACGTATAAAGCATTCTGCATACCTGCGGCTCAGACCCCAAATGACTGTAGATATGTCTTTAAACGAAAACAACCTCCCCCAAAATAAACAAAAAACCCAAAACAAAAAAAAACCCCATACAACCAGTTTTACCTTGTTGATGGAAATGGTCAATGCTGGCTCCAGCTTAGCCTCAATTTCTTCTGGCGAGTAGTAACAAAAGAGCTTGCCACCTCTTAGTACACAATACAGACTCCTCCAGCTAGTTAGACTTCCTATGATTTGCTGAAGGGAAGAAATAGTCAGAAACTGCCAAACACAAACTACAAATTCAGAGCATATTACAAGGTACACACAGATCAGCCCTGTGTGATCAACACTTCGCCACACTGAATTCTTTCCTAAAACAGACTTTCTGTTGCATAACTTTTCAGAGTCACTGGTTTTTCAAATGTTACCAACACTTTAAATGTCTTTTGGTGTTTTAGAGTTTTCACAGATATATTGCCATGTGACACTAGCAATAGAGATTCTGCTGGCTCACACACAATGAAATCTAGAACTGGTGTCTACTGTAAGAAAGAAACCACCAGTATTAGCTACAGTAATCACACAGTAAGAGAAATAAAGAGTATCTCACTTTGGAAATACACAGTACATTCAACAAATGTCAGACATTTGTCTAGACTTTCCAGTTTCTCAGATGAATTTTATGAGCAGCTTTCATAAATGCATTACAGCTTCACAGCCAGGCTGAAGCCTGTAATTCAGCACTCCGGACAAACGACCCAGCCCCTCAGGCCCTCCGCTATCACCTCATTTGCCTAGTTGTGCAATGAACCAAAATAGAGAAGTAAACTGAGTTCACATGAATCATTTTTGAAGGGATGAGTTTAAATATGGCTTGGTTCACCAGTCAGATCCACCATGCTGTGATCTGAACTCTTGCGCTAGCACAATGTGAGGTCTGTACAAGGATGAGAGCTACAGGATTATTTAGACTGCTGTGGTCAAGTACCAGCCTAAACCGATTCTGAAACAACAACTGTACTTGATCTTTATGCAACAGCCTCAATAATTTTATTGATAAGCATGCCAAGGAAACATTTATTTCCTCACGCTTAGCCCCTGAAGATGCCATTTGTAAATGCAGCTGTGAGAGAGAATTTTCCCCTGACTCTAGGTAGAACAGGTGAAAAATAACAGTGCTCAAGAAACCACTTCAGGTAAAAGCAAATGTTTTAACAATTGACTCTTAGTGACAGCTATTAACAGAAAAGGATGTAAACAGAAACAAGGCCTTCTTACCTGCTGGTGAAGAAATCCCGCCATCATATCCCTAGCCATGCAGGAAGGCTGAGCAACTAAACGGCAGCACACGTTTCCATACAGGGGGAGCCAAAAAGAAGACTCCTCTGGGTGAGAAGACCAGGCAAAAGACAAACACTTAGTTCCAAACATTTGCCCTAAATATATCGTTGAACTTTCTACATACATTTTTACATTAAGATCATGAACGTAAATAAGCATTTTTTATATTTAAAGAGATTTCATCCTGTAGGGTTACTCTAAAACTGATTTTTCATTTCAGTGAGGTTTTTTAATTAAAAAAAAAAGAATTTCCTAAAGAATTTCAACTAAAAATGGAGATCTTGTTCTGCAAGAACAAGTTGTTCTTACACAAAATATAGCTCTAAATCTCATTTCACAGCTAGAAACACTTTGAAAGCCAAGTACACTGGCCATCTCCTCTAAGTAGGATCCCTGAGCCCATGAGCAGTGCACAGCTACATTTACACACGAGCACTTCACTTCAGATTGTTGTATTCAGGCTTAGAGTTTGTCTCTACTTCCGTCTTCAGCACTAGAAGAGCATTTAGGATTCCAAGGAGTTTCTGATGAATTGTGATATCACTCCTCGCTCAACTCTGCTATGCAATAGGCTCTCTCTTCTGTAATTAGAAGCAGGTAACACAACGATCCACGGACATGACTCTGTCTTTGCTCATGTTTTAGAAACGCTTGTAACGAACCAAAATATCCAGGTATGTCATTTCTCACCAGACTAAGTTATGTAAACTAATGACAGAAAAAGGAATTTGAAGAAGAAAGAGTATAAGGTACTAATAAAGAAAGGCTTACAAATATCAAAGATACTCAGAATTATTCATCCAACCCTGCAAGAAACAAATGCCCCACAAATCTTCAAATCTGTACTTATTCAGAACTAATGAAGTGTAAAGAATGAAATTCTCTTTGAGGCCAAGTTTGCCCAAGTAAAAAGCCAAGTTCACAGAAGCTACAGTGAAATACAGTGAAAGTCCCATGTCTTAAGTTAACAATTAGAGGGTGGCTTATGGGAGGGGCTATCCTTTCGGAAAAGAATGGAGAAAGTACCAAAAACTGCAGTCCTGCTACTTAAAACATTACCTTCAGTTGCAGCATAATCATAGCCCCTGTGTTAGCACCTAGGCTGACTGCTGCCAACTCGTGCTGCCCCAGAGCTGAAGCACAGCGACCCACGCAATTGCAAGCACGCATGCTCACATCCTCTGTTAAACGTGGGCCTGAAACAACCTAGCTGAGCTGAAGCTATTCTTCTACTTTCCTTCTGACTACAGAGGAAAAAGCTGTCCTTCATTCCGATACCCTTCCTTGGTTGTGAGGAAGGGGAAATTATTTGTATATAGCTACAGCTCACATAAGACCGAGATGCAAATGACAGAAGAAACTCCCAAAGGAATTAAATTTTCATCTGGACTTGAAATTTTACTCAACTTACAGTTTATTCAGCTGTGTACAGATGCCTGTTTTAGAGCCATTAAATATTTTATTAAAGTTGTTCTATATTAAGTATCAAGAAAAATAATCTCTTTAAGCCCTTTAGTTTACAAGAGAGAGAAATGCAAAATGTTACTGGTTTTTTATTTCCTTAAATTGGTACCACATGTACTTACCATTTCCTGTAATGGTAAGGTTGTGGGTCCTGAAACCGTCCTCAGCACTCTCCAGCCCCAGACTGGTATATGCTAGCAAACTGTACTTTGCTCCACTAAATGGGAAAGAAAAGGCATATTTAAAGCATTTCTGCTTCACGTTGCTCAGGCAGTAACCAAAGGGAGCCCAGACGTGCCTGAGACAACACACTTGGGTACAAGCGAACACCGAGGAGCCAGGCAGCACCTGTCAGTAAGCACAGCCTGCCGCCCCCCAACCTCTTCCCACCGAGCTCCCGGATCTCTGGTTTTCCTTGTAAACCAACACTGTCCCAGTCTGTCTGTCTGCTTTCTACATCCATATCTCCTGCCTCCACCCTGCATGTACCTTCAGTTCCCTCCCACCCTCCAACTTCCAGGCCAGCGCCTCTTTCCATAGCCACCTCGCCTGGACCTGCCAGCCAGGAGACTTCTCACGTGGCCACTGCGTACGAGCTGGGCTCACACTCACTGCCGAGCCAGCCGCTGCCAAACCCCGGTGTAAAAGCTGTGCTATCCAACCTCTCTGCACCCTGAGGATGCTAAAAGCATCTAGTCAGACATCAAGGAACTTTTAATAGCTTTACAGCTTTTATTCCTAGGACTAAATCAACTACGTTTGGTAGTAGGTTCAAAAATTGCTATAGTTAATAGAACAACTGATGACATCCACTTGATCTGAAAATAGAGGTTAAAAATCAAAAGGCTGTACACTGCTCCCCTGTGTTGCTTTGCTCTTTTGCTTTGCCTGTGTAGACTACACTTTATACAAGTCGTTTATATATGCATTTTTTAATGGTATCTAATAGCTTGATTCTTCACACGCAGAAATCTGTGCAAAAACCCTACAATCAGTTTTGTAGCACAAAGGACTCTTTCACTTATTGTGCTTATAGGTTTCAGAATGTTATACCTTTGTTCTGGATTTTGCCTAGGGAAAAAAATATCTCATTTACAATTCAGCACAGTGCATGTGGAATGCAATTCTTGGAATAAACTAGTATAAATTTGGTACATGTTTAACCTTTTCCCCCAAATACTCTTCAGACCGAGTAACAGATTTACAGTCCAGCAAGGCAGTAAGACTTCCACCTGGCTCATGGCAGTCTAAACAGTGTTCACAAGAAAACAAACCGCTCAAAACTCCTAACTACTCTCCCTAACAGGATCTAGCATAAGATCTCCAGAATATCTTCAGTACAGCATGAGATTGCTAAGCGGTGTAAAAGGTGAGAAGGCACAACTGAACCAACACCACTAAAAATAGCTTTCTATCATAATATTTTTCAAATGTTATTTTTCCTAATAGCACACTGGGAACACACGGTTTTAAAATCTTTGGCTCTGCAGAGGAACAAGGCAGATGCTTACCTAGCCCTAACCCTAATGAAAGAGGAAAAGAAAAGTAGCAAAGTTGTTAGCAGGGAGGTCTGTTGCACATCTATCGCAAGAGAATAAAGAGAAAATTAAATATGATATAACATTCTGGGAAAAAAAAAAACAAAACACCACTGCTGTGAAACATTTCAAGAGAGCAACCTGAGCAAAAACATATCAGCATTTGTATATATTCCCTGCTAGACTGTTCCCTAACCAAAGATTCCCATTGATTACGTTTTGCCATGCAGCTGAGCAATACATTAGCATTCTATTTAAACTGTAACAAAAACTTCAGTTTCTTCTCATAGATAAAACTTCCATGCTGATTTTAAAGTTACTTTTTTCTAAAGCATGACTAATTACCACAACCACCTTGCCAAAAAAAATAGCTACTTCATTTTTAAAATATGCTTCACAGTAACATTTTCTTTCTAAAGTTTTAGACTCATTCCTTTCAGCCAGCTGCAATATAATTTAGAAAAGTTTGATCTGCAAATATTTTTCAAATTTAACTGGCTCATCAGGTTTGTTGACTACGTTTTGCCTCTACATTTCACAGAATTAGCTAACTGCCTTAAATGGTGGTTTCTCTGTATAATAAAGAATAATCTGCCTGCTGCATCTCATTCAGTACTTTGCATATCTATAGTATTTTTCCATGTAACAACTATTAAAAAAAAATCAGTTCATCTCCACAACAAGCCTGTGGCAAAGGCTCGTTGTTAAATGTGTTTACTGATTAAGAGACAGAGGCACCAAAGTTGCCACACAGACACTGGTGTGGGAAGGCGTAACTATATCACCATTTCTATCGATGCGTATTAATTAATACATCTCAGATTCCAGAATCTGTTGCTGAATATTAATCCCAATGTTAGAAATCCCAGTCTTCATTCACTCATCCAGATACAGAGAGTGAAGGATTTGTGAGTCAAAATGAAAAAAAAAATCAACAATATAATATGCTCACCTTTCAATCAGATCTTAAATAATAGGAGGTAAAAAAAAATACAACCTTCAGGTACTAAAAAGAACCCAAGTGTAAAAGTGAGGCCGTTCACTTAGACTATGTACTTCTAGCAAAATGTCACTATGAATTTGCCAGTTCAAACACAGGACACTGAAACTGTGCCTCCAGCCCAGCGGAGGGCAGTATATAAAAGGCAACAAGAAGCCCATGTGCAGGCCAGTGAATCAGCATGTACGTCAGGGGTTCTTGCCAACGATTTATCCAAAGCGCAACTCAGTTACCCTGGAATTCAATAGCATAAGCGCGCTAAACATTTTCCTTCTACGCAAATGTAAAAACAAGAAAAAAAAATGTAAGCTAGAACAGAAAAGTTAAGCAGGCAAAAGACTGTGTAGAAATGAAAGGGCAGACAATGAAGAGTAGAAAGAATCTCAGTACGACTGAAGATAACCAACCCGAGCGACCATTCGCAGAACTTTGTCACTAAGATTTCACAGGAAGTTACAAGGCTGACAGTTTCCTCGCTAGCCAAGAAGTTTGACACAGAGAGATCTCCATTTTGGAGAATGGAGAACTTAATCTATGTGTGCTCTGAACAGAAAAAGGCCTGTACAAATGAAATCTACAGAGAAAAGGTATTCATATAATACAGAAAGTTCCTTTTGTTGTTGCAGTTTAATTTCACCTGCTGGACTGGTAAACTCTCTGGGCATACTTGAAAGGTCTCTTGTAATCTTGCAATCTCTTCCCCTTTATAAGGGCTTTATACCAAGGTCTTACTAATATAAATCCTAAGGGGAGCCTATAAAAAAAAAATGACAACTTATTTTCTACTTATAATAAACCCTTTCTTTCCAAGAATCTTTTTTAATCACCTAGCAAAGCCATCATTAAAACACATCAGTGTTCATTTAACTCTGTTAAGAAATTAACAGTCACTGTGAGATGATTATTTACAGTGGACACACCAAGCTTCAAGATGGAGGAAAGCAAAATGCAATTACAATCGAGAAACTAGAAGCAAAACCCAAGGGAGGAGGCAGCTGTTCACTGATGCTTCTTCCTTAAAAGACAGGCAATCTGTATTCAAGGGAGTAGGACCAGCAAGTAAGCTAGTGGTTATATCTGAAGCAAACTCTAATGATAGTGTGTCATCGCCCAGCTGGAGCTTGTGGAAAGCACAGCCACCTGAGCTGACACAGACTGAAAGATAATTGTCATTAGGTTAGGTGGAACACACTGGAAAGTTAGTGATAAAATGATAAAATTCGCTTTGCTATGTGGTAAAATCTCTTGGATGTGTATTTTTGATTGAAACAGTAATCTCAGTATACAGTAATATCAGTTTGACAAAGATACAATATGCTTGAATGTTTCCTTTTAAAATCCAGGCAAATAGATATATGAAGCTAGACTAAGACTATGCTCAACACCTGGAAAGAATTAGGCATTGATTCTTTACTGTTCAGCTGCCCAAAAAAAAAAGTAACTCTTTGAAAAAACTGCTTTCTAAAAAAAAAAAAAAATCAATATTATTAGTATTTACAGTTTAGGTACTTGGCCTCCTTAAATCCCAATGAAATTAAAGTAGCTGGGAAATAATAGTAGTAGGCAGTTAACTTCATTAAAAAATGCATGAAAGACTAAAGATCAGTTTTAAAAGGAAACTGGTAAATTACTGGGAACAGCACTTATTTCTACGAACACTGCAAACAGTAAGTCATTTTAAAATGTTCTGTGCTAAAGTCAATTAAGGAACCTCCAGTTAGGCAGTCTGTAGCAGTGAAGTGTCTTTGACAGTCCAGAGCTTTACCGAAAAGCCAGCAAGTGGAATGGCCCCCATGTGCACAGCATGCATCCCAGGCACTTCTGTATTCCACACAACTTGTAACTTTTATACATGTCCACCTGTCTGTCAAGCACCAGCAAAACTGGCTACGTGCAAAAATAATATGGAGGAGGGAGTAAATGGGCAAGAGAGAAGGAGAGGTAAATGGACAAAGGGACACAGTCAGACTGACCACACAAGCTTGATTTCCTCCAGAGATCAAACTAAAAATATCACAGAGTTTGCAAATAACAGTGTATCTACCAGCTAGACAGCTGTATAGCAGAAAGATAAAGCCTACTCCCGTGTTTCAAGACCAGAACCAGGCCCCAAGGCTGAGCGACATGGTTGGAATTCACACCTACTTTCTCATTTTCTATTTAAAATGTAAATTCTTTTTCACTTGGTTACGTACAGAAATAATCACTTTGTTGGCAGTTTTCCAAAAATTTACAATATATCTGGTTTACCTCTATTTTTAAAATGATAAAACTAGAATATCAGTATATATGGCTTACTGGATGACCGGGTCAGGGGGCAAAAGGGATTCAGTGCTGTCTTCTTCCAGCGCAGCTTTGAGTTTCTTCCCTGTAGCTTTGCTGAGGGATGTTTTAAGCTTCTTTGCTAGTTTCTTAGGAGTGTTTGTTACATATAAAGACTCCTCTGTACAGCAACTATACACTTCAACCTTCACCTGGAAATCTGGTCTTGCTTCACCACTGAAAGGGCAGGAGGAGAAAATTTCAGAGCATTTGTTAATAAACTGAGTATGCAGCCCAGGAATGCTGCTGCTACTATATATATTAGAAAACATATATTTCTAATCAAAGGAAGGAATGCCATAAGATTCAGGCTGAGACATACACTAATATGGAATTAAAGACTAGAGTACACAGCAGTAACTTGGTGCTGAAGTCACGAGATGGATGTTATAATTAAACCATAAACAAATGCAAACAGGAAATTCAATGTTTAGGTTGAAAACCGAAAAAAACCCCATGTTATGGAAATACACAGGCAAGACATTCAAACACACTTAAATCTGCCCTCTACTGTTACGCAAAAATTACGTGACTGAAAACCTATCCATGCCTATGGTCCTAAATCAGATTGAACTGTTTTAAAGATACCTTAGATGCACCCCATCCCCTTCACATTACTGAAAAAATCCTATCTCACAACCAATAAAATTTGTCATTCATAACTTAACCACCTACTGCTGCACCCTTCTGCCTGCAGCCTATGCTTGCTCTGTTTTCAGCTCTACCGATTCTCTTGTTCTCAAGCTTAGTCATCAAACCAGAAGCCTAACCTCATCTTTCAGGTACAAATCATGCCATTACACACATGCCCACAATGAAATCACCCCAAAGGCTTTTATAAAAGGTCGTTCTTTATCTCAGGGGATACAAGGCAAGTTAGAGTGCCTTTTCTGCTTTTGTTGTAGTATTTCACAGAAAATCATAATGGTCAAGCCTCCTGTCTTTGAAGAAGCAGATTTAAATCTTTGCCCCCACTCTTAACTTGAACAGCTGTTTAAAAGAGTTTAAAATCTGATTTAAAGATCCACTCTCTCTCAATCACTCAGTTTTCAGAATCTTGATTGAAAGTTTCCAGTAGCTCTAGTTTTCCAGTCAGTCTTCCTCATAAGACTGAATCTAAATTACTCAGATGAAAAATGAAGTGGGGGGAGGGAAGTTAAGTGCCTCTCAGGACTCTCTTCAAAACTGTAAAGCAACAAAAAAAGTACATGAGAACACCTTTCTACTCTTTTCCAGGTTACTTTTAAAGGTAACTGAATAATTTCCTGTCTGGTATTCTTCAACTACAAGGACTGTGGCTGTAGCACGTACTCATGTCGGTGTAAGAGAACATGAGGTGTGGAAAGAGACCGTAGCCTGCTGTGCAGAATAATACTTAAAATACTGGGTGCAACATTCATGCCTACATTTTCATAATGCTTTCAGGTTTTAGTATTAATTTAATTCTGTCCTTTGAGGTAGAAGTTTGTTTATCTCTTTATATAGAGAAAAATGCTTCAGCATGGCAAAAATGAAAAAAAGTACAGTTCAAATGGCGCATGAACAACCAGCATCATTATGTATGTAAAAACCAACCTTCCAGAGGTGGGGATCCACCAGCCACTGAAATTAACAGGACCTCTACTGATTCCTTTGACCACAGAAAAATTTAGTAGACCTCAGCCTTATCCATAATCATATCCACTTTCAAAAGAAAATAGCAATATTTGTACTTCATTCAACAGAAATAAATTATACTCACAATATGGTTACATTTTCAAAACAGATATCTGTTGTTGCTTTATCCACAATAGCCACATCTGTATCAAAAACCTCAGCTCCCATTCTGAACAAACAAAAAACTGCATAGCGCTGTGATTCTGGAGAGAGCCAAAGAAATGTTTTATTAGCCATATTACACATCACAATACTAAATGCTCGCAGTAAACAAAAGCAGAAGAAATGGTAATTCGGATCTCTAAGGAATTGCCCTCAAATTCTTCCCACTATAAATTATCATCATAGGATTTTGTGATAACTGAACTATCGAAGCTGCTGTATAGGTAGAACAACATTCACAGAGGGGAAAATGCCTACCTCTGCTCAAAATTCGTTTTTGTTCCTGATAATCAGGGGTAGTTTGTGCTAACAACTTCAGAAATAATAAAAATGTAATTATGTTTAATAATACTGACTTTAAGCAAAAAAACCCTAACATTTTATCCAAAGCCTGTATCATTTTATGAATGTACTGTATAGGATTAGACTATTTTGCCACGCTTAGCCCCTTTAACCCTATTGAAAATCAAAGTGAAATCAATGCCAGGTGACAGCTGGAACAGATTTAGGGTTAATCTCCATGACACAGCGAAATGCATGTACTTGAAGACTATCCAATAATACACTCAACATCAACAGACAACTCTCATTTAAATTTCTCACTGGAAACAGCCTCCAATATACTCTCTGAAGTGTAGACAAGACATAGAACAACATGTTTAATCAGAAGTTTGTCAGCTATCCATTTAAATATGGAATTTCTCCTCAGGAAGACTTTTTAGAGACTAGGGTTTAAACATACAGAACCACAGGACATTGAACTAACTCAACTTGCTATAGCCAACAACTTCAAGTTAAGAGCAACCACACAACACTCAGAGTAAGATATGGACCTACTGAATGGTCAAAGAAGGGGTTGAAATGAGTGTGGACTTCCCCTTCCAGTTTAAATTTACAGGCATAAGCAATTGCTTACCACAGTAGTTCATTACATTTTACATACTTTCTTTATTGCTGAAGTGATCAGAGCCTTTCCACATTAATGGTATTCGAATATCTAAAGAGAAAAAAAGGTAGGGAAATTAAGTTATAGCCAATACTGTAGACCTGTGATTAAAACAAATTAAAAATGTTTCTTGCTTCTTTTCCTGATGTTCTGGAGGTAATAGGACCTTGTACCCAAAGAATAGCATAACTATTTCAATTGTATTATCCACAGTAGAGACGTAATTACAGAACCATTATTTTAAGTCTTGCCTGTCATTTTAATATTAGGAAAGTATTTTCTTCAACAAATTTCCCAATTTATCTACTCAGTCCAACACAGTACTGAGTGACATTTTCCTCCAGCTTCAAGGACTCGGGTTTAGACATAATGTTTCTTCTTAGTCCCTTGTTAAAATACAAATGCAGTGGGGGCTTTATAAATCCAAACTTGGTTTCTTAAGTACAACACAGTGTTGTTTAAAAGTATATGCAATATATTAAGTGACACATGATGGCAGCAGTGAACAGTACTAGCTCAATTATCTTTTGACAAAAAACTTCCAACATTGTTATAAAGGAGCATTGCTAACTCCAGTGTTGATCTTAGGAGGCTGGTGGAAAAATCCACATATAGTATGCTAAGACACAAAACAGTAGTGGTATTTTGGCGACAGATTATCATGTATTCCTACAGGGGTTTACCCACAAAACTTCTTGTTGATTTAATTGAAACCGCATATAGTAATTTTGTTTCAGAAGATATATTAAATGAAAAATTTAAATGTAAGTTAATTTGATTATATTATAGAACATCTTATTATACATGCTATTACAATTATATTATGGAACATCTTATTATACATGCTATTTCAATTCTGAAACTTGCAAATCCATCTATTTTTAACTGTTCATGAGAACTAATGAACTTTCAACGTTGAACTGCCAGTATAGCGCTTGAGACTGCCACAACTTCCTAAAAATCAGTACGTCACCACGTTCTGAAACTGCCTTTCACTTCTAAAGATGCATTTGCATAGTAAGCATTTCTAAAAACAGGTTTTTAACATAAGGAAATGGAAAGTTTCATTAAAACAGTTACAGAAGTGTCTCTCAAACTTTAAAAATACAAATATTTTTATCTGCCATAGACGAAGCATAGAATGTTTCTTTCCTAAAAGACAAAGGTCTCAAATTTACATAAAAATGTGAAAATAGAGTTACAGTAAAAGCCTTTTCTCATCTTTAATCATAGCAAACTCTGAATGACAATTATAATGCGCTCAATAGCTCTTGTTAACAATTAGAGTACTAGATTAAAGACTGCTTCTGCATGCCACTTTCAATATCATGCTAGCTGAAAAATTTACACCTTAGAAAATCATCAGGATACAGACAGTCAATCGCTTGAACAAGTTTAACATGATACTTGTAAATCAGTTTTCTTGGATTGAAAGAGCTGCCATTTATCAAAAACAAAGATCAATTTTCACACACCTTAATTTCAGCTACCATTAGCTGTAATCCATGTGGATTCAAACTGGATACATTCAAGCACTACAATTGATCAGATTTAAAGCCAATGATTCCTTTATAAAATTCCTTTAAATTATGATTATGCTTTTTGACCAACATTTAATTCATCTTCTTCTGACAAAATAATTGATGATAAGATAATGTAAGTTACATAATTTATTCAGACATGTGGGGGAGACATAAGTAAAAATAATAGAAGTGTGAAAATCTGTGGATTAAGGAATGCTCTCCCTCCCCACACACTATCTGACATCCAGTTGCTGGCTGTAGGAGTACGTTCCTCCGTACTCCTGCATAGCTGTTCCTGAACTTTTGGTGTTGGCCACATGATCGCACTTTTTTTTGGTAATAGTCTAAGCTTCTGGCATGTACTAACCATATGATACGCTAACGTATTTATAAGTGGATGGATTACTTTCCCCTAAAAAATCTGTTCTATATCTTCCATCCTTAAATTCCATGCCCTGTCACATTACATGGACTGCCACTCACTCCTCATTTCCAACTTCTCCCAGACAATTCAGTCACGACATCTCCTGATACTGCTTGTACTCACAACTCCTTTCTCAACAAGGCAGGCACGTGCACACGCACGTGTGCCTGCCAAACATGCATGGCAACTCCAGTTGCAAATCCACTGAACAAGAGAGAAGAAATGCAGCACGCCCAGTTTGCTACGCAAGGGTTGGGAAAGACAGGGAAAGAAGACTAATGGGACATTACAGATGTGAGCATACTGCAGCTGTGGAAGCAGACAGGATCTGATCTGCAATGCTGAATGGACACAGGGTAATGGGTCAGAGGACAACACAAGGAGGAAGCAGGGAGGCATGTGTTAACGTCATCTCAGGATCTCCCAGTTGTGTATCTTGCCCAGAGGCTCCAGACAATTAATTCTCATGTACCCCAGTTCTCTGCTTCTCAGGCACACACAGTGGAAAACAAGGAGTTAATAACAGCTGCTCTATAGAAAGCATAAATCCCTCAGCAGAGGCCAAGAACTTTTAGGCTTTCCTGCTGTAAACTGGACCTAGCTAGGCTCCCTGACGACAAGTAACTGAAGAGGGGCAAGCATCGCAGCAGCATCCCAGCACTCACAGACTTGAGTTCACAGTGAGGTAGTTGATGCCTTTTTCTCTTCTTTGCCTCGATCTATGCCTTACTTCTGAGGATCATAACCTCTAGTTTGAGAACCACTATGTTAGTAACCGGATAGAATCATTAACAGGTGGCACATAACAGGAAGTGGTGTTATTTCAAGCTTCCATTCTATTGTCCCATTAGAAGAAACTAGCTAAATGTTTCACATCCTAAACAAATTTTGCATACTAAAAATAGAGTCCTTACACAATTCTGATTTTCTAAAGATAACTAAAGTGTATTATATGATCCTAAAGTCCTCACTGCAGTTAACTATAAATTTGAAGAAAGGTGCAACCACAGCACAGACAGGCAAACAGATGCTTTCACCCAACCACCATAAGGAGGAAAGACAGATACACATTCTGCAAACAGCTGTGCTGGCAGAAAATGTTACTGAACCATGTGCTCATCACTCTTCTTCTACTAGAAGCTACCTTGCTTACAGATATGTCAAAATACGCAGAATTAACTTAAACAGTTTAAGCAGTGAGCCCTTCTACACTATTTTATTTTTAATGAAGCAGGTCAGGGAGCAACACCAGATCCGTTAGCAAAGCTAGCAGAACAACCACAACGAACAACTACAGGGACGCTGAACATAGTAACATCCACTATCAGCACAGGCAAACAGAATGATAAATGCACAGCGCTGCAGTTTGAGAACAGGCTAGGAAACAGCGTACCAACCTACTGCAAATCACTGTTAAATCATAGAATCATTGAACTCTTTGTGTTGGAAGAGACCTTTAGAGGCCATCTAGTCCAAGGCCCCTGCAGTAAGCAGGGACATCTTCAACCAGACCAGGTTGCTCAGAGCACCATCCAACCTGGCCTTGAACGTTTCCAGGGATGGGGCCTTCACTATTTCTCTGGGCAACCTGCGCCAGTGTTTCACCACCCTCATGGTAAAAAATTTCTTCCTTACATCCAGTCTGAATCTACCCTCCCTTATCTTAAAACCATTACTCCTTGTCCTGTCATAACAGGCCTTGCTAAAAATTCTGTCCCCATCTTTCCTATAGGCCCCCTTTAAGTACTGGAAGGCTGCTGTAAGGTTACCCTGGAGCCTTCTCTTCTCCAGGCTGAACAGCCCCAACTCTTTCAGCCTTTCCTCACAGGAGAGGTGTTCCAGCCCTCTGACCGTTTTTGTGGCCTCCTCTGGATCTGCTCCAACAGGTCCATGTCTTTCCTGTGCTGACGGCTCCAGAGCTGGATGCAGGACTCCAGGTGGGGTCTCACCAGAGCAGAGGGGCAGAATCCCCTCCCTCACCCTGCTGGCCACGCTGCTTTTGATGCAGCCCAGGATACAGTTGGCCTTCTGGGCTGCGAGCGCACATTGCCGGGTCATGTCCAGCTTTTGATGCACCAGTATTCCCAAGTCCTTCTCGGCAGGGCTGCTCTCAATCCCTTCATCCCCCAGCCTGTATTGATACCAAGGATTGCCCTGACCCAGGTGTAGGAGCTTGCCCTTGGCCTTGTTGAACCTCATGAGGTTCACACAGGCCCACTTCTCCAGCTTGTCGAGGTAGAAAAAAAGAAAAACAAGGTCTGAAATCTGTGCACTTACATTTCTAAATCACTGTTAAATATTCTTGTTACTAGTTTGCATTGAAGCCATACTGCTATACCTTTGTTGTAGTAATCCACATTAACTAACCTGTGCATATTAGTTATAATTCTGCCCTCAGTTAGACAGACCTTGTATGCTCACATCAAAGTTTGTGCTTGTGGGGAGAAAAAAGGTTATCGGCACATTTACTCTTACCTAGCTTTGCAATGTATTTAGTGTTTAGTGACAAACAGAAAACAGTATTTCCCACTGTGAAAGTCCCTGAAAGTAAAATGGAAATACTAGGCAGGATTTTCAAAAGCGCACGTGTGACTTTAAAGCACAAGTCCCCTTGAAGCACAAGAGGATTTATGCCTGTGAACGATGCACACACTTTAAAAATACCATCTTGTTTGTGTAATTTGTATTACAAGTTACTGTCCAGCCAATTAGCTCCTATGATTAAGTGACTACCTAGCCACATACCTGATATAGCAACCTTTGCTCTGCATGCCACCCGGTCTTTTGTCCCACTTTCTGAAGACCTGCCAAAAAGAAGAAAAGAGAAACGGTGTTTGAGATCTGTGCATTTAGACTTCTAAAACTCAACCCTTTAAACATTAAAAAGTGTCAGGGTTTTCATATTATAGCTCATTTCTAATGCTTTTATTCAAAGCTAAATTTGGTATCTCTGGTTTAAGAAATGAGTCATTAGATTCTCAAGGATAATCTGGAAGGAAGGTACACCATCAATTTTCTTAATTCCCTAGAAGATTTTACTCCAAAGCTTATTTAACCTGTGTATTAAAAGACAAGTAGATTCATCTTCCTTGTCTTTTCCAGCTCCCACAGAATGAAATATGTTATCAACTTCTGTACACATCAATGAATAAGCAACCTAATTTATCAGTTCTATAATTGGTTAGAGAATTGCCTCCTCCTCTATTAATAGAGACCAATTACAAAATGTTGCATTGTTAATACTGTGACTCTACATGCAGGCCGACTGTTTGCTAAGTAGCCAGAGTATAGGTCTCCAGGTCAACCCTAAATTAAATCAAAACAATCTGTAGTTAATGAGTAACAATAGAGTGCTCTCCTTATATCTGCCACTGCTCCTAACTCCTAACCAAATAAGGTAGAATGAAAATTTCTAGCTGCTACCAACATCCTGACTTCCAGAGGCAGTTATATCTTCAGAATTCACAAATTACAGACCTACATAACAAGAAACAGGGACAAAATACACTTGAAAATCCAACTTTCTCTCTCAGCCATGATCATCTTATCTGGATTAAGCTTTGACTACATTCCAGTCTTGAGCAAACACCGAAAAAAGAACTGCAAATGTGCTATCAGCTATCACAGACAGGATCTAAATGGTTGAGAAGTAACTCTATAGCAGGCATCTCTTCTAATGACCTCCACTGACAATTCCAGGGACCCCTCAAGACAGAACTCTAAGCAATGCATGACAGGCACAAATCAAGTAAACAATAAGGCTGATTGTGACTGTCAGAAAACAATACAGCTGTTCAGATACATCTCCAAGTGTCTCTGCCCTGTTCTGGAAACGGGCCATCACCATTCTGTGGTCACCGACATCAAAGACCAGGAGTTGAGTAAATCAGCATATATGCATACTCGATATCATTCCATCGTTAAAAACATAAATAAAAGATGAATCACTATAAAAGTATTCATCCTAGTAGGAAAAAGGAACACAGCTGCAGTAATTACAGAATATTACAAGTATTAAGTGCTAGTTTTCAAAATCAGCTTTCACGATAACAGTTGACACAGTCAGAAAATGCAGTTCTTCAATAAATTTCTCCTATAAGACCACATTTCCGAAAGTAAAAAGTAACAGGACTGTTCCTATAGATACAATTAACTGGAGCTAAGCATGTATTCAAAGAGCTTCTACACTAAATTGCAACATAATATTTAATTAAAATAATAACCTGAGAGCAACAGTGTCTCTGCACCATGATTCTCAACATCGCACCCAAAATACATTCCATTAGGCAAAAAATTATAACATTATTTAAATAAACCATTTACACTTTAGCTCATTCAAGAGTTATGTGAGAATATTTGCAACTGAACTGATTTTTCTTCATATTTATTGTTGTAATTTTTATTACTTTGCTGTAGTTAACAGAAGTGGCCAGCAGAGGGTACCAATTAGCCATGATGATTCCATCATTAAAGGGACCTTAATAACAATGGAAGGAATGAAAAGTAGAAATAGGTGCGTTCTGACTTGGATAGTTCTGTTTTGTTCCTTCAGACTCGGAATGTATGCTAAAGGCAATTAAGAAACTACGTCTATTATGTTACCTAACACTCAGATGCTGAATTATAATAAAATCTACCCAGAAAAATATGACTTGTATTTAATTTTCTAAAGTAAAAAGAAGACACTGGAATTGTCTTGTAAAGTAATGTTTTAAGGCAGCAGCAATGTATGTTTGTATGGGAGAAGACAGCAGGAAGGGTTTAAATCCACTTTCCTAGACAGGCTGGTAAGAATTCACGTAAGCAAAAGCATGCTTCATGATGCTGCATTTGAATTTGAGCTGTTACTCACCGCTCCTCAGTTCTGCACGAGATCGGCTCTTCTTTTTGGTTCTGTAGCTCTGTCCTGTATGCAAGTATACGAGCATTGCAAACCATCAGGTTTTTAACCGCTTGCAAGAGTTGGTCTTTTTGTGTGCTCACTGCAAGTAGTTTACAGATGCCTTCTCGCATGCGGATTTCAAAGTTAATCTTTTCTTGGATGTCGCATTCCTAGACACGCAAAAAACAAACACAAGACTAAACAAAAAACTAACATAATGAATTTTTAACCAGGTCTACTTATTTCACAGTTGGGATAGAAAACCCTAGGTTTAAATTATATGCAGCCATTACAATGGTTACTAAATGTAAAATGATGGTTCTCTCTTCAGGAACAAGAGAGTAAAACACAGGACGTAACAGATTCACTATATGCGTTACATGTGCAAATTCCAAGCCAGGTAGTAACATTACCTCACAGTAGCATCTGAAAGTTACTAAAAATACACAAGCCTCAGTGGGTCATTCACAGGATAATAACACATGGTCCCCTCACATCATCACTGAGAGGCCTAACTGAACAAAGCTTATAAATTAACATCCCACTTTTCACAGTGATCCCTACTAAAATAAACTCTAAACTCAGAAGAATATCTGAAATATTTTCAATCAGAAATTCAATCTCATTACTTCTTTGGCCATCTTAAAAAGGGGTAAAAAATTTAAAAAAATGTGGTTTTTTTCTCTTCTGGTTGATATAAAATTCACGTAACACCAGAAGAAAAAAAAGGAGAGTATCCCAATATTTTACTGTTTCAAGCCATGAACTGAAAGTCAGACAGCTGTGGTAGCTTCCACACTACACAAGGATCATGCCCTGCCAGATGGCACAGCCATGCACATTTTTCATTCAAAAGTATGAAATAACATAGACTTGCCTGTCACGTCACCAGAATTCTGCATCACTGTTTTTTTGAAGGAGTGAGGGTTTTTAAGGTATTATAAAAGCTTCTGGGAAGTCAGCTTTTTTCTACATACTTTTGGAGGAAACAAACATTTATAAATGTGCATTTTTCCTCACTTGCCACTTCAAAGAGGTCAACCCCCACCAAGCCAGAAGATAATGAAGGTGAAGGATCACAAACAGTTTGCTGTCCCCAAAGGTGTGCTAGATGCTACTGATGACTCTGATACACATTTCCTTGTTATGCGGCCATTCATGGCCTAACCAAATATTTCTGACATAAAAAGCAGTGTTGTCACTGTATTGCAGGGTTGCATTGCAAATACATGCAAGCTGGTGACGAGCAAAGCTTTTTCAACACTGAGGAAGAGTATCCCAACTACCTCTGGAATTTAAAGCATCGTATCAGTTTTCAGTATTATAGTACATCTGAACTCACAACAAGTGCTTTGGGGATGGATCTATAAGCCATTAACTGAAACTCACAGTACAATAATTTGAATTTCTAAGTTCAGTATTTCAGCTGCTAGAAAAGTGCTGGCACCCGCTCTCCCTCAAGCCTCTAAACAGGATAGAAACAAGCAGGAGCTAATTTCACCCACAGCTCAAGAACCTGAGAAACCCACAACCCATGAAAGGGGTAATGCAGACAATTTTCCTCATTACTTGGGACTCACTCTGTTATTAGCTGCCTTTGACACGAGAAAGTGACCCTTCATAGCAGTCCCAAGAGGCAGGTGAAAGCTCACTGCATAGTCACCACCCATTCCCTCCCAGCTTTGCACGCGTGGGTTTTATTGGTTTTGAAGGCCAGATGCTGTAACATAGAGATACATAAAGTTTCAGCTGCTGTTCCATCTGCTCACAGAGCATTTCTCTTTCCAAACCACCCTCCTTGGCTACCCTAAAAGTAGCTTCAGTCCATAGGCCACACGCAGCACCAGCATAGCAATGTGCTCAAGTTGTAATAGTCTACTACCCAGCATCTGAAGCCGAGCTGATATCCAGCCACCTCCAAACACCATTATAAAAACCCAGAGGCTACCACATCCCTCCAGCAGTACAAGCCTCTTGTTCTACTTCCCGCCTCTTCTGTTACAGACAGCTACTTCGTTCTTGCTAAAATGGGACCTATAGCTGTACAGAAGGTTCTTCTGCCCCACATCAAGAGCCAGCAAGTCGCTAAGCCCCCATCCACAAACAGTTTCTCATTTTCCTCAGGTAACAATGGACGTGGGTTCCCCCCACCCAAGATGATAAAGAGCCCAGACATGTGTAATCAGGCAAAGCAGGACAAATACATGTTCTGCTGAATTTGCCAGTGTTTAAGACAACTTAGTCACATGGTAAGAACACAGATGATGACTACACACCACCGCAAAGGAGAACACTAATAAAGTACAGAGGACTCTCCAGAAGCTAAGAACTCTCAATCTGAGACTCAACGAGAAACGTTTGAAACGTGCACAGGTTACCATGACACAGGGTCTCTGGCACTAGTGGGTTGTTTGGTGGTGAATAGCTCCCACAGCTCACATCAGAGATGTTTTCTGTACAAGTTCTGCTGGTGTTCCCTACAGTCAATACACAAAGGCTGGGGACCCAGTATGGCACCATAGACTACCCCAGTCTTCCCACTCATGGATTTGCTTTCCAAAGTTTCAGCCACAAACAGTGCAGGATAAAGTAGTGCACCAACACCTCTGCATCCCTAGCTTCTTTATCCATGCTTTTTCCCAGCGCTCATCCCTGAAGGAAAGGAGAAGCAAACAGCTTTCATCAATCTTCTTTTATTCTAAGTCAAATTTTACACAGCTATGAAAAGCTAAGCAAAGCCCACACCTGCCCCTAGAAATAATTACTCATTCTTTGAGCCTAAACTCATACATCAGCTGTTACAAAGCTGAGTTGCATCTCAGAAGAGTGAAATAGTACTTCCCCCTAGCATCTCCCACGGTGACGGGCCTCTGCACTGCCCCAGCGCAGACTGCAGCTCCTCTCCAGGTCTATCGCCTGCTACATAACTGTGGTGAGGAAATAAACTCTCCCAGTTTGGGGCATCTGCGTGTGTCTGTATTGGGACTTTCAGAACTACACCAAGGATTTAGTCCATGCTATATCTCAGCCAGGCTCACGTAAGATATTCTGGGCTGGCCTTAAATGGTTGTTGGTCCACAGTTTAAACTACCACATCATGTAAATCTCATCTGAAGGAATGACTTAGCAGCCTGATTTGGAACATACGAAGTTCTTCATGACTACCAAAAAAAAAGCTGACCAATTTTTTTTGTTTTTTTTTCTCCAGATCTTTCTAAAAATACGAGCCCACCATCTGGACTTGCAGGAGTGACACAGCACCGTTTTGCCATATGCTGTCTACTAAAGCACCATTCCGCCTGTGGTCTCCATCCTTTCCCCACCAGCAGGGCCATAACCCGGCCCAGATCACCAGCAGCTGTTGGGAGTTCCAGGCCCCTGCTCAGGAGCTGCCTCAGCAACCCTTTCAGAGAAAGTCTTTGTATTCCCCACCTAAGTCTGCCTAGAGTAAAAGAAGTTTTAAAGGGTTTCTAGTTTTACATAGGTGATGTAGTCACAAAAGAAAGAAACAAAAAAAATCAACAACAGGCAAGAAAAAATGGTATGGATACTGCTGGAGGCAGGGCAGATTGAAGTTTTGCTTTATTTAATTGATATCTTAGCATAGGCTTTCAGAGTTTTTTCCAAGGCACGCTTCTGATTTATCCCCACAGTGGCTTATGCCTAAGCCCCACGGGTGCGCTGCGTTTATTTACAATCAGCAGGTAGTCCGGCAGCGAGTATTCTGCTGAACGAGAGGCTGCCAAGCCACGGCACTCGCCTGGGAGCTTTGCGGCCACAGACCAGCGTTTGCTGCGACGGACGCCAACAGTTCCACAGACGCAGCTCGCTCGCTCGGGCTTCCGGGCGACTGGCGCTCTAACGGCCCTGGCGCACGGGGAAGCCAACGGCTAACCGGCCGGAGGGCCAGCCCCGCGCCGAGACCTAAGGAGGGCGAGCGGCGAGCTCAGCCCCGAGCCTCCGCCGCCCGGGGAGCGAGCGGCCCG
>Ga0065711_1030157_pt1 | contig 33507 bp, 16 predicted proteins | sample Hoacrofraction12_FD_59098 | JGI IMG/M metagenome (GOLD analysis project Ga0065711, IMG submission 59098) | Hoatzin crop microbial communities from Cojedes, Venezuela - Epithelial fraction 12 v2 (version 2) | ecosystem: Host-associated > Birds > Digestive system > Esophagus > Crop | place...
GGGGGGGGGGGGGCTGAAATGCTCTTTTTCATCTGAAATCAAAAATTCTGAAGAATACCCAAATTCTGTAAAAACAGAAAATTACTAATATGGGCACTATCAAGGCATCTGTGAAGTTGAAGATGTAAGATCTACACAGTTTTTTACTAATGGGTAGCTCAAGATTTGAAGTAGTGTTAGTACAATTTTAGAACTTATAATCTAAATATAAATATAAATTCTGATGTTCTTATGTCCAAAAGTTTAGCTAAGGCAATGGAAAGCCTTGAGATCCTAAATCCTCACTGAATCAACTGAGAAAATCCTTTTTCCTTTCAGTTGTTTCAGAGTCATAGCATTAATTTTTCATTGTGTTATCACTGGATTTTCAGAATTTATTGCAGCAGAATATTCGTATTGACCATTGATAATTCTTGTATTTCCAGTTTTAAAAGTGTGTGCATTTATGATCTGATAAACCAACTTTGCTGTTGATTTTAATACAAACAGAATCTGGTCCTTCATAAAGGATTAGCTTAATTATCCATCCATTCACCTTTGTCACTTTTTCTAAAATAGTTTGCAAGCAATGTAGGCTGCAGTAAAAAGTGAAGATTAGAATCTATATAGCCCTCATCAGAGTAGGAAGATGCTTGTCTGCATTCCTGGTGGAACAATGAAATAGTGCAAGTGCTATTTTTGAACTATCAAAATTAATAAATTTTGAAGATATTTAAATACCTTCAAAAGAAAAGGGTGGTTTTGATCAGAATGGACAAGGCTGCAATTCTGTCATGTTTTTCCTCATACTATTTTGGTAGAAGTAATTTATCCAAATTAATATAATAATTCTCAGTGTATTTTTCCTACTTAAAAGTTTTGTGTGTCTGTGCTTTGCTTTCTCTGAGCTAGGTTTCACCAACCACCGAATTTTTTATGTCACTTGGAAAAAGCATTGTGTCCTTGGGCCTTTTTTCAGTTATGTGATAGCTTTCGAAGTAGTTTTCTGTAATCTGTGTTGGCATTAGCAAAGAACATCTTTATGTCCCTGACTCTCTTGGCTTGAATACATGCTGATAATTATTTTTCTATCCAGAAGTAAACTTAATGGTTCAATACATATACAGTTAATAGTGATTTAACGCTTATTTGATACATCTTCCTCTGTTGCCTATTTTTGAAAACTTGTGCTGTGTTTTAACACATTAAATTGGTATTTGAATGAAGTACAGCAGACCATCATATACAGCTTTCCAGAGATGCTGTATTGGTGTGTTTCATTTCTATAGCATGTTGTGTTACAAACAATTAGACATTAATCAGTTCTTGTTGATTTATATGATCAGCAGCAGTTTATAATTCTGAGACAGTTTAGCACAAAGTTGGAATATCCATTGAATTTTCAGGGAGGGTAGGGATGTTGAATGCTTGTCATTAAAAGACCTTAAAAATAGCAAAATAGTGTATTAGAATTATGTATACTTTAATAATTTCTATTTGGAGGAGGGAATTTTTTTTTTAAGTGTTCTCAGGACACCTAGTTACAGAAAAGAGTATGAACTGTGGCTGAAACTGTCATATGTAAAAATGTTTTAGTGTTACCTAAAGCTGACTCGATGTCAACTTGCAAACGTGAATAATATAGGAAGTCTTGGATACAAAATTATTTCATATTTGTGTTCTTAATTTCTTTGCAAAAGCTGACTTGTTTTGTGTGTTGCAAAAAAAAAATGGCAAGGTGACATGTTGTGGTTGGACTTGCTCACCCATGTTCTGAGAAAGCAGAGAGAGAATTAAGCAAGCTTCACGCAGTTGCAGAAGGTGAGTCCACAAGGATGAACCAAGGACACTAAAATTACTCAGAACTGAGATGAATGTCAGGTTGTATTTCGTGGTAAACATATATCGTTGCTCATTCATTTCGTGGGATACATTTTCTATTTTTTGTATTCTCTCTCTGTAGGCATTGCATAGCATGAGGAGCAGTATCAGTATTACTAGCATAGCGTAAGAAAATTCTACAGGTTAAAAAGTTGTTGTCAAAAGACCCAGCATCAATTACTATGACAAACAAAACATGGACTGAAGAAGAAATTGCAGTTTTCCTCACACATAAATGGTTCTATTGTAATTCAGCCATCCCATCTGTTAGGGCAAAACTGAAAGTTTACAATAGAACATATGTGACTTGAGGAGTGTGTTTCTCCTTTAATGTGCTGAGTGTTAGAAAAACAATCATATTATGTCGTAGTTGTCATGGTAACTCTGAGGGACTTTTATTAAATAAAATGCATTATATGAAAACTCTTAGATGATAGCATCATTTTCCGAATTAATGAGATTATTTGGGAAAATATATCATTTCAGGGCACCATGAAAATTCCAAGCATCTTAGATTATCCATGGAGTAATGTTTCAGCTAAGCATTGGGAATTCCTTTCAGTCGCAGTTCATCTGTGTGATAGGTCCAGAATTGGACTGTACATTGTAGTGACGTTACACGTTGTACTTCATTTGCCACCCTCAGAACATCATTCATTCAGTGCTGGGGAACATAGCAGTTAAATGTTTATTCCAGTCTAAAATCTGCTGGAATTTGTTTTTTCCTTTTTGCATCATTTGTGTTACAGCAGTTGGATTCCTCGGTCGTAACACTAGAATGCTTGGCCTAGAGAAGAGTAATGCAGTTATCTTTTTCTTTCCTACTAAGCTATGCTTGATGTGTTGGGTTGTTTTTTTTTTAAATTACTCATTCATTCTGGATTTAAGGCTAAAGTGATAGTTCTACATGAAACAGTAATTAAAAATAGGAATTCAGTTATTCTACCTCTTTGATATGAAATACTGAATTAACATGTTTCCAACATATTCTTCATTTTTCATGTTCCTTATATTTTTGCTTACATGCAAATTGATCTTCAGATTTATCTTACTCTTCTAAAGTGTATTGATGCAAGCAAAGGCTTCTGATCAGATTTGCTTGGAAGAAATGTACTGTGTGGAAATATCCCTGGAAAATAGAGCATACTTCATCCATCTAGATGTGCACCAAATCCTCTTGGGATAGGTTGTTTTCTGCAGAGCTAAATAACATGAAACATATCAGTCTGGGCTGATTTGTGCCAGCGTAAGCAACTTAGTGTCGTTCAGACTGAGCTCACTTAGATGGCCCTTACTCTGCTTACCTGCAGTGCGTGAGTGGGAGAGCCAGTGCTGTGTGGATTGACACTGGAGTGGGCGCCTGGGTGTCAGAGGGACCTGAAATGGTTCTGTGAGAGCACTTCTACGGTGTGGGACAAGCCAGCAGTCAAGGGTACATTAGCACTGGACACAGGGAATCGTTTGTGCTGTACATGGTGCTTTCTCACTGATCCGGTTACATGTAACTTCATTCTCTGGCTGTGACCATACAGAAGGCAGTTGGAGAGGAAGGGAGGGTTATTTTCCTTTTTTCCTGACTGGTTCGTTCAGCAGTACAGGAGCATTTCTGACGATAATCTTGAGGAGGTCTTGTTCCCAGTTCTGCTGCAGTTGTCACGTTGTAAAGACAATCTTTAAGCTGTTTTGGCCCAGATGAACTTTTAAGCGCTGAACTGGGGTGTCTGATTTAGGTGCTTAACTGTTACAGGTCTCCTCTACAGTTAATGAATGAAGACAAACATCTCCAGGAGACCCTTTGAATCATAAAATTAGCAGTCTAACTGTGCTTGTCTTTTCTACTGTACTTGAAGGAGCAGGAGATTCTAACTTAGTTGCTTCATTTAGAAATCTAAAGCTGGGCAAGTTCTCCCCAGTCCCTTGCATTTTAGTTTTACGTGTCTTTGGAACAGCAGTAGTACTCAAGTATGTTTCAGAAGTGATGCAGGGCCAAACATACCAAAGTTTGTGCTATAGTTGTAACAGCTGTGGAGTTAGGCATAAGTGGCAGAAGTGCCACTGCAAAAGTGTATTAACACAACTTTTCTAAAAATAATAAACATTTGATGAATATTTATTGTCAAGATCTTTTGGCTTCAACCTTTTTATTTTTTTATTAGTGTCCTGCCAAATCTTTGCTTTCCCTCTTTCCACTTTCTGTAGCCTTTAAAACTGTTGCCTAGGGGCTTTTCAATGGAAACAGACTTTTTTTTTCATAAAATGTCAGTAAAAAGGGTAAATTTTGGCATTAAATTAAAGGACAATGAATCACATTTTTACTGTTAAATTAGTTATCATCAAAGGTTTCATTAACAGCAGATTTCTTATCAGCAAAGTCAACAACAAAATTGGAAACTGGACAATTTTCTCCCATTATCAAAAAAGAAAACGTTTTATGGCCTCTTTTTTCTCACTTTGTCCTTTCTAGAAGACTGACTACAGCATGCAGAGTGGGATTCAAAAGTCCTCAAATCTCTTCCTGCCTTCTTTGTTTTAACTGGATTTGGAAAATATGATCTCAAAATACAATCTGTATGTTAGTCTGATACTGTCTAAAAATCAGTTTCTGTACATCATTAATACAGAAGCATTGAGTTTAGGATGGTGTGTCTATTTTAAATAAAATTGTTATTTCAATAATTGTCTAACAATTAATCTTCTATCTGCTAAACTTTCCTTGATGTGTAGGTGAAATTACTTTGAAAAACCTTGTTTAGCTGATTTCAAAACATTTGTCTGCTAAAATTTCGGCTCAGTTTAGCTTTACTGGAGCATTTGGGCTGTTCAGTGTTCTAGCCATGTAATGAAAAAAACCCCAGCCAAAGCCACAGCCTCTTCTGGGGGTTGTTCTTCTGTTAGGAATTTCTATTGTCTCCTTTTCTGGGGTCGTTTCAAAGACCAGAACTTTGGCACAAGCTGTGAGAGTGAGTTACAAATCATCTGTCAGGTCTGAATTGCAGCGTAGCTGTATGGTACTAACACCACTGTGTGTAAGCAGAGAGACATTTGATAGATTGAAGAGAAACAGCAACAGTTATGTTTTATTTTTCTGATTTTAATAATTAAAGAAGGTCTTGATAACTTTTTTTGTGAAATGTGGGAACCAGTAACTCGTGAAGAGGTTGGAATATAGGTAGTTTAGAAGATCAAAATATTGACATAATAATGTTTTTTCCCCTGTCACAATAACTGTCACGACATGACCTTTGGTGCAGATTTATCTGTATCCAGTGATGTATTTTTGATTTTGTTCTCTTTTTGAAAGAGGGTTCAGTGGTCGTAGTCAGGAGAGACGTTTGCTTTGCATGGAGGGTCAGCACTGGTATAGGGTACTTACTGAGCTTCTTAGAATGCCTTTGGAAGGGGGTTACCTTCTGAGATTTAACTGATTCGTTGGGTTTAGTTTCATACTTAAGAGATGACATGGCAGCATTCATTATACAACTCAGGGTACACAGGCAGTAATATGGGGTGGAGCTGCCTCCTTGTTCATCGCACAGGGACTGATACAAGGGGTCTACGAGGTTTGTGGGCTATAATTATCCCTAGTAATTTAAGAATCCATTTACCTTCTGCAGATGGAGATACAGTTTAATCAAATACAGTGGTAAATCAGCCTTTATTAGGCACATTCTGTAGGCTATTATGTAGGTGTTAACATTTAAAATGCTTCTGTATTAAAATTCTTCCCAGGTGAACTGGCACAGGTTTCAATTGTAAAAATGAATTTTGCAGTAATGACCAACAAACTGCTTTTTCTTTAGAAATTGTACTACTTTGAACAAAAGACTCTTGCTACTTATAATCCAAATACTGTGGTCGCTGTGTAAACCTAACGGCTACTTTTGAAAATTGGTAGCTGCAGATTGATTTGGTCAATGACCAAAACATGTAAAAGCTAAAGATTTGCAGCAATGTATTTTTCTGTTAACAGGGCAGTTTCCAGATTTGCTCTTAATTGCTTCAAGTGAAGGGGTGCAACCCCAGATCTCTTTGTAGGACTTTGGTTGTGTGTGAGTTTGAACTCCCTTTCCATTCCCATTTGTATGTGCTGAGCTCTATTTTGGAAACCTCTACATTAACATTAGAATTCTCCGTGGGATTTAAAATATAAATGTTTCATGGGATTTCTCTTCATTATTGTTAATGGTATAGCAAATATATTAGCCATATTGCACTTGCAAGGTAGCTCAATTTCTGCGTACATTTTATTCTGCACAAAAAAGACAGATCTGCAGTACAGAAGTAGTTCCATAGACTACCAACGAAGATACAATTGCTGAATTGGTTTTTGTGGATTACTGTGTTAATCATACTCCTTCTTGATCTGCAGTTATCACTAAAGGCATAATTTTCTAAAGCCTTCTAATCCAAAGGTAAGGGTATCTGCCTCAAAGACTCAAAGGCTGCCGAGGCACTGTGGTGAGCTCAGATACCAGGCGTAGCTCTTTCATGGCAGCTACCTTTGCTGTTAATAGGATATTCCCACTGTAAATTTCAAAAACTTACACATGGATGTTTCTGGTCATTTTGGCTGGAATGTTAACGGTTGGGAATTTGATACCTTTCTGTCTTAGAATAGTTTTACTGCCCATATTTTGAGGGTAGGGAACAGAAAGGTCCTCCTACTCCTTCAAGAATGTCTAATGTAACAGCTCGGAGTTTGGTCTTGATGTTCCAGTTCCCAAGCCGCTTCCCTAGTAACCAAATCAGCTTTTGGTTTTAAAACTTAGGCTGTCCAGTTTGGGCGGAGCATAGAGATACAACCAGCTCTGGTTTTATTCTTTATTTTCAATGATAAAAATTAGCAATTAGGCTTTTTTTAAAAGACTGGTTTCTGAAGTTACTTGAACAAGCTCTATTGATTTGTTAACTACGGGTGAGGGTCATGTTAGCCAGTGAAAAGGATGAAACATAAAAATTTCAGCAACCATTCTAATTCTGCAGAATTTAACAGTGGTATTAAGTACTTTGTCTCAGAACAGATTAAACTTTTTGTTCTTTTACCACTGACAATTAGGTGTTTGGGAGCAATAAAGCACCCAGTCCTGGCTTCTGTGCAATTTATAAGCACTGCTTCTATAGGTACTGTGCTTGAGAACAGGGTGTCTACAGTTCGGAGCTTGAAAGTTGGCACTTCTTTCCCCCCTTCTATGAAATTTGAGAAGGTTTCTGTGTAAGAGCTGGAGACTCTGCCAGTCCCTGTGCGATTTTCACATGGCACGAGACCCTTAGACCTATGAGGATGAATCAGAATGTGTAAGCCAGTACCGCTCCGAATATTTATCAGTTCTGCCTGAGTGTTTAGTTTCTTTGCACACTATTCAGTTGTGAAGACAGAATTATATGTATTTACATGAATAGTAAATCTGGCCTGAAGTTTATCAGCTTGCATTTACTGCAAACTTATGTGTTTAGTGACTCAAAATAATATTTCATGTGCTCTGTTAGCCTCTTGTTATAATAAAGGCACCTATTCAGTAGATCAGATGAACTGCCTTCAGCTATTTCTAGTTCACTGGACACAAAAAAACATGAAAAGTTGTAAATGGGAGCCCACAGACACTGCAGTGAATGTGATCACACCCAGAGAAAAAAAGTGGAATGAAGAACAACAGCAGGTTTGAAAGGTGCGTTTAATTTTCATATGATATGTTTTAAATTAAATTATGAGTGCAATATGAGCAGGATTTCTCCTCAAAAGCTAAAGGCTAATCATTAATGCTAGTGGATTTATCTATTACACACTGACTGTCTGCCATCTAGTAGATGTATAGTAATTGTGAGTTTGGCTGAATCTTTAAATCTGGCAAAAATAATACAAATGGAAATAATGCCAGCTGGCCTTTTTGTCCCAAAGAATTAAAAAGAAAAGCAGACATTCGGTGGTGCTGGTGGTTGCTTGATTTCTGGGCAAAAAGCGACATCTAATTTCCATTTATATGTCCCTCACAGGGATAATGTTTTCAAGCTTCACCGTATAAAAAGAGTCAAAATAGTTTCTCAGTTAATAAGTACCGCTACTAGGTTTCTTATGTAAAAATGAGAGCTTTTAACATCCATAATCTGGTGTCCTGCTAGAGTTTGCCCAGGGAGCGGAGCAGCAGCGCATTTGAAGTTGCAACTTGAAAGGCAGCTGGTCACGTGGCCCAGGTGTTCCGAGTTAGCGTAGATGGGCAAGAAGGTGCAAAATGTATGAGGCAGACTAATAAATACTGCCATTCCCGAAATAAAGGGAAAGTGTTTATTTTAGTCAAGTCCCTCTTTCATTTTTTAATGCTGATACTATCAGTGATAGTCCGAATAGAAGTGGCAGCTATTTCCTAGATTCAGGGGTCAGCCTTTATCTATTATTATTTGTGAATCATTGATTTTGTGTAATAAATAGTATGTTCCTGAAATAAATACTAGAATTAATATCTTTATTGCATGTGTTTATTTAAATTACCAACATTTGAGTAGTTCAAATGGTTTTGTTCTTTAGATGTAAATGGCCAGTGTGAATATCCTCAGTTGTCCTGAATGAATGAAACATTTATTGATCTTCATTATTGCTAATTACAGGCACTAGCTAATACTGGCACATTGAAGAGTGTCAAATAAGGAGGCTATGGATAGCGTAAAGAGAGTGAAATGGAATTTAGCTCTTTCTGACAAGCTAACAAAGGATTTACACTATGTGTCTGAAGAGTCCTAAAAGATAATAATTATAATAAACAAAACACTTAAATAGCCAGCGGTCACATTTATAAAATAAACTGTTTTTATCAGCTGCAAGCCTGTAAATTAAAAGCACATTTGGTGGACAGTGCTGATTTTTTAGAATTGTAAGAAAGGAAGAGTCTTCTGTTAAGGTATTACTGAACTGTACGTGGTCCATCAAACAACTTACAGATCATATCTGCTGTATAAGAATATTGCATCCAATCCGCTTATTCTGCCAAGGCCCAGGTGTCCATGTCCACAAGCTCCTACCATTTCCCCGCGGGATAGTCTTGTCATTATGTATTGTCATATGATTCCATGTACGACCTGCAAAGGTACGCCAAAATATGCAGCCAGCCCATAAAGGAGAAAAGGGTGTATTCCTTGAAAACAGTAGCACACTCGAGAGAAAAATGCCCCTCTTCCTTTCGATCAGGGAGCTCAGTTCAAACTCTGAGGTACTGAAATAACAATTTGTGGGTACTTAGGAGAAGTCACAGAGGAAAAAAAGAAACAATTAATTTGTTTCCCTTGGATTTCTAATGAAACAGAACAACAACAAAAAATACATTTCATTTACTTTACTCAATGCCAGGATTTAACAGATAATATCAACAAAAAAGATAATAGCTTTAGCAATTGCGTATATTGAATTGCAACAGGTAACAAGTACAGTTAGTTTTTTGTTCTTTTTCTAAATGCGTAGAATTTTTAACTCTCTTTAAATAGACAGAAGAAATGAAATAAAAAAGTAGAAGGGGAGAAACTTTTCTCGACCCATAGGCAACCCTTTCCCCATGTTCAGAGCCTCTTAATGAAGTTAGTATCAAAGCCTGTTTAATACAGTAGGAAAGGATCAGGTTCATCCCTTGAGATTTGATCCCCTTCCCACCGTTGTAACCATTTCCAGCTTTATCTGCCTTCATTTCATTGAAACAGTAATACGGATAGAAGTAATCTAAATCCACTGAGAGATCATCGTAAAGAGAAATTTAAAGTACTGGTTTATAAATGACCAAAAGCATGAAGTATAACATAGCAGTATAAAGTGCTGACATGATGTCATCTGAAAATATAAAATTATAATGGAAAAAAGAAAAAAATTGCCAGTGGATGATTCATTCTGGTATGAGGTCTTAGAATTTTTCCTAATGTGGTTAACTTATGAAAAGCCATGGCCACTTTTTTTCCCCCCGATTTCAAAAAATTCCCTCCCATATAGCAATGGATTAAAGTCAACCTTCTCAGGGGGCACTGTGTAAGTTGTGTGTGTGGGGGGGAAAGCATCATTTCTTCTGCAGCACCTTGAAAGCTAGCTCTGGCAGCACATCTAAAAGGTAGCTAGTATTGTAAGTAATGGAATTCGCTCTGATTCTCTGTATCCCATCGCATTTGAGAGTAAGGTGATTCTCAGCAGCTTTGTTTTGATTAATGCACTGGATTCTGTGTATTTTTCCCATTTTAATTAGTATTTATTGCAATTTTATTAGTCTATGTTGCTCGTAAAAGCTTGTATTGAAAGTCCAAAGATTTTACGTGCCAGGCTCCAATTCCCTCCCACTCTCGCCCTTCAATCATGGCCTAGGCTGTTTTAGGATCTTCTTTTGTGTCTTGTAATACATATCTTTCAGGTGCTCCCATATTATGTTACTGGCTCTGTGGAGATTTTCGTTCTTTATAGCTTTCAGCCATCCTAACATGTTTGCAGGGTTTATCACTAAACAAATTAAAAAACTTTTTTTGTTAGTCTTCTCATTATTTCTTCCTTCAGGTGCAATACAGCTCGAGCAAGCAGCAGATTAAGGTGTTTCTGAAAGCTCTGATCCGTTGCCATCACCCTCAGCAAAGTTGTGCATGTGTTTTTTCATAACACCACCAACAAAAAAGACTGAATATGTGTCACTTTTTCTTTCATATTGCATGAAAAATCTTTTTTATATGGTACTGGCGTAGTCCCAAGGAAAGTCTCTACCTACTCTCTCTAAAACCGTTCTATTAGCAGTCTTTTCTCTGTGGCATAGCGTTTGTTGGAGGAGAGATAAGAAAGAGGAGGAGTTTTTTTTTAAAGATTGTTTATTGTGAAGGAAAAATAAAACATTAAAACAGGACACATAAAAAATGAAAATTGCTATATAGTTTAATGAATATTTTGTAAAAATAATTTTCCATTCTCCTCCTACAAATTCATAATAGCAGCACTGCTGGCTGCTTGTACATGATTTATCATGTCAGCTTATATTGCAGCAAGCAGACTATATACCCTTTGACCTTGAAGACTCCTACTATACTGCTATAAATTTTGGTTTCTTAAAAGCGAGGAGTGAAAATGCCCTTTCATTTAGACAGTTACTGAGCTTAAATACCTAGCAAAATGAGATTTTGTTCTTTTTATTCTGCTTTGTGTTAGCAGATGATATTTTGTCATTCTGAATTTAGGTGGAAAAATATTTGGAATTTTTTGCATTGCTGTCTTGTGTGTGTCTACAGCTAAATGTTATTTTCAGCACAAAGATGTGGACCACGTTAACAGAGCTTTTCCATGCCAGTGTTTTCTGAGCTGTGAAAAATGTGAAGTTCTCAGTGCAGCTTCTTTCAGAGCCTCTTTTTTGACTATTTCAGCTTCAGCGTTGTGACAAACAAAGTGTTGCTATGTGATGAAAACCTGGAGAGGTATCTTGTGAAACAAAAAAGCTTGATTTCTTGCAAATGTCTGTCCTACATTCACATTGCATTCACAAAGCAGAAGACCTGGAACCGGAGTTCCCCCGTGCTCAGTGCTTCTCCTTTGCGCACCAGCCCACGAGATGGTGGCAGCAGCTCCAGCAGCCCCTAGCTACTGGCTGGAGAAGGCTCCACCATGCTGCGCTGGGTGAGCAGCTCACGGGTGCTCACTGGCCAGCTAAAACATACCGTTTGGTGAAACAGAACTATGATGTTGAACTCTCAAGCTTCCCTTCTGGAGGGACAATGGTTTTCCTCTGCCGAGCTGCCAATTTTCAGCGTTCTTGAACCTTGTATCTCTGAGACCTCTACTGCTTGTCAAATTGAAGTTGACCAGAGGATCCAAACGTCCTGGTGTTGGGGAAAGGGCTGGGTTGTTTCCAAAATAAGCAAAAAATAATGCATTTTGTTCAGTGAAAAAGTAAATTTGGGATGCAGTTTAAAGAGGAGCCTAAGCAGGCAGTTCCCACTTCTTTTTTCTGTGGAAAAGTGTATTTGGGGCTCTAAAACCTTCAAAAACATCTTTGCAGAACAACATCCTGCATAGAAGATATGAAAATTATATCTGTTGAGTGAAAACCTGTTTTATAAATACTCTGTTAAATAAAGGGCTCAGCTTAATGGAGTTTTCACCTTCTGTTCTTTAATCTGATTCTTAAATTCTCCCATCTATTTAATTAAGCTTGCTCTGCTCTCAGCCTGTTTAATCACAGGCAGCTTAGGTTAATGTACACCTCATCCACTGACGAGCCAAAATTTCCTGACCACTTAATTTTGCTTTGTGGTGAAGATATTTAAGAACCTTTTCAACTAAGACTAAAAATAAATAAATTATACATACCTCTGTTGAGTGAGCTAAATTGTGCCCTAGAGCAAGCAGCGAAACCTCCAGCTAGAGGAGTGCTGACTTTGATCCACAGGAGTAGATTCTGTGCAGAGGTGGCAGTGGGAAGAACTGGGTAAGAATACAGTAGTTGTGTCATCAGTGTAAATTAATGTATTATTTTTGTGAAAGGGTACAGAAGGTTTCCACAGCAGGAGCACCTATGAAAAAGGCAGCGACAGTTAGTTATGCAATTCAACTAATTTTTCCAATACTGAATTGGAGGAACTTTTCCTTCTGTAAAGGAAAAAGAAATTTCAGTTTCTGTGTCACTTCTGTTGCTTTCAATGTACCAAAACGAGGACCAAGTAATGGCAACTGAATGAAATAACTTGTTGGAACTGAACCGTAAGAACTGCATTATTTAATTATGATAATTTTTTTTACGTGACGGTTGACCCGGGCAGCATTTAAAGCCGTAAGCAGGAAGTTTCTGTTCTTTATCCTGTGAAGATGAAGAAATATAGGCTTTTTATTTTACTAAGGCCCTGCATCTTATTAATAATATCTTAAACCATCCAGACTTCTGTATTTCAGTATCAAGGGGATTATCGAAACCAAGAATCAACAAAAATAATTTTTTACTTTGGAATTATCCTTTCAATAATGATTACTGGAAAGATTACTTTAAAATGAAAAACAGAGCAAAATCCTAACCAGTCATAAAAAATTACATTGAAATTATTATAAACTCTGAAAATATTAGTGTATGTATAAACTAAGATTTTTACCTGTAAAACTTTCATATGGTAAATAGTAAAAAAAAATAAAATACAGGAAATATTAAGAAAACAAATGAGCATGAGTTTTTAGCCTAGTGACACCACCTATAGAGGTGTCCGTGATTCCAGTACAGACTGAGAAGTTGATTTTTATTTTTTACTTCAGGCATTCATTCAGTGCAGCAGTTCTAATTTCAGAAATAGCAACGTTAATCCAATGAAATACCTCACTGATTAAGATACGGACTCCCTATTATTCCTGCTCTGGTTCATTGAATTTTAACTTACTTTCTCTATGCTGCTATACCTTGAAAGAAGGAGGAGAAAATACCTTTTCCCTTGCTCACCTGTGGCCAGGCAGAGCAGTGTCCCAAAGCTAGCAAGATGTTGTTTTCAGCCCTAAGAAGCAAATGGAATCTGGTCGCTTCTTTGGCAAGTGGTCTGCCTAAAATGCAAGAGGACATTCTTGCCACCACCAATGGCATCTTCACAGAAATTTTATAGAGCAAATTCTATTTATCACGTTGAAGGGAAAGGAGTGAAAGGAGTAGGTTTGAGGCTGTGGATCCTGAACTGGAAGCATTTTCCTGTAGCCCTCACCAAGCAGCACTGCCCAGTAACTACAGGCAAGAGCTTTTCCACTGAGCTGATAGAAAGAGCTCTAACTTCTCATTACAGCCTGAGGATGTCTGTGTTGATTAAAAAGATTCACACGTGACCTGAGCTCAATCCACTGACTTCACAATCAACTGTTTCTATTTTGCTTAATAAATACTAGGACAAAATATGTGAAGTGCTGTAATACTTACCAAGTATTATAAAGGGATTCACTTAACAGAGAATCTTGTATACTATAAATTGCAGTAAAACAAAAAGTAAGACTTATCTGTCAATTCTGCAAGTGGCAGCTAAAAATACCTTTATGAATGTAATGGAGTTAGGGAACTCCCCTGGTTTTTAATTTACTTTCAATAATTTATTAGCATACACTTTAATCTTAATCGCCAGTCCCCACAGGATTCATATGCTGTGCCAAAACAGATTTCTCCTAGGCAAAATTAATTTTTTACAAATAACTTCCCTATTTCTCCTAATTCAGGAGCACCAGAAGGTAGCACAGCTTTGGTGATTTGATCTCGATACATAAGATTTCAGCACTCATTTTAGCCAGCATTCTTGTGTACTGAATTTTCTTTTTTAGGCTGCTAAATATTGGGTGTGACTTACAGACGGATATGATTCATTTTGATGGAACAGCTTCTAGGTATCTGTATTGGTGCTTATTAATTACTTTAGCAGAAGTGTTTTGTTCCTTCAGTTCCTCTTGAGGATTAAATACCACATAACATATGTTAGATTTTGGCAATCTTATGTTTACAGAAGTTTAAAAAATATTTTGAGCAGTTGTGCATGAAATTATTTAATATCCCTCATGAGAGGAAATGCTAACAATGTTAAACCCAAATACAACTGCTTTCTATGAATACTCTTTTCATATCTCATGAGAAAGTGCTGAATGGAATATGAAATTTCCACACTTCTTTGAGCTCTGGAAAATTGAGCCAACGATGATACCTGAAAACAAATGTTGTGAGGAAAATGCAATACTGAAAACAGTTTAAAATAACACATATTGGCCCGGTTACAGTCTCTAAGTAGGAAAAGAAGTGAATTTGTTTCAGAAGTACATCTAAGTTAAAAATTTAAGGGCCAGATTATAGCACAGGAATACAAATACATTGAAAATGTAACAAGTTCTTCTCTTAGATTTTCTTAATTTTCTTTAGTTTTATGTCATTACAGAGATGATGACTGTAACAGAAGCTAATTGCTAAATTAAACGGAAAGGAGAGTTAGGAACTGCACTTCTCTCTGCCTCCTCTCTCTACAGACAGCAGAGGCTAGTCTCGAGCCACCCCACCAGTGACCTGGCCGGGCACTTGTCCACCAGCTGGAGAAACTCACCTCACCTGAGAACCTGTGCAGTGCTGGCCACCGTTCCAGCCTTGATGGTCTCCACATGATAGACAGCTGCTACCCTTCCTTTGCCTGCCACGGCTGGCATAGTACTGTCTTCTGCTGGTGTGAGGTTCAAAGAACTGGAGAAAAGCAGCTTGCCTCCTTCTGTGTCGAACTTTGGAATCATACCTTATTTCGCAGGTTCTTCCTTTCACCTACTGTTACTTCCACTGCTGGTTTGATAGGGGTCAAAACCTCCTCTAAAAGGAGAAAACTGTTCCTGTCTCCCCTCTACTCCCACCTGGATTCCTAGATGCTTAGCTGATCCCATCACCCCCAAGACTGGTGATTTCCCTTCCCAACATTCCTTAACAATTTGGAAAATCAAATATACAGGTGGGTAGTTTGCATCCGCCCTGCCAGTAGCAGTTCACACATGCTTAATTGCTTTGGCTTCATTTCGTGCTTTCTGCTGCTGCCCTTCAGGTGAGTTTGCAGTGTTCCCCTGCTCCCCTATTTCCTCCACCCAAAAAGACAAGTATGAGACATTCTTGGAGCCTACCTTTTTCTGCGTTCATTTTTTTCACAAAATCGTTTTGTTTAAGAAGGCAATAATAATTTCTGAGTGTTATTTGCTGTTTTACATATAACTGAAGAGGGATATTACTTGTTACTGTCAGATAAGTTTCACTTTACTCGTTTAAACTCAGTGGTGAACCTCCGGAGAAAGAGACTGCCTGGCCATGGGCCTTCCTCTGTGACTTTTGTTACATTTTCCTTAATCTGCCTCATTCATCTCTATGCAGGAGGTGATCCAAAGCACGTGCAGACTAAACATCCACCTTTTTTACCCACAGACCTACCTGGGACTACTTTTTGGAGACTGGAATGAGACTTGTGGGCAGAGAGTTTCAGCATGGAAGAGCTCGGAGGCTCTTCACAGGAGAGATGGCCTTGTATGGTGAGTGCCTGGTAACAAACTGAACCAGAATTCCACCTTTAAAGCCTCTGCTTGCCCTTCTCGAGAAACTCCCCGTTTCCATTTCTTTCTTCTTGTGTTTTCTCTGAGCAGCAAACTCAGCTGCTGGCTCCCAGGTCTCTTTCCCCTTTTATTCCACCCGATTACTTCTCTCTCACTGCCTCAGGTGAATGTTGCCCATATGGCTTAAAACTTTAATGACTCTCTAGCTGTCTTGATCTTACGCAGTTCTAAGCTGTGTCGTTACTGAACTAAGCAGCACATTTCAGTGAAAACTAATCAAATGCACAATGTTATCAGCACCTGTACCCCTGAATACCAAACCCATACCTATGCTTCTCAGCAGGAAAGAGGGCTTATCAAAAGTGTTTAATACAGATATCAGTGAACAGTGCTTGTGGAAATCACTATTGGCAACTGTAACATGTTGCTCTCCTGTTCTAATCTGCTGATGTTACCTATGTGATCTTAAGCAAAAAAGGATCACAGGCGAACGTGATGTATTCTTTTGACTTCACAGAGGACTGAAATGGCCTTTCTAAATTAAATACTTCCTTACAGAGTGACTTTGCTCAGCAGATTTGACACTGTACTGTTCTGTCAGGATAAGTCCCTCCCTCCCCTAAATTCTTGTGGTACATCTAATTCACTTTGTGTCTCTTCATAGCTTTTTGTTGCAGCAGTAACATTGTACGATCTTTGAAGAGCTCTAAATAGGAAAGCTTAAGCTGAAATCTTTATTTGGTTATATCCTGACTAATACCTGCAGTGGTGCTGCTGAGTGTACTATCATAGTGTAAGCGGATTAATTTCTACTCTTAGGAGACTGTATGTAAGTTGTCAAAAACCTATCTGAATATTCTAAGCGTGTTCTTTAAAATAAATCAGAACTGGAAAACCAGAATTGCAGAGAAATAGCAATACCTGAGTTGACTTCTCTATAGCTTCTGACATGAAACACTTAAGGCACGAAGATCTGCTATAGATTTTTGTGTGTGATGTGAAGCAATTTTGGAAAACGTCATTGTATCTATTGTTCATTAATACAATGTCCTTGCAAGAAGGAGTTGAAGGATTTATTTAATTTGAGTTGCAGGAGTGAGATTATTGTAAAAATTCCTGTAGAATTTAAAGTATTTTCACTTTTTTTAGTGCCATTCCATTCATCTATTTCTTCTAATGAATCTGATCCTTTTTTACATGGGTAAAGCACTTCAGCTGTGCAGTCTCTTGACCAAGTCTTTAGAGAGGAAAAAAGAAATTAGCAAAAACAAAGCATCATGTAACTTTACATTTTGAGCATGCTTTCAGTCATTTAACACAAGAATTACATTTTTCTGACTGTACGGCAAGACTGACAATAAAATGAGTGACAAAATAAACTTCAGGTTTTTATCTTATTGCTAAATAATTAGATCAGATTGTTACTGAAATCAAAGACAACGCTAGACTTGGTACTTGAGAAAAAAATGGGTAACCAGGTGTATCTCAAGTTAAAGAAGTAACATATTCAGAAGTTGCAGTGCAAGGCAAAAGATACCTTACTACTGGTTATTATCTGAATGAAAGATAGGGGCTGAGAACACGCTGGGGTGACATCAGCTTTCATGAGGCCTCTCAGTGCAATGAGAGTGTCCCCGTTGGTGCCGGCAGCTGCAGGGTCACACCAAGCTTTGCAGGAGTTTTCCCGGGTGATCCTGCTGTCAGAAATGAGTCCCTTGTTTCTGGGTCCATTGCATCTTTTCGCAGTCAGGCTCATAAGAGTCGGACTGGCTTGCTGCAAAGGGAAAGAACACTTCTTCCCCTGATCTCTCAGTGAGGCTGTGTGAGTTTTCTTGAGTAAACATTGTCCTTTTTCTCTATATAATGTACATATAGCAGTTTCCTTGCGTTGTCCTCATGATTTTTGGAATGATATAGCTGAGAGTGTTGGATTTCCTGTACATGAGCTTGGATGAGGTTATTTTCCAATTCAGGTTTTTTTTGGCTTTTGTTCTTTGGCCTTCAGAAGGAAAGTAATTTGTAGACAAACATGTGCACCTGGTGCTGAAACAATAGGTACTAATACATTTATAAAGAGGATGGAACTGGAACCCTCATACACGAGGTTTCCAGGAAAGCAGTCAGCCGTGACTTGCTCTACGCCAACAAAATAACTGTTTTGTTTTGTTGTTTGCACTTACAATGACGGTCGAAAGCTTTTCCCTTTGTTGCTCTGAGTTTAATTACAAACAGAGCACAAATAGTATTACTGTTTTTAAATGCTGGTGGAGGCAATAGGTAAAGACAATCACGAACAAATAAAATAACTTTCTTCTAAAACAGTGTGTGTTTTATTTTGGGGGAGGAGGGAAGGTGAAAGCTTTTTGGTTATTCTTCTAGAAAAAGTGAAGTCTTCTGAAGTTATGTATCAAATAGAGTAGCATTGTGGAAGTAACTGAGATACAAGTAGAATTCTGTGATCAGTATCATTATGCATTTGTCAAAAAAATTTAAAGCACATTACATTAGCACATTAACACAGTATAGCCCCTCTAATTGCAGGTCTTCACTTTTATGCATTGAAATAAAGTTCAAGGTGAATGTCATCAGACCATATAATTTATTTTAGATATTCTGGATATTAAATGTAATATTTTCACATCAAAACTTGAATATTGATCTCATTGTTTTCTGCATGTGCTTTTCTATCATATCTAAGTAATGCCAGCTGAAGTCTTACTCAGAAGCTGAATGATGGTGAAAAACATTGGATATGATTTAGAATATTTGCTTATGTTTTTATTTTTCCTTCTCTTGAGCTATAAAACAATTATTCTCCAACCTCAATTAGAAAAGGCCAGAAGAAAATCCACAAAAAGGTATAAAAACACCATGAGAGACATATGATGAGTGGGTGGGTTTTCTTCAGAGTCCATCTGTAAAACATTTTAAAAAAATGACATCCCATAAATATTTGTTACAGGGAAGGATTGAATCTGAGATGTTCAGAGAAGATAGTTAATAGAATTGTGACAATTTATACCAACTGGGATATGTTTCCAAGAACTATGTACTGAAATCTCAAAAGATCAGTGTGTAAGAAAGTACTAACATATAAAAGGGAAGTAAAGGTACAGGTAGAATTAATTCCTTGATCCAATTAAGTATTCCAACTTACATTTAACTAAACTTACTGGACCACTACATGTTTTTTTTTCTGAAAGGAAAATATTCCAGATATGAAGAACATCCTACAGTTCTAAATGAAATTCATTCTTGCACATGAATAGGCTTCAAACTCCATGTGACTGTAACTCCATGACATATCCTTTTTCATTTTATTCTGTCACCACTTAAGTTTTGGAGTTACTTGCCAACATAGTAGTAATCGGTTCTAAAAAGATAATAGTGTGAACAGAGTTTCTCTATTTTCTTCTTTATAGTTGAAACAGAATAAAGTGAAATGGGATTGTGCTAAATGTATGTTGAAAAAATTAAGAAATGCTACTTATGAAGAGGTTCTTTTCAAACTCTGAGACTCAATGAGACGATTTCACAAAGCAATAATATGTAAATTTGAAAGTTTTCTTGGTAAGCCTACCATGCCCTATCATGTTCCAACAGCACTTTAAAAGGTGTTTAAGGGGTTTTAAGGAATATTCAAGGGTCTTCTAAAGGTGAAAAGATCTTCCCCAATTGTGAAGCATAGTAGGCCTTCTGCAGTTCCATGGAGGTGAAATGTAGCTACTCTTGCTCCACCTGTTAGAGCTGGACTCTCATGTGTAGGCATGACAGTGCTATTGGGATCTGTTGCTGAAAAAATTTCCTAAAAGGGGTGGATTGTTATTCTTCCTACATTTCAACAAGAGGTCTCTAATACCTTAGCAGCCCTCAGTCCAGGCTTCAGCCATGTACTGGAGTCATCATGGTAAGATCTACACCCTGTGAAATAAGACTAGATGCTTTAAGGAAAAGGAGAACTAGTGGAGTTTTAACAAGGGATGAAGCCACAGGGAAGAACAGATGTATGAAAATTAGGGAGTACTGAATTAGAAAGAAATACCATATAAGAGACCCCAGACAGAGGTGTAAAGTAGAGGGAGAGGAGAATGGAATACGTTGTGAAGACCAGTTGGGAGCAACGAATAAGAAAGGGGAAAGCTGGAATAAAAACTTGAAAAGGACCTGCTAGTAGGAGGAGATCAGAGCTTCTGAATGCCACAAGTCAGGGTAGAAGCATGTTTCTGCATGATCAAGGGAGGGACAGGATGGTCAGTGAGGAGAAAGAGATTTCAGCTGGGATGAGGAAATTGATTCAGCAAATGTGAGTGGGGATTAATTTTGTTCAGCTGTGGGTAAGCTGAATCAATTCATAAAGACTTGATTGTCGGTTGAATTGATGCTGATGGTGCATGCGCTAAGCAGTGTTGAGTTACAGAGGGAGATATCTGAATATGTATGTCAGCGTGAGGGAAATTGACTTTGACTGTGGAGGACAAAGTGACTGAGAATTGATTTTTATTGTGGAAGGAAATTGATCCAGAGCGAGAGGGAAAATCAGTTTGATTTGTGTGTAAGGAAAGCTCCAACAATGGTAGAGAACTGATGACAGAAGAAAAGGACTTTGCATTTGGTCAGGAGGTGATTTTGAATGTGATATTTGTAGCATTTGATAAGTTTCCTGCATGAGATAAGATTCTGTGTTCTGTTCTGTGAGATGGCACTAGTAAACTTCCGACTGGAAGATCAGTAATTCGTATTTGAGTCAACAGTACTAGTTTTTGGAAAGCAGCATTGACCAAAAACTAAACTGAAAAGAAAAAAAAAGGAAAAAAAATCTCGCTCATGTGCTAATATAAAGATAATGAATGTGTCTGAGAGGTGTAGTGCTGGAGTTTCGATTTCCAGTAGTGGGTTAAGGAACACAATAATAGTTTTGTATTTTACTCATTCAAGTCTGATAGAGTTCTGGCATAAAAATTAATAGGAACTGTATCTTCAATCATTTCAGTATGTTGACACTGTTGGTTATACTCATGATGGTGTTTAACAGTATGTACGTCCATGAAACATTGCTCTCCTCCTAAAACATCCTGTCTGAGTGTGGAAGCCTACTTAAGTGAAGAAGTGAGTCCCGTTCCATCCAATGTGAGAACTGTGTCTGGTAGTTTAGCTCACCACGTGGAGAGAAGATTGTAAAGAAAATTAACCAGAAGTGGTTAATTCCGTATGTACTTCGTTTTGAAAATCTTGATTCTGCTTCTGATTTATTATTACAATAAAGCCTGCCTGAGCTGTGTGAACTGTCTTGATTTGCAGCCAGGAAGCTTAAATGTTGATTGTGACGAGGCGAAAGTAGAAAGGAAACAGGAAAACGCATGCACCAATAGACATATTCTTTGTTATCCTCCTAAGCAAGAACAAGAAAGCTGGTGTTCTCAACAAACTAAGATATTCAGAGGTATATTTAACAGTTGATAAAGTAGGCTGTTGAAAATTGACTGACTCGACAGATTATCAAATACTTCAGATTTAGCTGAGATAAAACCATGTAACTGAGATTGGCTTTCAGGGAGGGTAGTTATGAACACCTGTAATATTCTACTCTGTAAAAACATCAGCAACTTGTTAACAACTGGAGTCAAAATTTTCAAGTTTTAATTTATTTTTACACCTTTAAAAAGCTGGCATGCTGATTTATTTAACATTTCTGTTGACATTCCCAATCAAAAGGACGTCAGCTTAGTCAAGGCTGAAAAATTCAAAAAGAAAAAACTAATTTAAGCAAGTTTACTACACTGCCAGCCATTGTGTTGCTTTATATTTGATAACCTTCACTGGCACCTGGCAGAGATCTTTACTTCCTGCCACCAGAAATTATTTTAATGTCTGAATCTGGCTGTAAGACTCACAGGCGGGATTGCTACGTCCTTCTTGAAGGCAAGGAGGATGTAGAGAACTATGGGCCTGGACAGCCTAACCTCAGGTCTGAGGAAGACTATGGAGAAAGTCTTCATGGAAACTGTTTTCAGGTACAAGATGGAAAAGGTGACTGGGGTAAGTCAATATGGGTTGAACAGGAGCAAATCATACCTGACCAACCTGATTGCTTTCTTTGCTAAGTTAACAGCCTCTCTGAACTGCCTCAGTTAATTACAGAATATTATTAGTCTGATGGGGGTTTTTTTCTGTTGAATGAGTATCGGTATTTCCTTGAACACCATTGAAGAAAAATAGGTTTTAGTAACTATTTTTCAGCAGATTTTATGCTGGGCTTTTTATTATCAATATTTTTCTCTAAGTTAATTTTTTTGGTCTTTAATCCATCACAAAACTTTAATATTCTTTTGCTATAACCTACCACCCATAGGTGTTCATTGAATTAAATATCTAGTAAAGGCATTTTCTTTTAAAGTTAGCTAACTAATAGACTTCAGTTTATGTGTGGAAAAATATACACATATATTTATGTTTGGGCATATGAACGTCTCGATCAACTGAATATATGCACAAGCATGGGCAGGATCAGCATCCTTTCTGTGCCACTGAGCATTAATGCAGGACGATTCTGTACAGAGAGGTTGTGGAAAGTTAGAATTCTGCAAGAGTTTATGACACAAAAATAATAAAAATTCTACTTCAGAACAAAAATTATTTATCTCAAAGAGTTTGCAGAAAGCGAACTCCAAGGCAATCACTGTATGTCATTTCAAAGACAAAATCTAGCTGGAAGCCCAAGTATTAAAAAAAAGATAGACACAATAGTTTAAATAATAGAGTGGTGAGTCATCTAGACAAATTACACTGCTTCTGTGCAGCTGGCTCATAAATACTGTCATTGTCAGAAATTTTGCTGTCCTCCTTTTCAGTTTCTCTTGCTAGTCTTGCTACTATTGTTTTTGTCCACCAGGATTACCTTAGTTTGTTTTCAGAGAACTGGTTTGCAGTAGAACTTTTTAAGCATAATGGCAAAAAATGTAGGGAACTCTTAAATACGTAAGTGTGTATTTAGTGATTCGAAATCAAGCAGGTCACAATTTTAGTCAGAGCTTAACTGTTGTCAGGTAAACTAGTTTGCCATAGCATTACACTTATCTTTTAATGGTTAAGTTCAACAGATAGTAAGGACACAAGCTAGTACATGCCAGTTCCAAGTTCAGGAAGCCTAAGTGGGCTCAGAATAGGCTAGCTTTAAACAAAAAGAAATAAAATTGAAACAAGTAGTATGAGAAAGGAAGTAATTCTTTTTATATAGGTTTTCTTTCATTAGGAAATATATGGGATGTAATAGCAAATATATAGGATGCAATAAATCACACAAAAAGTCAGTATAAGATTTTTCCAAGACTTGAGGTCTGTGTGTTACATGGTATTTTATAAATATTAGGTACTTAATTGTTTGTGTGAGAAATAACTATTATTTATTGCCGTTTTACATTTAAACTAAATTAGGAGCTGCAGCCAAAAATATCACTCCGGGGTTTATACAGTTGTGTCTAAATCCGTGCTGATGTATTTTAACCTATGCACATATCCATTTAAAAGAGGGTTTATCTCCTGCTTGACAATTCTTAATAACACAATAGACCACTCCTGTATCCCCTTTCCATCCATTAGTCAATATATCCACAGCAACCAGCAATAACCCAGCAGCAAAAAGCATACTTAAGGTCTTTAAAATCTCCCACCTGAATTGCTGTAGCCAGGAAAAACAAATGGGCCCAAATATGTGTGGCTACATTTTTAAAACTGCTGAGCACCTGCAGCTTCATCAAAAGATGTTGGTTGTCAGCACTTAACAGTTTAGTCCACCAAATTAAAAATATTAACCATGTGAATTCATAAAGACTACAGTCATCTGTGTCGTTTTACCAGGAATCCATCCTTGGTTTGGGATGTTTTCCATGCCATTTTAACTAGTTATTCTTACAACTACTTGTCCCACGTGTTGCTCGGTGGGGTGGCTGGCACTGGTGGGAACCAGCTGGCTTGTGCTGTTGAGGGTAATTGGCTCTAGAGCCAGCAGCAGTCATATGAGCAGCTGTGAGCTGCTTTGGGATCTTCCCCAGAAGCAAGAGACATCGATGGTTATGGTTTTTCAAGACATGGTTTTGAGGGACATGCATGCTGCTTAGGCCAAATCCCTTGCACTTTTTCTTTTCCTGACACTGGTTCACATTTTGAAGGCTGTCATCCCCAGGAGTATAGACAGAACTTAGGAAAAAAAAAAAAAGCAGCGCTGATATTTTTCCAAGGTGAGTGAATCCATAGCCTTTTATATGTTTGTAGAGGGTACCTGTGAGCTTGCATTTTTGCATCTGGCTCTCAGAGGACATTAGTTCCTAATAAAAAATAATTAAAACCGTGGCAAAGACAGCCTGGTTCCTATGTCTTTGTCTTCCTTCCTATAACACACACCCCCTGCCCTCAACACTTGAATTTCTCGCCTTCCTTAGTCCTCCCTGGTCCAGAGTATCCCCACTCCTACCCGTTTTCCCCGAACAGCAGAGCAGGACTCGGTGGGACTGTGCTGGTTTCTGAGCTCTTACATGCCTCGATTGGCTGGTTACTTATGGTTGAAGACCTGCTTGCTGTGGGGAAATTTGGCTTGCTTTCCTTCTCTCCGTTTCTACAGTAATAATTCCTTTTGAAGTGGCTCATAAATAATTGGCCAGTGGCCTGGAGGAGGGGAGAGGACAGACAGACATGATTACCACGTGGCACTTGTGAAATCAGGCTAAGGCCCAGAGCAGAGCATCAGTTGTTACCAGCGTAGAGTGAAGAAGGTCAGCTGAGCTTCAGATAGGAAGAAGATGGGCAGACGATGTGATATTTTATCAGAATATCCTCAGATTGTAGAGGTAAATACAAGACTTATGTTTTTGGGTACAGAATTTTTAGTGCCCTATGCTTCCGAAAAGTTGAATTCACTTTAAAAGATGTGCTCCATTCAAAGGAGTCCTGATGTTAGAATACAGTGCTTGCAGAAATGCAGAATTGGAAGCTCATGCTGAAAGAACTCTTACCTTCTTACTGTTGCTCAATATTATACAAGAAATTTGTTTCAGAGTCATAGAACGGGGATTTTCATGGAAATAAGTCTGTAATTAAATTCTTTATTAACTGTTCACAATTATCCAGAAAAACAAGTATATTAAATAAGGAGAATATGTGCTGGGTTGGGCGTCACATTTTTGTGCAGTTTGAAATTGAGCAGTCTGAGCTTTTTAACAATCTTCCTACTGCTATATGACACCTTAATAATACTATTTAAAAGGTTTGAATTGTTATTTTTGATGCCGGGTCTAGAAACATGGATGTCTACCTCCCTCTCTGCCACTCTCTATTTCTCTCTCTGTAAACATATCCCTAGTTTCCCAGCAGGTTCAAACACAGATGGCTGCCTTATTGCGACAGAAGCAAAAATGCTACATTAATGTTTAAAGAGATTAAAAATCCTCTTGGCAGCAGTGGCATATGTTACCAGTTAATTGTAGCACTGGAAGCTTCCCTGCTGTTTTAAAACATGGACTCGTTTTCCTTGCTTTCTGCAGAGCAGTATGAAATGTCAAATTTGTTGGTATAAGTTTTGAATCCAGTCTGACAAAAATGAGCTATAAAGACAATGTTGTTGTCCTATCTAACATAGTTTTTGAATCCAAATAATGTTCTGCTACTATGCCAGCTCTGGCAGAAAGCTGGCTCTGTGCTCCAACCCAATGATCGTGCACATACTTTATGATTTCAACAGAGGGTGTTCGCGTTTGGAAGGCAATTTTTAGCTTTTCACCTGCATTATTTCAGATTATTGTCATGTTGGCCAAAGCAGGCTGCTTGTTTAAATTACTTTTAAGATGCAACGCTCGCTTTTTCTGGCATAACCTCCAGTTGGAAACAGAATAGTCAAACCCACCCTGCGATCACCTGCTAGCAGTGAGCATTTCTGGTGTGCTGAAGACATTTTTAACTGCCCTGGTCAGGTGATTAGCACACTGCTGAGTAACATCATTCTTTCCAGATCCCTATTCGCAAATTAACAATTCTCAGTAGTGCATTGCTGACAGTGTGCAGCTACTGTGTGCTACTTTTTGACTGGGGAAAGAAATAGGAAAAAAATTTTGAAAAGCTGAGAACTTCTGTCATTGCTTTAAATTCTGTTGCCATTTCTGGAGTTTCTCCAGTTCCCCTTAGATCAGGTAGCAGCTGTCACATCAGATATACATTCGGATAAAACAAAGGATTCAGTCTTCCTAACTAGCCTTTAAACATCAAACACTATTAACAGACTCCTTTTTCTTCAGAAAGGCTGATGATAAACCTTCATGTTACTACACTGAATGGTGTCACATCACCTTTGTGTGTGTTTGGCTAGAGCTGCATTGGCTTTATCAGGCTGAAGGATTCTGGAAAGTAATTGTGGCATAAATATATTCTCATGCTGGAAAGGTAAACAAAATTTAGAATCACATATTGCTTGTGATCCTTTTTACTATTTGTTCTTTGCCATATGTGCGCATTAGGTTTTACAGACAAGTAGATGTGATCTCTGCCCCTGAGGGGCTTACAGTCTAGATTAAATATCACATGGAGATGAGATGTCCTTGTTGGTATTCTCAGCAGGGAAGACCAAGGGTATGGTAGGCATGAACTATCCTTGCTTGTCTGAAAAACAGACCTTTCAAATTAAGGCTGAAACATGTCAATAGGAGAGAGAGCACAATTGCTCCTGATTTCTTCAGAGGGCTTTAGACTGCACAGTACTTATCGGATATCTATTTCTAGCATTTATATCTACATTTTGAAAAATCTGTGCAAACCCAGGTGGTTTTCTCTACCATTACTACGGCATGCATTGCCTGTTTGGGCGTCAGGGCGTTTCCAGATTACAGCTTTAGTCATGTTTGCATCACTATTACTTGTCATAAAAATGACAATGATATGAAAATTAAATGTTCTTGTGTTTGGGGAAAAAAAAAAATCACTTGTGAACAGAGTCCTGCAAATTATCTTAGTTTATTACATTTTGCAGGAAGTTTTGTCAAGTTAATAATTGTCAAGAAAGTGCTTTTACTAGACATGGATTGGTACTGGGTTTTTTTGAGACAGGTTCCAACTAACTTTAATAGCCTAATGTAAGCATATTAGAAACTGCAGTTTGGTGAAAGTTTTGAAGACTGAAAATATTGTTTGTGACTGAGACATCCAAATGCCACTCACACAATAAAGTAAGAAACAGTAGCAACCTGCTATTCCTTTCAACTTCTGCTTGGAAACCTTCAATTATAGGTGGCAGTCCGGTAGGACACTGAAAATGAATAGTAGGGAGGAGCTTTGTGCAATAAAACATGGAATTGTGTTCCATTGATTGTCTGTTTTGGAAGCAGTAACTTCAGCAGCAGATTGATACTGTGATTCATGACACCAAAGAATCTACTATTTGAGCTTGGGGTTCCCTTGTTATCCCTTGTAGTTTTAGTGGAGCACAGGTCAAAAACCTCACTTAGGTAAAGCAGCATCCTGACAACACATTAGGGATGAGGCAAGTGGCCTCTTCAGCTGCGTATTTCTCCCTCATTCTCTGCTGTCCTTTGTGCTAATGTCCTTAACCCATCATTTTTGTGGATACTGATCAGTCTCATTACTCTAACTTCATCGTGTGTTCTCCTGTTATTTTTCCTATCCTGAATTGATTAGATCGTAAATTCAGAATATACACAGTGAAATATATAGCTTAAGAAGTCTAATTAAAAAAAGCAGCTTGTTCACTAACGCAACAGAGATTTAAATCCCCCACATACCACACTACGGATTCATGCCCTGTGTGGCTTATTGTTATAGGACACATGCAAGTCAATAGGATAACGTAGTTACTAGAGGAAATTGTCTTTCCTAAGCATAAAAGGTTCTTTACTGAGACAATTTACAGTTACTTAAATTATATTTGTATGCTAATTAATACAAACCTTTCAGGATAGACTACCAGAAATGAGCAGGAAATGTTACTTCATTCTGAAGAGTGGGCTGCTGTGGGGAATGACAAGCCTTTGAGCTACTGTTTGTCACCCACTATGTCTCTTGCTAATGGAAAAACTCAATCCAGTGGTAATGCATTCTTGTTCAGCTGAAACAGAGTATTTATTCTAGATTGCAAAACAGAGATCATGTCTTTGAGGTATTTACAGTAGAGCAGACACACAAGAAACAGTAATATTGACTAACTACTAGGCATGAATAACAAATAAAATCTTCATATGTGACAGAATATTCTGAAGCAATATATTAAGTCTTGTTTTCAACTGACAGTCAGCATTAGAATGCACAAATTGTATATCATTGATCAAGTGGCTGCAGCCAAAAGTATTTTTGTAAAAATTATTTTTGATAATAGATATGAATTTTTTTGGCCCAAACCATAAACTACTTATTTCAACGGTAAGTGCATATCAAGACATCTACTTTCATACAATATTTGTGAAGTATCAATTTTAGGAAGTAGTTTCAGGAACTCCAGCTTTCCCCCAAAATTGGGTAGTGGTTTATAAAATAGTAATCCAAGCAGACATGCAAACTTCCTTCTTCCAGCCATTCAAAGACTTAAACGTATGATCAAAATATTATTTCGAGATGGATAAATCTGTCACAAGATTTGCTCCTACATCATGTCTTTTTATGATGAAACATTGGAGCCTTGTCTGGCGTATTTTAATTTTGTTTTAACTATTCTGCTCTATTGAGACTATATTTTGGTGCTGTATCTTATAACTCTTTTGTCTGCATGGTTGCTACATTTTTTTGCGTATGTCAGCATAACTCCCTTACTAATGTTTAAAACGTGAAAGGCTGAGAATCACAATAAAATTAACACAATGCATCATAATAAACACACTTACTTAAATCTAAACAGAATCACCTTATGAAGAAAATCATACTGTCTTCCTTACTGTTACAAGTATGCCCAGCGTGCTCTGTAATAAAAGCAGTCACATACCGTAATGTCTTGTAGATAGCCCAGGTTTCGCATTTTATCTGTAACTTGGCAAATTCTACCATTTTTTTCAGCATACGTATGTTGCCATTGTTAGGAACCTCACTTATATTCAGTTGGGTTCTTACTAAGATTTCTCACTCTGATACAGCAATCAGCTGGTTTTTCTTCCTCCTCATTCCTGCAGTGTTCTGGAATCCTGATGCAACCAAGTCAAGCCCGCCTTGGGAAGTTGCTTTTTTTCAAAGGAATCCAGCATCTTTTTTATACTCTTAATAGAGTATAATTTTTTTATACTCTTAATAGAGTATAAAATGCTCCAGCATCTTTTTTATACTCTTATTAGAGTATAAGTGCCTTCAGGAAACTTCAGGTTCAGTCTCCGGAGCTTTTTTGCTCCGTGGGGTTGGGATTGGCACACTAGACTACAGAATGCTTGTAGGATTGAGCCAGCCAATGTTTCTTGTGAGATTGAATGCAGTATCTAGTGGAATAATGAAAGCAACATTATCATAATTTTTTTTTTGTTAAGGATAGTGCTGCATGATATCTTTTTCTACAGGCAGATTAAGAGCGAGATTGTCTTCTGGTTGTGAGGGTACTTGAGATTTATCAGAATTTGAGCTAACCTACACTAAAAGGCATTTTTGTTCCACTACTTACTGATATTCTTTGTTAAAATGCTGAACACACAGAAAACTTTACATAGGCAATTAGAAAACATTTTGTAATTTTCTGCGATACAGCGATAGACATCACTCGCACTGTTTAAATTACTATTACTGGTGTCCTATTATTTGTTTACAGTTTTATTGGAGCAACAAGATGAATGCAGACGTAGCAACAGTACTAATTCCTTGGGATTCACAGATATCCTAATTGATTTATTTTCTCACTTTGTTTTCTGCAAGGGAAGTTTGCACTTGAAGAGTGGTTTTATTCTTCTTTCTCCTATTTGAGAACATCTGATAGTAGTATAAATAAAACATTAAAAAATTAGTCTTTAATTTTGAAGCTATAGTGAATCTGCTAAAGATATAAACAAGCATATTTAAATAGTTACTTTGCATTATTCATGTAACTGGAAAGAGATTCACTCTGGGTAGACAATTACTGTGTATTAACATCTTGCCTTAGGGCAGTTGAAATGGATTTTAATGAGGTGTTACCAATCCTGAATATCTTTCATTTGCCATTTGACCCAACAATTTATTTTTTACTTGACATCTTGACTTAAAATACTTAGCTTTATTATAGGGATTTCGTTAATCATATGCTATAGTCAAACAGAATGTTTATTGGCATAAAAGGTGTTTATTAAATTAATCCATATTATTCTGTATAATGATAACTAGTACCCATAGAGTGAAATTCATCAGAACTTCCTGAGTATTCAGATCCAGAGCCTAAGAATCACCCTGCTAAATTAGTATTCAGGTCACGAAAACAACTAATGAGGCTTCAGACCTATAAAAGACCACTCAAACAAACATCTGCCAGTGTTTTAGAGGATATTCTGGCCCTGGCATCAGCTATGACCTGAAGGGCAAAGCAATGTGAACTTAACTAAGACAGTATTTCAGATAATTTTTAGAGACCATAGCAATAAAGAGAAGAAAAATCGTTCTTCTTCCAGCATGAAGGCACAAATACCTGCTGCTCGGTCACGTAGCAGCAGGCTGAGTAGGAACAGGATTTCCAAAGTTACTTTGTTTAAATGATACGGCTCAGGTATTTGCACTGTACTCTAACTAGTGTGATTGAGTACTCTGCACCTGGTTGTTCTTGGCAGACAAAACGATATTTCTGAGAGCCTTTGGCATAACAAATCCATCAGTGGCTACAGTGTGAATTTTCTACAAGAATTGCTCAAATGAACACTTATGATGTGGTAAGAGTGTTTATGTCAAGGTAGTCCTGGGCAGTAACTCTGTCAGAACTGGAGCTCTGTGAATTCACACCTTACCTTATTTATTTCATAGAAGCAAACCCTAAGAGTTAACGCAGTGTTGTGAGTTTGGAGCCGCACACAAAACCGCTTTCAGCAGGATTATGTCAGAACATCCTTCACACAGCTGGCTATCCCATGCATGGTAAGAGTTAGTAGACAAACCTGTAGTCAGCTCTTCCATCTGCTCTCTCTCTGCTGTTACCTCCGTAGCGCAGAGCAACGCTCCCTGTAAAGCTAGTTTGGATACTGGAGTAGGTAGCCACACTGACACAGCGCTTTTCTCAGGCTATTCTTGTTTTATACACAGTTCAGGCATCTTTACGTCCTTGCTTGCTGCCGCACTGGTATTCCCGTAGTGCCATGTACACTGTGGTGTCACCAGTCTGGATGCCAGCATGAAGGCCACCAGCAACTGTAAATGACAGTTCAGGGGTCCAGTAAGAAGATCCCTCAGTCTTCTACAAGACTACCATATGGCCCAGAATCAGTAGCCTAGAAAGGGGAAAGAGACACAACAAATTGATTTATAAAGAAATTACAGTGATCAAGAAGCAGAGGTTGACCACTGCTTCGTTTCTTGCTGGAACATATGGTGCACAAATATAATTCATCTTAGTGAGTGGGAGGGGAGAAGGGTAAGAAGGAATCTTTCTGGCATGCCTACCAATACAATGCCAGTTACTCTGCTGGAGTCTCTTTCTCCCTGTATATGTAATCTATGTTGAATTAATTTGTAGTTGGCTGAATTTCAAACACATCAGGTTTGTTTTCACGTATGTTGATGGGATTTTCTTTTGGATCGGTTTCTTATGTTAATTAGACCTCCATTTATGCTACATTGTAATGAGGTTTAGCAACTCTGCGTGTGCAAGCCTGGTGGGAAATTGGCTGCATTTGCACAACTTCAACTTTTGCTGTTGCCTGGTTTAGATACACGATAGATTTTCCTGTTTCCCAGGTCACGGGCAATTCAAATTTTTCAAAGAAGGGTTTTTTTGTTGTTGTTGAGGAATATAAAGCCCAATGTATTAACGTGCATTTTAAAGGAATGAGGGTTTTGTTTAGCTGGGAGAGTTATTGGTTCTTCAGATCTTCCAATGGCTAAGTCAAAAAGAGTAAATGGGATGGGGGTTTTGTGGCTTACAGTCAAGCCCCTGCTTGGAGGGGAAGTACTAGATATCTCAGGTAGACTGTTCTCTATTTGAGTAAGAAGAGAGTAATGCAAGCAAATCTTAAATGTCTTTCTTTTCAGAACAGAGACAGGAGTTTTTTGAGTTTAAAGGAATTTCCTCATCAGCTGCTTTGTTGGTCTGTTCAATACCTGAAGACCATCTGATCATATGTGAAGAGTGATACAATTGCAGCTATTATAAACAGAAAGGCTTATAAAATAAAAACAAGATCCAAGTTTACTTAAATGTAATATGTATTTAATGTACAGATCATATATCTTTTCCCAAACGTACTGGGAACTTTCTACTTTTGTCTCTGTTGCTCACTGGTGAGTGGTCAAAGGTGAGCCCTTTTCCTTAGTTTTCCTGATAATTCAGGTTGTAGGACTTAAACCCAGGGAAAGCAGTGGTCAATGAACTTTAGACAGAAGGAGTATTGTACAATAAACTACATCTGGGGAATTTCTGTAGCTTTATATAGAAATATAAGAGATCAGAGGTGGATTCCTGTGAATTCCAAGGCAGCTAATGAGAATACCTCCTAAAAAGTCACTGTAGCATAATACGGAGAGCTCCTCTTCATCTTCCTCACCACCAAATAGTCTTGGCTAGTCATTGAGCACAGACAAGCTGTTGTTTCTTCACACCAAGATGAAATTATTACTAAAAGAACTATTTTTTGCAAGCACTGTGTGTGCCACAAGCTCTTTGACACTCCTGAGGTATTAAGATAGGCTCAATCGAAAAAGCTGAGAAAACCATGGATATTTAAACTTTTCCTATCGCTAGTGCCGGGGTAAGCATGACCTTTGTGGAGCAGTAGGCTTCTGCACCGCTCTGCGAGCAGAACCACAGTAGCCGTTCATACCACGCTCGGGCTGTCAGCGTGCCTGCGTGTGATTCTGTGGGCAGGAACAGTCGTGCTCTGCCCGTGCCCCAAGCTCAGCAGGGCAGTGTGAGCGCGGGCGATGCAGGCTGAACCTCAGTGGTAACACTGCGCCCAGGCTCGTGTACCCTGGCTTTTAAAAGGCTGTATGAAGTCAGTTCAGCGTTGTATTAAAAATGTTCTGAAGTTTTTCTAGTCTAACAAAGTAGCCTGGTCTAGTTTTTTAATCTAGCAAAGAAGGGGCAGAGCAAGCCTGTTTCTGCCTGTGAAATACCTCTTACCTTCTATTTAATACAACAACCTCTGCTGAGTTTGGCACTGGAAAGGTTTTTTCTGCAGGAGCCTGAGGCAGTTGCTGTAATTGCCAGCTCCTAAGTATCTTCTTCAAAACAAAACCTTATTTATTCTTTTTTCCACACAGCACAAGTGTTAGTGGTGCAGAAGTTAGGAGTGATTGCCCATTTTTCCCCATACAACTACTTTCATTTTCCCTTGTAACAGTAAAAGTTTATGTTTGTAAATACAACGGTCTTTCAAGCAACTAGGTTCGATTTCCCTTTGAAAATCAAGATCTTTATCTGCAAATACTTTTGCATGGCAAATATACTGATATTACCTATTGAAAAACCTTAAAATATTTAGTATTTTCCTACCGTGTTGGGGGGG
>Ga0065711_1002643_pt1 | contig 33502 bp, 14 predicted proteins | sample Hoacrofraction12_FD_59098 | JGI IMG/M metagenome (GOLD analysis project Ga0065711, IMG submission 59098) | Hoatzin crop microbial communities from Cojedes, Venezuela - Epithelial fraction 12 v2 (version 2) | ecosystem: Host-associated > Birds > Digestive system > Esophagus > Crop | place...
CACCCCCTCCCCCCAGCCCGGCGTGCAGCCGCTGCGCCGCCGGCCCCCAAGGGCAGATGGCCGGGGAAGCTTTAGCGCAATCCCCGGCTCCCCTCGCAAGTTAATGCCGAGGCTGAAATCCCTTTTGCTCTCACTTTCAATCACAATCGGAGCTTTTATCTCCGTGCCTGATCCCGGCTGCGTAACTTCCTCTGTGCCGCTTCAGCACACACCATCCCACCGGCGAGCAATGTGCTTCTTAAAGGTGCAGGGAGGAAAAGCGAGCGGGGAGGGGAAGGGAGGGAGGAGGGAGGAGAACCAGCCGAGGAAGAGGAGGCTGCGAGCGGGGAGCCTTCAGCCCCGGGGGCTCGGCGGCTGAGCATCCCTGCCGCCCCGGCTGCCTCCCGTTAGGTTACGGCAGGCCGGGAGTGCCGCTCCTCGGGGGGGGTTGCCTTTTATTTTTTTATGTAAGAGCTTAAAAAAATATATATATAAATCATGAGATCATGTTTGCTCGAGGGAAGGAAAAAAAAAAGCTCCAGTCACGAGGGTTTCCCCCCGCACGTGTAAGTTCTCGGCTGGCGTGCCCTGAATATTTTGGGGAGGCTTCTGCTGGCGAAGATGCCATAAAAACCGAGGCTGCGTGCGTGTGTGTTGGGGGAAGAGGGGGTGGTTGGAATTAATAGGATAAACAAAGCGGGAACTCGGAGATGGGGAAATCAGATGGCTGGGAATCGCTTTGATAACGGTGGGAATCTGCTCTGTGGTTTAACCAAACCGGGATTTTCTTTGGTGAGGCAGGGGATTAACACGCAGACCTCAGCATTCCAGCTCGGGGATGCAGAAGCTGCCGGTGTTGCTCAGGCCAGCTCTCCTGTGCCTACACTGAGGGGCAGAGGAGGCTCCAGCTATCGACGGGGTGGATCAGACTCTGGCACGTAAAGGTCCAGGTTTGCTGGAGACAGGACCATTCCTAAGCAGCGACAGGTTTTTGGCATGCACATGGATAAACAACTATCCATTTACCTGGGGGGGGGAGGAAACAAAGAATCCCCACTGCCCCCCATGTACACGACCCCCAAAAACTGACTGTTCCTTCCTAACCAAGAACTCAATGATTTCGAANCCAGAAAGTGCATTGTCCAACTTGCGTGTGGTTTGCAGTCGCATCGACTCAGTGTTTTGTTACACGATTTCCTTTGGCCCATTGCTCTGAGGTCTCTGTGTGGCTTCTCCCGTCGAAGCGTCCCTGGAAAACGCATGACCCATCCTGTGACCGGGCAGAGGTGATTTAGGGCTCTTCTGGGTAACGTTTCCTGTATACGGAGCAGAAGTGAGATTTATGAAATGCTGGCACGTGTCTCGACTCTGACCCAGCCTAAATGCTACACTGGTGCACAGGGTGGTCTTTACCTGCAAGACTTGCCTTGGGCTCCGGTTCAATCCCGCTCCTCTTGTCAGGGCACAAGGCTGGTACTTTCCATATGGTAATTTTTTTCTGTAAACACTTATTTTACGGCAGCAGTATTACTTAAGTGAGAAGCGCTGGCTGGGAATTCAGGGCTGGGTAATAGTCCTGGATTTCACTTTGTGCCTTTAGGTCTTCTCTGTAGTAATGACTCCCCTGGAAATTCCCCGTGTCTCACTTATTAGTCCTTTATTAGTTATTATGGTACAGTAACAGGATAAAAAGGAGTTGGTATTTCATTTTCATTCCCTCTAATAGCCACGGCAAAGACCAAGTGGTGTGCTGATTATTGACATCAGAGTTAAGTGATATGCACGCATCATTAGGTTTCAATTGGAAAGAATAACAGCACAGTATGTCGTGTCACACTTCCAAACTACGTGGCATTTAAAGAAAAACCGAAGTCGTTTTTCTCAGCCCTGCACGCTCGAGAGATCAGAAGCTAGCAGTGAGACTTGTATAGACACAGGTAAAAGGCGCTGGCTCCAGGCGAATCACCAGAATTAACTAATTGGCGTAATACCCCGGAGAGGCTGGGAGCAGCTGCGGGGCTCGTCCAAGGTTACGCAGGGACTCAGGAGATCCAGGAACAAGCTCGGAGGATGGGATGTCGTGCTGCTCCTGCTCCTGGGGCAGACAGACAGGTCTGGTTCCAAGGGTCCTTGTGCTGGGAAGGAGAGAGATCGTCTGTGGCACTCTCAGACACGGGAGCCCGAAGGAAGCGGCTGTGAAGTGGCCGGCAGTGCTGCTGTCACAGGCAGAAAGGAATGGGGTAGAGCTGCAGCGAAGGTTTAATTTTTGACCGTTGGCATTCTTTTACCCAAGCACATTTTGCAGATATTTAATGCTGGGTGTCATTTCCTTCTGCAAGGAGAAAAATGGTTGTGCTTTTCCTTGAGGGGACAGCTCTGCCCCCTCCCTCGTGCTGAGCACCACCTTCTCACGCAAGAAGAGCATGGTTGGAAATCAATGGGTCTGCATTGAGATTTAATTACTACAGCGTAGGCAGGGGTGGAGAATGAGGCCCTTAATATTTAATACAGCCTCTGCTCCCAATGGGATCCCCGGGGCTCAAGGGCCAAATGTAAACCCATTACAGGCAGGTATAATTCTATTGACATATGCAGGCTCGCACCTGCGTATACTATGGCTATATTTGGCTCCCTAAATCTAAATGGCAAATGGCGCTTGTGACATGCGCGGGAGCAGAGGGAAGTGTTTTCCCAGCTTGGGATGGCAGAGGATAGACTGAAACAACAGAAGGTAAACGTGACACCTCGCAGCCCCCGTTCTCGGTGGCGAGGCGCTTGCTAACACTTCAGCTGAGCTGAGTCCGTGGAGAGAGATCCAAGATTACTGCCAGAATGATAACCAGGCTTATAAAGGATCTTTCATTTGAGGATACATATTGCTGTATCACCTATAATAGCAATACGGTCTTTTTATAGTCCTTATCTAGCAATGTGCGGCCAAGGATGTCAAAGTGCTTACTGCAAGTGAGTAAGCATTTTATTAGGTGGAAACACAAGGCTCATAATTGTGCTCCGAGCGGAGGAGCAGGCGAAAGACCCCTTTGCCAGGGAGGGTCTCAGGTAATATTTGAGAAGCACAGCTCAGCCTGACCCCTTGTTCCAGCGGTGGCTTTCTCCAGCCCGCCAGGACCGCCAGGGAGAAGTTTGTGGAGAAGAGGGGAGGAAATTACTAAAGGTGCTTTTGTTTTAGGGATGATGGAGGGTAAGGCTGCTTGAAACTTGTGCTTATCAGGGGAGGTTTGTCTCATCTCACCACCCTTGTATTCTCCTTTTGTTCTCAGCAAGTTGGACATGAAGAAAGCTTCCAGCTTGATCAGAATGAGGAGGTTGGTGCTTCCCAGTTCCTTGCTCTTGGTGCAAAGACAAAATCACTGAGTTTTAAAAGCAAGAGAGACATAATATTTTGCAGTTAGGAGAAATGCTGGAAAACCCACACAAAGCCTGAGGAACTGAGCAACAGACAGCTTTGGTACACGCAGTCCAGGAGGGTGGGTGGGGGAGATTTATGTTCTTGCCCTTCCTGCACACCACTGCTCCAGCCTGGGGGCCAGCCTAGCCGGCACTACCTGTCCCCTGCTCCTAGGCTCACACGTACCCCGGCGAGAAGGAGAGGGAAGAGCCGAATACTTCGCTCCCTGGAGCACTCTATATTTTTTTTTTCCTTTGTGAAAGCTAGTGGGGAGATGTCAGAGAGCGTCTGCTCTGGGAGGGGAGGCTTCCCCCAGCTCCCTGCCTCACACCCGCCCGCACAAGACCTGGGATGCATTTTGTGTGGCTCAGGCGGTTTTACAGGGCCGGCGGTGAATTTTGCCCTCGCTGATTAGATAACCAAAGGAGCAGTGACTGTGCTCTCCAGAGAGAAGATGCTGTCTCGTTCCTGCCAGGAGGACAGCTGGAGGGAGGGTGGGATTTTCAGCATGCGAGCACTTAGCCAGATCAAGGAAATGGGATGCAAAGCGTTTTAGGCTAAGAAAGGTTGTTGTGCAGGGAAACGTGAGGCTGCTGTTCTGTTCGGGAGCTAACGCTTCGCAAAGCGCTCCTGCGTGCCAAACTGCAAGCCTCAACTACGGCAGGTCATTGCCTCTGTAAGGAAAACAAGCATGACAAGTCAGAAAAAGCCCCATCGCTGTCTTTGCTGAAAAACTTTGATCATTTAAATATTATTGATGCTCATTAACCCCAGCAGAGATGGGCTGGGCGGTGGGAAGCACTTCACCTTGACACAGGGAAAGTGTCTTGCTTTCTGTTGCCTTGTCTTTTGCCCTGTCTTTTGTTTCATATATCAAATCGGAGCTTAGCCAAGTGAATCAGCTCAGGAAGCACTTAAGATTTATTTGATTTTGGGGAAGGTAGAGCTTTCCTTATCTTTACCAGCTGTGGGGGAGTAAGTATGGATAAAAACAGGAGGAGTGTTTAAAGGAGGGATCTATAATTAACAACCCCTCAGAAGGGGAATTTTGCTTTTAACTTACTATTAAAATGGAAGTGTTTGAGAGTATACAGTTTTGGCTCTGGGGATCTCCTCCGTATCCTTGACAGAGCCCTGTGAATTCCTCTGATCCCTGCCAGGGAGCGTGTCTGTGCTTCAAAAACAACCCCTGCACCCCGCAGGGGGCTCGCCTCAACCCCCCTTCCCATGGGAAGCCCCAGCGCTGCGGCCCTGGCCTTGCTCGAGCGGGCGGTGATGGGGAGACGAGCTGAGCTCCCGTCCCAGTGCAGGGCTGTGGTTCCGTGGCGGCCCCAAATGCTTTTTAACCTGAGGAAGGAACGTGTCACTCCTAATGGAGCTGACAGCAGCAGGGAGAGTTTTTAGGTTAGTGGTTGAAGAACACGCTTGTAATGAGTGAGGTAATTGAATAAATGCTGACAATTTGATGTGGAAAATGCATAATCAGCTAGCTGTGGAAGGTTGACTTGTTCTTTTTTCTGTCTTTCTTCGGCACTGGGATAAACACGTTTATTCTCTTCCAAGCAGGTGATGTGTTCAGCAGCACGAAACCAGCAGACTCGTGCACATGCTTCCCTCCCAGGCACACATGTGCCGATTGCCAAATAATTGACCCAGTTATGCTAATAGGCTGTTTGCATCACTGGAACTTAATAAATACATGTTTAATCAATCTCAGCACTTCACTTTTTCTGGAGTCGTGCTGGCTGAATACTCACTTCAGTGGTTTCACTGGCTGTAGCCCCGGTCAGAGTAGCTGTACCTACACAGGGGAGAAAGGTGGCAGTCCCTGGGGTAGACACAAATGAGGCCACACCGAGTAGCAGTAAGAGCTGATCGTGCACGAATAACCGGGAGTCTCACTGGCTTTTCAGATCCCAAATGCAGCTAATAAATTGTGGATGTAGGCAGTGAAGCTCACATATTCCTGTGCAGTGACTTTCCTTACCCAGCCATCATCTCGGCTTTGTGCAGATGGAAACTCAGTGAATTTCTTGTCATCAAGCCCCCAGTTTTAGTCTGACAATGGGAACAGCATCATCTGTGTCATGTATGTTGGAAGCAATGAATAGAGAGCTGAGCTTACTAATCTATTTGCATATTGAAGATATGGAAAAAACCTCTCTTCTTGCTTACCCTCCTGCCTACTCAAATATCTATGAAGCAAGGAGGAGAATACAGGCCCTCTTTGTACTTCAGATCTCAGTGCCCTTGGATAAAGGAGCGATTGCTCAGTCCAGCCCCCTGGGATGAGTGCGAGAATCAGAACTAGATACAGTGACAAAAGCTCTCCACAGCTGCAGGCTGGTGGACAAAAGGCAGTTCCTGGACAAAGAACACTCATCAACATGGACATTTTGACTTTATGTCATCAGGACACCTTCTCCACCCCACATCTGAATCAGCGCTTGCATATCCAGGGCACGGCGGTTTGACCTGCCAACTGTTCAATAAATTACAGCATGCTCCCCCCAAACTGGTAGCATGGAATGACACCACATCCATGGAAGAGGCAAGCTAAGGACACAGTGGTTCACAAGAACAATGAGCCAGAGGAGCTTTCCCTTTTCGACAGAGTTGAAAGAATGGTTTATTACAGAAAAAGTGCAATTGCAGCACGTCACAGTTTATCTGTCTCCTATGGAGGCACGGGGCTATGACTCTGTGTTCAAGGCTGAGCTGAAGTTTGGGCTTTACTCGCCATTCAGCAGCTCTGGAGCGTCTTCTTTTTAACTGGAGCAGATAGTTTTCCTCTGTATTATAGCTGTCTTAAGCAGTGGAAGTGAGATCCAGATCAGGCTTTAAGGGTTGGAATTTACATGCTTTTTCTTATGCTTCTGGTATTAATTTCATATGCAGTGGAAAAGTAATATCCTGTCTGTCACTAGAGAGGAAGAGATGTGCGTGCGTGTATACGCAGTCATTGCTAACTGTTGAGCTTGTTCACTCAAATTTTGTTTTTGTGAAAATTTCTAAATTAAAATGAGAATGGGCTGCAGAAACGATGAACGCGAAATACCAATAAGGCAAAAGCATGAGATGTTTTCTCTTGTTTTCGTAACTCATGGTCTTTGTGTGTAAGAGTGTATTGCATGGCAACTGCATTCACACTTCTCTTTAATAAAAGATCTTAGCAGATGGACCCACTATTAACGTGTATCCCCCAGATTTGCATATTTCATATTCATGCCAAGATGGCACTAAGCACACATGGGATGAACGAGGCTGATACAAACACAATTGCACCAGATTAATGCAGTGATCAAAGGGTATCGTCCTAGCATCCCCGTTAGGAATCCAGTTTAGTATTAGTTATTAATATTGTTAAACTCCTACTGGAGTCAAATTAAGGTCTTCCAAATACAGTTGGACAGGGCTCTTAGGTACTACAAGTTGATGAATGTGTTATGAATTCCTGAGAGAGAGGGCTAAGAAACAGCATTTGCATCTGAGCTGTGAAGAATCCAACGCTGGAAATGCGCAGACCTCAGGGTTTGGTCCAGTGTGCTGTGTAATTAGGACTCACTTGAAATTCAGATCTTATCCAAGATCTGTATCTGAGTTTCTCAGAATTCAACTGCAATCACATCTAGTCAGAAGAGAGATCTGTAATATCTTATCAAATATTAGGCATTACAAAGTGGTATTCTAGAGCCCAAAATATATTTAATCCTTTTGCTCTAGTCCATTAATCAAACACTGCACTGCACATACTGATAGGATCAAACATTAGGAAATATTTATGAATGAGCATTGTTGTGACTGCAAAAATTAAACACAGCAGGTTTTAAATACACAAGATCTCGAAAAGGAAAACTTGATTATCTCCTATATATCTGGTGCCAAATTCGGAGTGAATTTTAAGTGAATCTTAGGTAGTCTGTGCTTGAGTAATTTACACCTTCTTCTAGCTCCCTTCAGCGTGTAAATTATACCTGCTTCCACCTCTGTTGCATCTGACCCATTACACCAAGGATACTAATGAAATGATGTAGCACCAAATAGTGCGGTTGCAGGGAGGCAGGGGACTGTGTGCACGTGCCGTGAGGGTACTCAGGGTGTACAAAGCTCAACCCCATGTATGGTGTCCCTGTACTATGTCCTGCATCTGCAGCTCTCAGTGAGAATAAACCACTGCTTACCCACATGAGCACTGGTGCAGTGGCATTTCCATTCCTTCTGCATCCTGGGTGGAAGCTGGACATGGGGAAGTCCTCCTTGGGTACTGGGAGTTTTGTTCTTTACTTCAATGGCAACAGAATTTTGCTCGCTAGATCCAAAGGCAAGGCACTGGCATAAGGAATACAGAAGCCCCACAAGCTGTGGTTTTGCCAAGAATAAATCCTGTCAAGCGAATCTAATTTTCCTGTGACAGGGCAGCAGGTCTCAGAGAAGGGAGAAGCTGGCGATGCGATACATCTTGACTGCAGTAAGGCTCCGGGCGCTGTTTCCTACGGCGATCCCGGGGGCAAGGTGGGGGAATCTGGTTGAGGAGAAATGCTGTAAGGTACCAAACCGGCTGGGAAAGCATACTGAAAAGCTACCAGCTGTTTATTGTCGAAGTGGAAGGATGGGTTGAGTATGGTGCTGCAGGGGTCTGTGCAGGGTCTGGTATTACTCAATATTTTCATTAGTGACTTGGGTAATGGAATATGGAGTAGACTTATTGCATCTGCTGACAATACTAAGCTGAGAGGGGCTGCCAGTGCTCTCAGAGAACAGGAGAAAGATTCAAAAATCTTAACAAATGGAAGAAACAGCCTGGAAAGACCAGACTGATGTTTGAAAAGGACAAGACCAAAGCAGAATGTACTGGAACTATCAAAGTGTGTGTCAGGAAATGGCTGCGTGGGCAGCATTTCTGCAGAAAAGGGGTAATATTGTGGGCAACAAATTAACGCGGCTGTGGTACTCTGGTGTGAGAAAAGCAAAGCTGACGGCAGGGCACATAAAGACAGTGTGGTGTGGCACACTGCTCCCATCTGCATAGAGTGTTGGGGAGGAGCAGTTTTGCTCATCAGAATTCCAGAAAAATATGGAAAATTAAAAGAATGATCAGAGTTCTAGAAAACAAACCTAACGAGAAGGAAAAAACTGCGGTCAATTACTTAAGGCTAACAAAGATACAGGAATAATCTTCCAAAATGTAGAAGATGCTGCAAAAGTAATAAACTGTTGCCCACGTGCAGTGGGGTAGGACAGAAGTAGTGGGATTAAACTGCAGCAAATGAAATTTGGGTTAGACTTTGGGGAAAATGTTCTATCTATAAGAATAGCTGACACCCAGAATAGACTGTCTGGGGAGCTTGTGGAATCTCCTTAAAAATCTCCAGTTTAGAGAAACTCCTGTCAAGACCGATTTAGGCAGGATTTGTCCTACCCTGGGGGAAGGAGATGGACTAGGTGACCTCTCAGGATCCCTTTACCTCTTATTCTCTGCGGTTCTATGTGTATTTCGTGTAGTGGTGATATTGTGAGAGCTGAGAGCTTGATTCTGCATATTGGGTAAACATTTTACATTTAACTTGGGAAGTTTTGTTTACTTGTCAGTCTGTTGTTGATTCAGTTTAAATCTTACTAATTTGAATACTGAATTATAAATTACAGTGATAGGTCTATGAGGAATATTTGAGGAGACAGGTACTGAAGCCCATGAACCCATCGATCACATTGATGAGAGTGTTTCATTTAGAGTAGCGTCTTCCTATTTTTAAATACGTTTTAAAAGACTCTTAAAAACAACTTTGTTTTATTGCAGGGCAGGAATTCTCCGACTCTCTCTTACTCTCTGACAGGTTTGTATCCTGATGTTGGCATATACAAAAGACACAGGATGAAACCTTGCACTGCCACCACGAAAAGAAACCATCGGGTTTTTTAAATGAAGTCAGGCAGCGGTCTGGCTGCCAATTAATGAGCACATTACTGTTAAGTGATAGCTTTAAAAAAAGGTTCCCGAGTTCTCATAATGGTTCTTGCTCCCCTTCCCTCCAAGCATTATTCCGACGGCTCCTTCACTGGAAGCGGAGCCCCTCCAGCAGCGGGATGCAGCAGCTCAGGGCCTGGCAATGAATAAGGATCCTGTACTGGAAGCGTAAGGGGGGGATCTACGACAGCAGAATGTAATTCCACAAATTAATTTGTTCGGGACCCAAGGGTTAGCACTAATTTTGCACTAAGCACCAAGAGAGCTTTAATGACCACAAATAGCAAACACTTCAATTTTTACTTGGTCCCACTCGGAAGCCAAAACTGCCAGGTTTACAGTGCCCTCTAGTATCGCGCCGGAGCATCGGCGTTCGGGTGCCACTTCCGAACTGCCACATCGCACCAGCCTTCCTCGCTACAGCAGATTTTTCCTTCAGCACTTTCGCAGCGTAACCGCAGCCGGCGGGAGCGCGGGAGCCTGGGCTGACTGGAGCTGCGCTCCAAGCCCCCCTGCCAGGCAAGGTGCAGGACTTTTATCCTTAGGCACCACTCTTATGGGATAAAAATGCATGTGAGGGTAAAAATGCCTGCTCTGCTTAGAGGGTTGCTGTGACCAGGCTGCTTGGAAGAATGACATTCAATAGTTTGTGGCAATTTAGCAAAGTGATGTTAATAATAATTTCCCTTAAAATGGTACTTTGCAGCTGTTGCTGCATAACCACTAACTAGCAAAATGCACACTGGTGAAGGAGAGGGAAGGACAAAGGAGAAAAACCTGAGTCATATGAAACCCATTAGACATTACCCGGGACCACATCCTAGCCAGCTGAGGTCACTTAATGCAAGGACTTCTCAGAGCTGTGACCTTCAGCCTCACAAGCATTTCTCTGCGGAGCAGATGCAGAAAAATTCCGTTGTGGAATAGGACGTGGCACCTGCTGTAAAAGCAGGCATATTTATAAAGCACCTCTAAAGATTTCCAGCTGCTGAAGCAGCCTTGGGAGGCTGCCTGTCTAAGACTGAGCCGATGTTGTGCAGCGTTATTGCTGCTCTGAACGGCGCTGTGGGAAAGGCACCGTTCCTTCCCGGGGAGTCGTGGAGGCAATCTTAAACTCCTGCTTGCCTCCAAAAGAGAGCGGTGCTGTACCCGGGAGCTCTTGCCCAGAATGACCTTTTTACAGGAGTTGAACTTACAGTTCTGATTTCTAAGCAAGCTGCCCAGATTGTGGTTATCCGAAGAAACCTTGCCAGCTCCTGGCAGGGAATTGGTTGGTTCAGATGATGCCCGTGTTACCCAGAGATTTTTCTTATGGGGAGAACTAGCGAACTCTAGCAGGCACAATCAAACTGTTGATACATGGAAATTGTTAAGTTACAATAATTAAGCAAATTTAGAAAATGAATTGTTAACATCCATTTTCACATTTTTCACATCATTTTTTATGGCTGCTGGTGAGCTTGTCACGGACAACAACTGGCATAAAGATGGAGCTCTTCCAGTACCCAGCATGACTAGTGTATGCACTTTCCTTTGAAATACATAATCATAGGAGAAAAATTCCTGTCAACTTGGCCATCGACTTCTAGTTACTGCAGTTCCTGGATTATAAGCTACCGAGACACGTGAGCCACCCTTTCTGGACTGCACAGCAGAGACCAAAATCTGGTTAATAGCAGCCACTGTTGTTTTTTGAGAGGACAAATAATTCTTCCTGCTGTTAAATCATGTGTGAGGGTATAACACATTAAAAATGAAAATATTGTACAGACTAGTAATCAGTGTATCTAATGGACAGGAAGAAGTTAGGAAAAGTGTTAGTAAAATCATAGTAAAAGTAGGAGGTGTAAAGGGTAAAGAGGAATCATAAGATGAAGCCATTGGTATGTATATATATAAGGGCTGAACTGAATCTTATTGTTCTTACTGACTTTCAGAAATCAGCCATTTGAGATAGTTTTCTCTCTGTTGTATTGTAGGTCTGTGTGGTACATACAACTGTATTTAATTTCCTAAGTGTCACTGCTGAACAGGAGGACAAAGGACGTATGGGGATAACCTGCATCCCGAACAAGTATTGTCCCTTCACACTCCCGAGACTCCAGCACACGAACAATTTCTGGAAACGTTATTCTATGTAGCCAGATTCTTTTTCATCAAAACATTTTCATGTCCTCTCATGGACTATGCATTCCATGTAAATGCTGAACTTTCATTATTGCCAAGGTGATTTCCGCGCATGGAGCCATAAGAGTCTGAAATAAGAGGTCTCGAGCCCTCCTGCTTTAGATTCTAACTCCTGCAACTGGTGTGCTAGAAATGAAGAGCTATCTCATTGCATATGCAGTAGGTAAGGAGTTTGACAAGGATGTGTCTTTACGGCTTAAGTGTCAGCTCTGAATAGATGGATTGGGGGTCTTGAAAGACACGCTACACATCTCTGCATCACCATACGCAAAAACTTTAGTAAGTATCTTAAATTCCTTGCACAGCAATACAAGCAACTGTCTCGGCTTCTCAAGGGCACTATACCTTTGCTAATGAATATATTTAAACAAAAGGGGGAGAAAAACCTTTGCTGAATATAATAGAATGCAGCTTTCTACTTTCATATTTCATGGGACATGAAGGTTCATCATTTATTGAAAATAAGATGTGGACCGTCAGTACAATTCTGTCTAGATTTCATTTTCAGAGTAAAATGTCTTTCCAGTAAAATTACAAGAAACTGCTTTTCTCAGACAAAACCCTTGTGTTCGAGCTGTGTTGCAGTATTCTCTAGACTATTTTCTCCTTTTCCCTGTGCTCTCTCTTATAGACTGTTTTGCCAGCTGAGAAACTTTTTTGCAAATCCTTTTTCTCCTATGTATTTAAAAATTATATGCCTCACGGGCAAACTTCCATAAGCCTTCAGGACTTCAGATTTACTGTTATTCCTCACTGGCCAACAGACAAATTAATTTGATTAGAGCTCAACCCTCAAGAGAGAATTTTGATGGAAGCAGAGTCCAATCAAGGAATACTTGGGGTCAGTGAACGAGTGAACACTCCCTTGGTAGTGTGTTCTCCCTCTTTCATGAGCTGAATTCACTGCACACGAGCAACATCTCCAGCTCCAGCTGCCACAGGACACCTTCACTGCAGTAGAAGGACCAAGGCGTGTGCCGCTGGAGAGCTCGTAGCCTACAGTGATGGGCACAGCTGACCAAACCCTGCAGCAGGTATCAGAGAGCTGATAGGAATGAGGCAACTGAATGACAAACCCCAGGCACAAGCACCCACAGAATAGGGCTAAAACTGACACCTCATCCCCACCCCATGGCAACCAGCTGAGGCCAAACAATGCTAAGGACTGAGGACTTTGAATGAGGCATAGAAAAGGCAAACAGCACTTTCTAGCAATAGAAAAAACAGGAAAACTATCATCTGTTTCTGAGGCAGTTCCCTCACCTGCAGTGCTTCTCTGACACCCGAGCTAAATTGTGCAATGGATGCATTCGCACAGGATGAGGGTGAGACCGTCAGATCGATGGGCTGCACCCGCATCACCTTGCAAGGAGATATTTGCAGCTCTCGCAGAATAACAGGACTGCTGGGTCAGTGGCTCAAGAACAGATCTCAGTGGAAACCTTCTGCAAAACATTGTTTGGGTGGCTCAGAAGCTCTCTTTTCTTTAGAATCAACATGGGATTAATGCCGTGGTATGAGATTGGAGGCACCATGCTCTGGGAGATGCTAGCTGTAAGATGAGGTATGGAACTGAAGTGTACTGGTAATACCTATTTGTAATGTTTTAACAATTCAGCAACAACTTTGTCAGGCAGGTTATTAGCGGGACTGCGTGAAGCAATTCTAGCCAGAGTGACTGAGTTCTCTCGCTATGAACCTTGCCCCTGCATTTTTATTTCTGTGTAATATTCCTGACTTGAGTTCTTGCATGATGTTGCTATGCATTATTAAACTCCCACTATTTTCCACTCCAGAAATGAGTGCATTTAGATTTAGGTGAACTTTTTGCGGAGAGGTTAATCTGCAAAAATGCTATATAAGTGCAAACTATTAATTACTACTTTTGAATTTTTACACTGAGAACCCGTGACTGCAGGGATAAAGTTGGTGCATTGGCTCACTAAGTCATTAAATACTCATACTCTCCCTTTGAAAGAGCAATTTGCTCTCCCTCTTTCCTCTTTTTCTTACCCCCCTCTACCCCCCTGAAAAAATGCAATGACCAGATTGTTTATCCTTTTTCTCATTGTGAATGGTGTCCTAAAGACTGAAAGATGGCTTGAGGGGTTTGTTCAGAAGGTTAGCATCTCTTCTCAGAGCTGGTCCCCAACTGTACTCACATTTATGAATCCATACAAAGAACCCTGAAGAGTAATATATAACCCGATGATGCAACAAGCCAGGAGACAAAAAAATAGCCCATTAAGAGGACAAAGCTAATCAATACTAATAGCAAAGACTAAGATTTTAAAAGCCTCTCAATGAAATCAGGCACAATCTTGCCAGTCAGTCAATGAAAAATGAAGTGTGCCTGGGAGAGGCTGGGGGGCAAGGCAGAGAGAAAGAGGAGACCGTTTTTTGGGAGGGACTCAGGTAGGTTAGTTCCCCTGGGTGGTACAGCATGACCAGGCTGGGGCTGTGTGAGGTGGAACAGCAGCACTTGAAGGGGTGAAATGCTGACAGCACATGGGAGAGATCAGTCTGGTCTCCTCCTGCCTCTCCTTCTGCTGAACTCTTCCAGGTGCAGCTCGGATCTGAGCAGCACGGTTAGAGACCCTGTGTCAATGTGTCTGTGCTCAGCCTTCCTCTTTGGTTCCCAGATCTGCTCGCTTTTCAAGACAAGGAGGTATTGTGTTTTCATTCCTTACCTGGCAATACCTAATTCACCCAGGAAACTGGCAGATGAAAGTGGTTCCTTCTCATTGCTCATCTCCACAAGGAAGGTCATGGATTCAGTATTTCCTGGTTGTGGAAAAGAAATTTCAAAAGGGTTTTTTTTGCTTATTTTGACTTGTTTGGTTTGGCTTCCAGAATTCATTGAAAACTTTCCTAGCCCCACTGGTGCTCTAGTTAGGCTCTTTGGTATGTTTCCTGTACAAGTTCCCTTCCATGTCACTGAAAGCTCATCTGGTGTTCCCAAAACACAAACCCTGCAGACTTGCCTTCCTCAGAGTCATGCCAATCCTTCACTCAGCCTATCTCAGTGCCCCACCCGTCTTGCATCTTCCAGCCTGTCCTTACCTCTAGTTGACTGTATGGGTTTTTTTCTGTGTAGTGTCTCTAAAATGCAGCCTCTGATGTCCACCCACATGGATGAAATTCGGGCCTAGGCTTCATCTTGCGGTTTGTATTCCTACGTGCTGATAACACCAGCGTCCCTTCTCTTGGCCATGACTGGCGCAGCCTTGTCCTCTCATCCTCTTACAGAAGTTGCTGGTAGAATTGCTCTCCTACCTTTATTTGCACCTTTTCTCTGGCTTCCCATGAGGGAATTCCTCCATGAGTGTTTGAGAAACTGCCTCATGCTCTTTCAAATCCCTCCTACTCACTCATTTTCTATCCTGCTCCTGCCCACCATGCTGACCAGTTGCGTTGCATCCTCTCTGCTGTGTATTTCTCTCCTGCTCTCTCTCATGCTCCAGCTGGAGGTACTCCCCACCCAGCACCATCCTCTACCTCTCAGCCCAGCCCTGCTACACAGCTGCTGGCCCTGTGACCCAGCAGGTCCTTCCGTCACCCCTTGCAGTCCAGGCAAGCTGGTGCACAGAAAGGAGAGCGGTGTCCTCTGGCAGGGATGGGCTTCTGAACACAGCCGCCACGTCAGCCAGCCAACTGCATCCAGAGGAGAAGGTGTAAGCAAGTCCTAAACTCTCAGAGAGAAACGCTGAGAAGACTGAGCATCTCTTCGCCCTGTGTTTGAGCAGTGCATGGCAGAGCAGAGCCCAGGTCTAAAGGCATAGGCATTACAGAATTAGTATCAATAAAGTAAAATGGCAACCAAAGCTTTCCATCCTGTGTGTCAGCACTGGTGCCTGGCTGTGAGCTGCCTGCAAAGAAGAGAAGGTTGCTCAGCTGCTGTAGCTCTGTTGCTCCGTGGTCCCTGGGCTGAAACTGCTGCAAAGGCAGAAAATCACTTCAGCTCGGACTAAAGGAAGCAGCAGTGTTATGGAGCTGCACTGGGATCGTTAGGGTGGTTAATATTCAGCAGGCATATTGCTAAAAAGACAGTGCATGCTAAAAAAAAAGCAACAAAACCCAACACTGCACATAGGTCTTTCTGGCAGAGATATTAGCAGCGACAATGTTGTTTGCCCAACAGGCAACTAATATCCATTAAGACCAGAACCACTGCTCTGCCACATCTCACTGAGGTTATCGTGGAGTAGCTGTGATAACAGTCCTGAGTAACATGGGCCATATGCACGCTCATGAATTAGGTATTAAATGCTTTTTACTGCTTTACTGGTCCTCCAGAGATGACTTCTCTACTTTGGCACAAAATATTCTGGTCAAGCTGACATTGTGGCTTTGGTCAAGAGTCCAAAATAAATGGTGCTACACAGTACCCAAGCCTGCACATACACATACAGGTATATATTTTGCATGAAATCTCAATTCATTAAAAAAAAATCAGAACTCAGAGAACTCTTTGAAAAGAGTTCCAGTTCTCAACTGGAGATAAAGGCTGTCTGTCATCATAAATGCAATGTAGCTGCAAAAGGAATTTTCAATGTATATGGAGACTCTGTAGTCCAAAATGTGTTATCAGGCAGAAAACCCAAATCCCTGTAAAGGGCCACCTCTTGCTGTAATGCAGGTCTTTTCTATAATAGAGTCAGCTCTGATACAGGACTATTGCTGCGGTGCATGCTGTAATAAATATTAATGTGTCAAACGGTACAGCACCTCTATTTCAGGGCAGAGGCAAAAGCCAGCCTTACAGAGGAGGAGTCGCAGCCCTGCTAGGGAGCTGGTGCGTTCCCAGGGCTCTTGGCAAGGAATTTTTCTCTTTGCAGTGATCGCATCCTGCATTTCTCTAAAGAATCACCAAAGCCTCCATTTTACTCTACAAGAAAGGCATGAAATCTGCCTGTGCTTGGGGCTACGCCTTGGGGAAGTGATATTTGCACTTCATATTGTGTTCATTGAAAATCTGCCCTCATGCCAGGCCAGCATTTTGTAATGCAACCCCCCAAGGTCATTCCCTACCAACTGACAAGTCGTGTGCTAAAAGCCCAACATGTACCGCCCTGCAAAGAGATGCTGGTATTTATATTGCATTTGTTTCTCATAGTGCAGTTACTCTACAAAGAAAACTGTATATGTAGCTGTGTGTCTGTGGATATATCTTACAAACTAATCCTTTCATTTTCTTGCGTGCATCATGACACTGTATTAAATATCTTACCTAAGCACATGTCTGTGAGTAGTATTACTAGACCAAACATTGGAATGTATACTTGTCTTTAGACATAATATTATTCTAAACACAGGATATAAATGTAAGTAAATATTATACTAAATATTTATGTTTACTATCCCATGAAACAATAGTTTATCAAATATTTACTAGCCCACTTACCTGTGCTCTTGTGGGCATAGCTGCATAACTACTTATGCTACAGAGTGTTTTTGTGGTTCATTAAATTGCATTTGTGTGTATATCTGCAATGTTTGGTAGGCCCAGTTAAACAGCCACTTACAGAAGCAAGCAGAGAATGCTACTCCTTTTTAAAAATGAAGCTTGTTGTTACAGATTCTGCAACATCCCTTATATGAAGCTCTCATTAGCATCATGCTAGGTACCAGTGGAGCAGCAGGTTATTTTTAAAGTGTTGGGATGCCACATGCAGTGTTACTCTGCAAAACAATGAAACGAAAAGCAGCCTCTGTTTGTAACGAGCCCTGATCATTAGTTTCAGCTCACAACATGCTGGTGAAAGAGAACAGTTTTCCTTTCACAGAAAGTGTTTCTGTCTAGGAATAATCCTGTTAGGTTAGGAGACAGGAGAGAATCGGAAGAGTATCCCAATATTTTCTTCAACAGAAAATGGAATAAACTGAGAATGGGATGACGATCCCACTCTCCCATATCCCCAGCTGAAGAGGAAAGGAGATTATATGCTTGCACTGCAGGAGGAATCAGGCAGCATTTAGCGTTTATTCCATGCTTGTCAAACTTCCTGCTCTAGAGGCAAACACTGTTGCTAGTGTTCACTCAATTCACATGCCAGCACAAGCAATTTGCCTGCAATTAGTCAGCAATGAAACTCCGGTCTTAGGCAACCTCAGGTGGCAACAATCACAGTTCCTACTCCCCCTGTTCTCTCCCTAAAGCAAAGTTTCACATTCTCATGACACAGGACTGCATCTGCCAACAAGAGATGACCAGCCCTACTTTTTGAAAAGTCATCGTATAAGACTCCCAACAAAAATGACTGCTTTCATTGAAATTTAAAAGGTAAAAAGGTATTTAAAAACCTTGTTCATGGAGCTCATTGCCAGCTCGGTTATTCACAGAAATGCAACAGGAATGAGGGAGAAACACAAGTCTTTGCTTTTTATGGTAGATTCTAAGCAAATAACTTTAAAAGGCAATAGGTTGATGTGGTTGCAATTTCTTTAATTCCAAATAAATTAGCTTTTCTGGGTCAAATTATAACCTGATGGGAGGTTGTTACCCTGGAAAAAATCTGGCTGACCATTCCACAACCATGTAATATCAGTGAGCAGGGCTGAGGGAGGTGAACTTTGTAAGGAAAAAGAGACTGCAATGAACATGAAAAAAAATACCTCAAAAGGAAGCCATTAAGTGCTTTTTCATCCTAACTAAGTTCATTGTGAAGGGTGGTTGGGAAAAGGGGTAATATGAGACTTTCTTATTGAAAAAAATATTGATTGTTAGGAATCAATAGCATTAAAAAGCTGTGTCTTAAGCACCAAGCTTTGAAGGACTCCACAAGCTTTTCCGTTCCCTGTCTGTTCTCCTGCCAGAACTTTGATAGCTTTAGCCTGCAAACCAGCAAATGCAGTGATTTGATGGTGGCCAATATATATTAAAAAAATTAAGGTGTCAAGCATGAATTTTATTACATCTGCAATCAGATGTACTTCCTTCAGTCAGCTCATTTGCAATTAAGTCCAGCTGTTCTCAGTAGAAAGGACTCTTCCAAGGAAATTGTTGTAAAATTTAATGGGAGGATTTTCCTTGGTGCTTTGTTGTAAATACTGTTTCCCTAATAGGCTTCTAAAGGGCTTTGCTCTTTTATTAAATGGACAAGAGAAGATCTGTAATTTTTCAGGCACTGGAAAATGAATGGGTCAGTGAAACTTATGAAAGTATTCTCATTGTATAGCAACTGAAAGAACTTTAATAACTTGAAGGAGATGAAGTTTTCAAAATTTTTTGGGGGGCTGCGTAGTTTTTTGTTTACATATGAAGGACTTTTTTTTTAACTGACACATCAGACAGAGTTTGATCAATATGCTTTTTTGGGTCTCTTCTGTCTAGAATCAGGTATGACAGCCAGAGAGGGGCACCAGATTGCAGACTTCGAAGTATGATCCTTCATTTCAATATTGCAGTATAACATCCCACAAGGGCCAGAATATTACACCACAAACACCTGATACTGCCGTGCTTTAGTTTACTGCCACAGAATCCTGCCTGGGTTTTAAGCAAATGATGAACATTAGAAACTTTTTCCTCTCCTTGCTGCTGTGTCCAAAGAGCATCTCTTTCATTTTTACCACATAGACAAAGCTTAGATGTGTTTTTCCTATCTTCCAGCACTCTTTTCAGCAACATTTCCAATCTGTGTGCTGCTATCACTCCAGGAGAACAGTGCCTAAAATAAAACAGCGAGGTTTGTAATTGTTGACATTATTTTAAGATGTAAAGCTGAAGCATTAGATATAACAAAATGAAACTATTTTGAGGGGTAATGTTGCAATGTGAATGGTAGCAAATACTGTTACTGTGGATTTGTTTTCACCCAAGCAAAAATCAGACTCCTTCTCTAATGGTGAAATATGACCTGGCTCTTGCAGGGAGAGTAATATGCTAATTTGTTTAACGTTGTTATCTGTGTAGGAAAGCCTTGCAAGAAAAAGAATTCACAATGGATCAAAGGTGCAGGTTATTTTGGGGGAGAGAATTAAGCTACTTTTTGTTCTTTAAGACAGTGATCGTATTCCTTTTTTGGCATCTGTGAATACTGAGGAAAAAACAACTCGTCCTGGTCAAAAGCTGCGTTATTATTGCTATATTGGTTTGCAAAGCAAGAGATGAAACTGATTTCCTATCAACAAAAACCTTCTGCTGAGGCAGTGGAAGTCCTTTTACTAGCACAGTTTATTTGAAGAATGGGAATGAGCTATACAGTAGGAGAAATATCCTTTCGCTAGTATACTTATATAGCTACCTTGGCAAATCCTCGTGGTTTAGAATCCCATCGCCTATGTCTGCAAATAGCAAGAGTTAGCTGGCACAGAACAGTTCTCCAAAATAGTGTAGCAGAGAAAGTTATAGAGGAAATATCTGCTGAACATGTATGTTCCTGTGTATGGGCTTCAGAACAGACTGATAAACCTGCTAAGAGATGATTAATCAAAAGGGTTTGGATCAGGAAATGACAAGGGAGTCAGATCTAGCTGCAGAGAAGTGTAAAAAGAACAGGTCTCTGTAGGAGAAGAAAGTCTTTCGTAGAAGTGATTAGAAAATAAATTTCAGAAGCACATGATTAACAAGCAAGGAGAGAAGGGCTAGAACGTAAAATTCATACTACATATGAATATATACACATATGGTTTATATACATATGTGATTTATTTGTATAACTTGCTTGGCTTTGGTTAAGTCACTGCCTGTAAAGTATGTGATTTTCATCTCGAGGTAGTTCCTGTAGTTACAATGTTCGGAGCTTTTTGCTGTTGTATAAATTAATCTGCTGGGTCTCCCCAGAAGGAGTGGAAGGAAAAAGCAGGGGGCATAAGGATTAAAACAGGTCTCCTTGCCCAGGCAATGGCCAGTTCTTGCCTTTCCCTTTTCTAATCTGTATGGGTAATATCCATAAAGGGAGTGACCCAAAGCCACAGCGGGGACTGTGGATAAAAGGCATCACTTGGATGAGAAGGCTGCAAACAGCACTGAGGCACCATGGTCTGTTCGTTCATTGATGTTCTTTGTATGCCTCTTTTCCAGCTTACATTTAAATCTTACACCTGATATGTAGAAACTTTAAAGGTGTCTGGGTCACATTTCAGCTAGTACCTGGTAAGAGAAACAAGCACAAATGCACCTTTTAGCGCCGTAACAGAGCAACTGCTGTAGGAAGCTGAAGATCTGATCCTGACTGCTCCCCACATTAAGTGCATTTATGGTTTGTGAGCTGTGATCCATCAGGGAGGTTCATGACAGCTTCTAGCGAAAGCTTTCTTGGCCTCTTAAGGATTCCTGCAAGCATTATTCAGCCATCAAATTCACAGCCTTTGTATCAGCACTTACTGATGTATCTGGCTTAAGCGAAGAAGAGCATATACAGAAGTCTGGCTCTGTTTAAAATAGTAGATGTGTTTGAGACAGGAGTCTGAGATCCAATATTGTACTGTTTAAGAACAAGCAGGTTCCACCTTGCATCTAAATATCTTGGTTTTTTGCTCCTTCAGCTTCACTCTAAACTCAGAAGGTGACGAGAATTAATCCCTGTGTCTTAAGTATAAAAATTGTTCACGGAGCCTTGGAAGCCAGAGTGCTCCGAATCCTCAGGATAATACTTTCCATTCTCTGTGGGCTTCAAAAAGCAGAAGGAATCTTTCCATGATGTGATGGGAATCCTCACGAGAGTACGAGAGAGCATCTTCACCACAGGAGGTTATGGGAGCTTTGCTTTAGGGACCTGACTGACAGCCCCTACTTTTCACAAAACGTCTGTCCCTCCGATACCTGAAGTTTTCACTTGCGTCTAGTGCCTTGAACCCAGTTCCCTGGGACACCCTGTAGACTGAGCTACACAGCAAAATGGCGTTTGCATGCTGTTCCTTTTGTCCGGCAGGAAAAGCCTTGTGTCCATAAATGAATTATCTTCTAGCAGCTCATCTCACCACTTACAGGGAAATAATTAAACAGCTTTTGAATGAAAACAAGATTGCTTGGCATCACTCTTGTCCGCTCCTTTTGCATTTCTTGCTGCGGTTCAGAAGAGATACAGCCAGGTGCCTGCAAACAGCTTAGCCCCACACACGATCAATAGCAGAAAAGATAAATCTGCTGCAATTGACTACAGGCTGTACTGTCACTAAGTGACGATGAAAAATGATCGCTACTTGAATACACTGCATTTTTATCTTTAAATCTTTCAATAGAAGCAGTGTCAATAACAGAGCACTAAATAATCTCTAGATAGAAGGAAAATCTTTCTTTCTTTTTTTTTAAAAGCAAAGATGGATGTCACTTTTGTTGGAGACCTTAAATACTGAAGTATGGAATTAGACCTGCAAATTCCAGTAAGTGATTGTCTGTTTAGACAATCTATGTCTCATTTTAGGAAAGACTGGCTGGATTCTGCTTGAAAACACAGCTCAATTCCACAGCATGAATGCACCGGGGTAACTGTAAGTGGAGTATGCAGAAATAATATAAATATGGACTTTTTTTCTCATGTTCCTTTGGGGATAATATATCTCTGTGAATTGGCTACAGCTGCCAGAGATGGCCTTTCTTTACTTTAAAATATCTCTGACCTTCTCCTGAGCTAACTGGATGCAGTTTACCATATTGGCCCAAGCATAAAGCAAAGTCTTTCTCAGATAATAGCCTTTGGAAAAAATCCAGTCTGTTCTGTATCTGCTGACCCTGCCACATGGCTCTGGTCCTTCCCTAGCCCATGGGCACTGTTAGCCAGCATACCAATGCGGCAGCGGGCCAGCACCTACAATGCACGCTCCTTCATGTAGCTTTTGGGTCTGCTGGTCTTGGTGGAGCAACACCCAAATGGGGCAGATGCTTGCTGGGAATGCTGCCGGTAATGTGGCCCCCCTGCCTGTGCATATGCTTGTCTTTCTGTCCTGACAAAATGAAGGTAGTCTTTCATTTGAAGCCAATTTATTTCCACATCATATGGTGCTTCCACTCTCTCCAAGTACTGATGACCCTTTTATCCCATATTATGAGACAGCAAGAAACATACTAGAATGCCTTTGACGACATCAGATTGACTTTTTATGTTTGCTCATGCAGGACATTTTACACAGCAATGGCTCCGAGAGTAGAAGTTTCTGGGTAAATCCAGTCTGGGGGCAAATTCAGCAATGCCCGTTGTGTCCTGCTAACCCACAGAGTGCTGCAGTGACTCTAGGATGCTCTGTGCCGTTTTCGGATGTGTGCCTTCCACATGGAGCCCACTCCAGAGGAAATGCCCTGTGAACTGAGCTCGATTTAGCTGCTCTACAGATTCCAGAAACAGGGTCTTGAAGCAGGCAGCAGGGCTGCAGAAAGGCTTATTGATTTAGAAGTCCCTTTGTATGTACTCCAAGTTTGGTTCAGATGCTTTCTTGTATAAAGGTCAAGATGAAGTACTGAATTTCTGAAATGCTGAAGTTCTGAATATCCCAGAACTTTGATTTATTCTGCCTGTTTTGTCTGGATTTCTGTTAAAAAGCATGGTTTCCTGTCCTTCTTAATGGATTGATGAACAATATTGAGTGTGAAACAGCTTGAAAGAAAATACTGATCTATGCAGTTGTTTGAACTGCTTGACTTGTCTGGAAAACTGCAGGTTTTCATGCCCTTATTCAGACTTAAGTATATTTGACTATATTTATTTTTGTTGTTGGCCTCTCTCTTTTAAAGCTGGAAAAGAAGTGGAAGAAGGCATGCAAGAAAAGCTAAAGAGTGAAAAATAAGACCTCGTAGTTTTAAGATGGCTGGTGCTTTAAGGGGAGATCATCCCAGTTTCATCTGTTAAAAATCCTGCTGAGATTGATTGGTTTATGGAGAGGTGATTATAAAAGCCAGCAAGCAGCTTAATTAGGATGGAGAGTAATGAGAAGTAGCTCGGCTTTGGTAAGAAGTACAGGAGCAAATGGCTCTTGGCAAGTGGGTGGTAGAGTGGGAAAGCTAAGCTCGGGAGTTAGGCAGGATGGTTGCTTGGCGTGCTGCACTCCTATTTAGAAGGAGTAAAGCTGGAGATGGACAAAATCATGCCTGAATCTGGCTCATGTCAGGCCTTATTGCCCCTAGATTATACTTTTCTCAAATAATGTTTACTAATCAGGAACTTCAGAACACTTTGAACTTGTCTCAGTGATGGTTACTGTGTCAGACTTTTTAAAGAGCCTGGGGAAAAGCAACCTCTGCTTTTCCAAGCTGCAGGTTAGAGTTTGCTCTTGGCAAGAAGAAATACCATATATCGTACCATGAACTCCATCATATTTACTGTCATAACAGCGGATACACTGCCATCTAAAACTTTCATGCGCCTGTTCAATGAAGAGCAATAGCTAGTGGATGTGCTCAACCATGGATTGAATAACCATCATGTTTCAAGCTTCCTCTTGCCTGCTGCAAAATCCTACCTCTGCAAGAAACTGGTAAGGAGTAGAATTCAAGTATTATATATTCAAGCAAATTCTGCTGACTGCTGCTAGGCAGTGAGGCTGGAAGGATTGTGCCAAATCCTGTCCCTTCATGATAATGGCAGTGGAATTTTCCCCAGAGCAAACCAGTGTCAGAGAGAAAACCCAATGGACAAGACAGAATATTTGAAAATACAGCCCAGGCATTAAAAAAGACAAACAGGCTTTAACTAGTTAAATTACAGAATACACAAATATCCCAGAATTATGTAAAGGCCTGATCCTGCAGTCTTCGGATAGCTAAAACAATGAGTTTAGCTGACTTTAATACTGCAGAATCATCACTATAGTCAAGAAGAAGCAACTGGGTCATTCTGTCTCAGCCACTTGCACATTGCAGAACTCCTTCTCTGTTCTTGCTGCTATTTCATCCCTGCTAATGTCTTATTTAACCTGCTCAGGATAGTTGTCATTTTGAGAACGTGCAAAATATATTAAATTTTAAATTCATGACTTAAAAATACATGTATGTGTGCAGATTTTTTCTAAGTGACTAGGATCTGAACATATAGGGCAACAGAACACAACTCAAAGCCCAATTTAAGGAAAGTATGTTTTGAGCAGGCATCAACAGATAGACTGAAAAGCAAGGCAAAAGAAAAAAGCATAGGTTTTTTTTAGATGCTGAGTGGACTAAATGCAATGTGAATTTATCTGCAAACCATCTGTGATTTCTGGTATTTTTTGATGCCTTCGCAGCTCTAATTTTAAGCAGTTATGTAGCCTTTAAATAATGATACTTTCTTCCTATTCAGCTTTACATCAGATTCCACACTTGATCATTGAATGCTTAAAGAAAGGCAGTGGCTGAGTGTACTTCTCTGCAGATTGCACACATACAGAATAAAACAGCAGCCTTTTATTTTTGCAAGTAAAATTTGACATATTTTGGGACAGAATTCCGCATGCATAAAATAACGCCATGAGTTTTGCTGGATACGGTTTACTTTTTGTATTTTGCTTTACACTTCTCATGTAAATTCAGTGCTGGGATAAGGTGTTGACTTCCCCAGGGACTGAAACCCCAGAAGCAGCACAGCAGAACAGCAGATCTCTTTGAATTATCTTAAAACTGGTATCAAGGGTGCCAGTTTTATCAGACAAGGAGGAATCGAAGAGCCATAATCCATCCAGTCCTTAGTGGTTCTGCAGACAAATCTGTTATGTGCTGGATTTTCTGCGTGTGATGTGGACACTTTATCACCATAAGCTGAAACAAAACACTCTAGATAAGGAACTGAATAGCCACAGGAAAATTGTTGTTCCTACAGTTACAGTGACCCCCTAAGGGGACTGGGACCATCTTCCACCCATCATCTTGTGGGGGAAGATCCTTTCGAATGTGAGCCAGGTCGCCTGAGAGCCTGAAACAATACTAAACTAACTCTATCCATCCCACAGGAAATCTGATGATAACTACATCATTGTCAGCTCAGTTCATTATTTCACTGCTTCTTCTGGCAGGAGTGCTCAGATAAGATTTTCCCTCACTATTGTTGGATGTAGTGGGAGATTCTGCTTCAGGGAACAATAGGAAAGAAGTAGCACTGAAGATCAAGGCTCCCCCACATCTGAAAATGTCTTGCCATTCCACCCCTGTCTAAAAGGAGGCAGGATGCATTCCTGTCTCTTGGCAGAAGCCTCAAACATGAGTCGACAACCCCCCAGCTTCTCTTCTGTTTCAATAAGGCATCATGTAGTAAACTCTGTGGCTAACTGAAGACTGAAAACCTGAAAGAAATTAATAGGAGTGTAAAAATAGCAAGAATATCTTACCAATTGCACTACTGAGCGTCACAATTATTTGAACAACAAAAAAATCAGTTTATTATATTTATCTGAAGTGTTATCAAGAATGTAACAATGAAGTATGAAGAAATGCAGAGGCCCTGGTGATGAATATCAGTCCAGCTTGCCACAGAATAAATATCAGCATTTATCTAGCTCAGAGGAAGACAGAGATCGTTTCTTATGAAGTCAGTTATTCCAAATGTTGAGTCCTGTCCAGACACTTCATGAGAGATTATCTGCACTTGGTATGAAACCCAATAGTTGCCATTAATTGTCTCTCCTGACAACAAAATTAATTTCTTTTAAATGAGAATGCATTTCTAATTGGGCATTCTTCCCTAACAAATTGTTTACAGTACCTCTGCAATGATTCTGAAATCATCCCTTTTCTTCGATGTTGCTGATTAATTACAGCCCACTTGGTTCCTAGTAGCTGCAATTTGAGTAATATTGCCATAACATACTTTGCTGTGAAAGGTTCATCTTAATTACGTGCTTCCCAGTCAAGCTTCTGCTTCGGCAGAGAACTGTACTTCTCTTGTCAAGCTGCATGTGATGCCAGGCTGGATTGTTACTTCCCCCCCCCGCCCCTTTCTCTCCAAGTGAGTTCAGAACTTATGTATGTTACGAGAGTGACAGCACCCAAAATGAGATTCTCTCTTTAGCCACAGAGCAGATCCAGAACTGGCAGTTCACTGCAGTCTTCCCTGTTCCATCTCTTAGTCTATCTACACGGCACAGTGCAGCAGTGTGTGGAGATAACTGGGCTAGATGTAGCATCGCCGTGTTAGCACAGTGGTCTGCCACAGCTAATTAGCAATGCTGAGAGGCAGGGTTTATTAGTCTGGTCAGAATGCTGAACTAACAGAGCAGGCTGCTTCCAGGACTGCAGTCGCTGTTGGCATCTCTCTATGTGACACTGCGTTGTGCAATGTGGATATAACCCATGTGCTTTTAAATGTTATCTTTCTTCGGAGGGAGATCCTTGAACTTCTGGTGGAGAGGATAAAAGATGTCAGTTCTGATGCTTGCTCAGATGTGGATACGTGCCCGTACTGGGCCACCCAAATCACGTTGCAGGAGCCCACTCAACAGCTGTCACATAGTAAGGATTTTTGGATGTTTTGAACATCAGCTGGGTTCTTGCTTTTATGTTTTACTAGTGATTTTAAGGCAAAAAGATTTTTATTGGTACCTTGGAGATATCCTGGCTTCACGTATTTTATATCCATAATGCCCACTTACAATATACCTATAATGAAGAGGAAATCAGCATACCGCCTTCATTTGGGCAAGCTGCCACTTAAGGAATATTGCTTAAAAAAAAGCAGTGAGCAACTTAGGCAAGGCAATGCCCTACAAATGAGCACACCAAATTATGCAATCTTTTCCTTCTAGATGTGGCAACACAGGAGGAGGAATAATAAGAAGAACAGGAACTCGGGCTCTCTTCTTTAGCCATTATCTTTAGGTGTTGAAGCAGAGGCTGCCTTAACTGCCCACAGAGCCAGGGGAATTCTCAGTGCTCTGAATTGCCCACTGTCTGTTCAGGAGAACTTGGCTCCTCATTTATGCAAGGAAAAGCAGGTCCCTGGAGCGAAAAATGTGAATGGCCTCCTTGGACTATCTAAGCTATAGATGTGCTGTGCTCTTTGTTCTTTAGGGGCAAGTTCCAAATGGCTCCTTACACACTTATGGGTTTGTTTTCAGGCCACTGTTTTGTCGTTACAGTTTAAAAATAGTAAAACAACTGTCAAGCCCTTTTACTGTCCCAGGTAGCATGTAAAATCAGAAATCCTTGCAGTTGGGCACTGCAATGACAGGGATCTTGGAGACAGTTAAAATAAATGTGATATTAACTGCTGAAAATATGGTTTAAAATAATAAATCTTACACCAGAGGGGAAGAAATGGAAAAGAATCACCCATTTCCAAGGGATAACAAATAAAACACGTTACAGACATCTGCAATGTGCACCCAGAGTCTGAACTTTGCAGTGAGAGGAAAAAAGAATAATGCCATGAAGGAATGATCTTTCAGCCTACAAGTATTCCCTTATAATAACCCAGTACCTCCTTGACCAATCTATTATAGTCCAAAGAAAGGTATTTTATGTCTAACATAACTAATATTATAGATCCATAAAGAGTTTAAGTTGCCAGTCTGGCTGAGCTGGTCCTGTCCTTTCTGCCTCTGGCTGCTATTCTTTGATTCAGTGCTTCTTTACATAAAGAACTATTCCTAGCTTGTTCATATTTGGCTTACTAAGTGTGCTCAGTCCATTGCTGATTCTTTGCAGTACACCATTATGTATTTCACTGTTTACGTAGGCTGAACTACACTGCTTCAGACTATATTTCTTCCAGGTTTGCTTTACCTCTGTGCTGAGATACAACAGCATTACTAAGCTCAAGAGAAGCAGAACCGCAGCCTTTTCATTTTCTCATTCTTCATGTTAAGTAACAGGGTTTCACTTACCAATACCTTGCATATTGTCTTGAGAATGTTTAATTGATCGGACGCAATTTTCAGAATCCGTTGCATGATAGACAGGAAAGTGTCACTGAGTGGAGGGCAAAGGCTTGCTTTGCTCAGCCAGTGGCACGTCTGCGGATCCTTGTCGTATTCATTTCCATTTTATGTATAAAAAAAAGCTGACTAAAGGATCTGTGGGGATTGGGCTTATTGAATTTCATTAATACCTTTATGAAAGAGGTTGTTATTTACCTTAGGAGCTGAGAAAACACAAAACCTAGCCCAGTGTCGCAATTTACTCTGTGTGGAGTGACTCCTGGCCTGTGCAGCACTTCGTTTATTCTAGCTCTGTTTATTTTAGCTGCACTCTAAGGGTGAAAAGAGCTGGCGATGGCAGCAGAAACATAAGCAGCTCCTCCAAAATGCAACGGGTACCACTGAGTGCTACCATGTTGGACTTCGCAGACGTTCGGCGATGAATGCCGGGCCCTCATCCCGTTGGTTTCGGCAGCGATCCCGACCAAGCCATGAACCGTAACGTGGGGCCCAACCTTCAAACCTGAGTGGGGTCCGGCCGTGAGCGTAAGGCTTACAGAAGCCATCGCGGCTGCTTCAAGCTCCACGCGGTTGCAGCAGGACAGGGGCCCTGGATTCCTGTGTTAAATAGTTTTATTTCTGGCTCTATGTCTGGAAAAACCCATATAAAGCATCCAGAGGAGGGAATACACCCCGCATTATGAGCAGAGAATGATGCACAGCACGGGAAAATAGAAGAAAAGGGGACATTTGAGTGTTAAAAATTAGCCTGAGGAAGGAGAGGCATTTGAGCGATGCACAGGCAGCGCTCTCGCACTGGGGCCGGGCAGACATCTCCTCAGCCGCTCCTGTCACAGGCGGTGGGCACGGACCCGCCTGCGCTGGAGAAATCCCTGAGGTTAGAAAAAAGAGGATAAAAGGCTTAGGAGTGACCCTCCGTGCCGGCCAGCTGCCCCCGGCCCGGGGCAGCCTCTCAGCGCCGCGCCGCTCCCCGCCGTCCGCCTCCGCCCGCCTCGGCGCCCGGACTACATTTCCCAGCCTGCCCCGCGCCGCCGCGGCCTCGTCGCGCTCCTCAGGGCGCGCCGGGGAGAGGCCGGGCCCAGCCGGCCAAGATGGCGGAGGGGGTGCTGAGCCCCGGGGTGAACCTGGAGGCCTTCTCTCAGGCCATCGCCGCTATCCAGGCGCTCCGCTCCAGCGTGACGCGGGTCTTCGACTGCCTGAAGGATGGGATGCGGAACAAGGAGACCCTGGAGGGCCGCGAGAAGGGCTTTGTGGCCGCCTTCCAGGAGAGCCTGCACTCCGTCAGCCGCGACCTGGGGTGAGCAGCCGGCCCTGCGGGGATTTCCCCCCGCGTCGGTGGGCCGCCGGGCCCCCGGCCCCCGGTGGCGGCACGGGAGGGAGAGGGAGAGGGCTCCCGGGGTCCCCCGGGCCTGGCCCCTTGCAGGCGCCTGGCGGGGCCGTGTCCACTCCCGGAGAAAGTTTCAGGCGAATAAATGGGAAGAGGCTCCGGTTTATTCCTTCCAACACGGAGCGTGTTCCCCCTCCGCGGTGTTTCGTTCCAGAGTCTCCAGAGGGATGAGTGCTGCTCGCAATATTTGCCTCATTTTTGTTCTTGCTTTGCTTTATAAAAGGAGCTGTCGGTGGGATTGCGTTGGCGAGGTGAATGCTTGTGCTTGCAGGGAGATTTTTCTTGTGGTTTTTGAAGCTTTTTGTTTAAAAAAACAAAACATTTTTTGGGGCTCTGGCTATTCAGTAGCATCCAAGCCGTTCAAGAATGACCATTTTATTACCAAAACTTGTCAGCCTGGGAAGTTACTATGTGTAAACAGGGTTGTTTAGTAAAAGCTGGCGTGTTTCACGCCAACAGAGCCGAGACTGGTGAGGCTGATGGTCTGTGTGGGTCCTGCCAGAGCCCGCCTGGGTTTGGCCCTGGCCTCGTGGGAGCCAGCAGCGAGATGTCCGGGGCAGGGCAGGCGCGTAACCACACTGTCCCAGCACGTCTGCTGGCCTCCAGAGATCCAGAGTTCAGGGCCTTCTGAATGAGAAGCTGTTTCGTGCTGGCTAACAGGCCTTGCTGAGTTTTAGTTTGTTCCAGTCATGGTAGTATAATTTGTTACCTGCTTTTTTGCTTCTGTTGGGAAAGGGAGTAGATAATAATTCTTACAAATTACGTTGTACACAGCTTTATAGCTTCTGTTGTACACCTTTGGTTTTTATTGTCTTGAAGTTGAGGCAGCTTCATGGTTCCCGACATGGAAGCCGTGCCATTCTTTGGTTATGCTTCTTGTCTTGCTTGGTAGCTTTTTAAAGAATTATCTCGTATAACCCTGAACTCTTGTTCCCAAACAATAGTAGATAGCAGTTGGCTCTGCCCTATCTTGTCCTGTGTGTAGTATTTTTGCACTCCTCTACCTTGCAGTTCATGATCTAGTATTTCAGTGCTGTGAAGTTCTTGTGTAGTTCTTTGCAGTCAGTCCCTGGCCTTACTACCTTACCTGAGAGTCACTTTGTCGTCGAACTTCACCAGTTCCTTTTTCGCCGTCTTTTCCACAGCACTAGTGGATAGGCTTATCAGTGCTTTGGTGACCATTTCCTTCCTGATTCCTTGCAAGGTAACTTTTAAAAATATTTTAAAAAGTTTTTTGTCTTTTTTGAAACATAACTGCCCCAAAATATTGTATAGCATCTAAGTGTTACATATTCTGTTACGAGTTTAGGAAGCACAAATTTCAAGTAGCAAGGGACTGCTCCAGGGTGTGTTGAAGTTAATGATCTGAGTGGACTTTGACTCACATCGTGGAAGTATTGACTGGGATCCCTTTGCAACAAATCCTTGGTTAATATGTCTGTTCACATTTATTTTGTTGTGTTCTTTTGTCAAGAAATATTAAGCGCGTTCATGAGCGTTCACAGCACCAGAGGCCTAGAAAGAATGTAGGCCATGGAAACTTGAAGGAATGATGATTAGTAAAAAAGAATTTAGTGGTAGTGAAGTGTGGAATTCTCTGAACTGTCAGTTCCCTGATTGTTGGCGTTGATTTTCATAACCTTCATTAAATGCAAATTGAGATATCTGGGATTTTTCTTTACAGTCACTCTTTGAAGGGTCTGAATCCTGCTTTTAATTCATTGGAAGTTCTGAAGTTCAGAGTAGGATGTAACATTCAGAAGTCAAAAGGGAAGGCACCTGATTAGTCATGTCACTTGAAAAAGTGCATTTTGGATCTGTGCAAAGTAGGCAGTCTTTCTTCTACAGTTGATTAATGCAAGTTTTAAAAATTACTTAACTTTTGTTATTACTAAATGTGGTGTTTGTCAAATGACGTATGAAGCAATAATAGATCATTTCACAGTGAGGGTTTTTTTTTTTGTACTTACTGTGCTTTAGCTGAGTATTTTATGCATGTCTACAAACGTACAAATTGCTCATGGAAATCAGAAGATGCTTCCTTGTGAGGACAATGTTAATTTCTAGTTCTTGAATGAAATGGTGAGACGTGCCTGCTTGATGGTTAAAAAAGTACTTCTAGTATTGCAAGCAATGCTGAAGTCAGAATTTTGTAGTTTCTGAGAGTATTTGTTGCTCAGATGATGTCCTGCATTTTGGAAGTGCTTATGAACATGACCCACCATAGTTTAACTCTTTCCAGGATTCCTTCCAAAGACTCTTGGCTTGCACTTTCAATCCTAAGAAGCACTGAGCTTAATGACGTAACAGACCACTTTAAATTGTTTGGATAATGAGAGTAACTATGTGTTCTATCGAATTGGGGAGGTATTTAAAACTCACTTAGATATTTAAATAGAGCATGGTTGCTGCAGGAGGACTGTACATCTCGGATATCTGTATCTGTGGATCTGACTTTAAAAATGCCTTTTTTTTTTTTTTTTTTTTTTAGTGAACTGGAGCGTCTCAGCAACCTGGTTGGTAAACCGTCAGAGAACCACCCCCTGCACAATAGTGGGCTGTTGAGCCTAGATCCTGTTCAGGACAAAACACCTCTTTACAGCCAACTTCTTCAAGCCTACAAATGGTCGAATAAGGTAACAGAATACAGATTGCATATATTGCATTGAATTTTAAGTAATGTTTAAAAAAAAAAAAAAGGCAGATAGTGTTTAAAAAATTAGTTGGTTTTGTTGAAAGAAACTTCTTTCTCATGAACATAATTCAGTTCCATAAACATGTATGCTGAACAGATCTAGAGGCAGAAGTTTGTTAGATATCTTTCCTTCTCTGCTCTGAATGTATTCTACTTGTGGGTCAAAAGCATTCCTCTCCTCACATCTGATTTTATTAAATAAGTGAACATTGCATTATTGCAATTATTAGTGGTATCTGAGCACCGTGTTTCAGATTGCCAGTTCCCACCCTGAATTTTCTGAGTATGTTTATTACTTTTTATAGAAATGTTTAAATGAATGCGTATTTAAAAGCTTTCTTAAAATTGTTTTTGAAATACTAGCGAGCTGTTACAAAATGTAAAAGGTGGATTCATATCTGTTACGATAATTCTTACTAGTGAGCGATTCCAGACTTCTAGTTTTTAACAACCTTATACAAGACAGCAAGAGTAAGCAAGAATAATAAATCTGAAAGTATTTAGGGCATTAAAAGAAACGGTTCTACTTTAAATTATTTATTGTGATACATGAGCAAGGAAGACTTTCAGACTACACAAGTACTTCATAGGCAAATTCGTGTTATACATTGAGCAAACCAATCTATTATTATTCAGATTTGAAATAGAATACTACAGTAATGTTTGTATGAACATCACAATAATGTTTGTACAGCCACTTTTCAGAATACAAATATGTGTTAATGTCTTCTAAAGTCAGTAGAATTCAGCACTGATACAAATTTGGAGTGGTTGGAAAATGGGGGACAGGAAGGATTTTTAGGTAGGAATTTTTTAACTGAGAAAACGTTTCTTGCTGTTAGCAGCAGATTACTGGCACTGAAGAAAAAATAATTCATTTGCTACTTTCAGAAAAAAGTGATACCATCTAGCATTTATACATGAAAACTTCATAGAATCATAGAAAGTTTTGGGTTGGAAGGGACCCCTAGAGGTCATCTAGTCCCCCCCCCCCCCGCAGCGAGCAGGGACACCACTAACTAGATCAGGTTGCTCAGAGCCCTGTCCAACCTGGTCTTGAATGTTTCCAGGGATGGGGCCTCCACTACCTCTCTGGGCAAC